>Ga0214923_10008748_pt1 | contig 10681 bp, 10 predicted proteins | sample LL1510_MetaG_FD_177993 | JGI IMG/M metagenome (GOLD analysis project Ga0214923, IMG submission 177993) | Freshwater microbial communities from Lake Lanier, Atlanta, Georgia, United States - LL-1510 | ecosystem: Environmental > Aquatic > Freshwater > Lake | place: USA: Georgia | collected...
CGGTGCTAACGATTGTGGCGGCGGTTCTACTTGTCGCCATCCAGACCGAGACGCCGTCGTTCAAGATTCGTAAGACGTTCCCCGGATGCATACAATCGTTTAGTGGATACCCCGCGGACGAGGGATCCGTCGAAGATATGAGCGGCTTGAAATACATTGTTTGTGTGATGAAGAAGACCGAGAGTTCGATCGAGCCTTGGAATACGATTCAGAAAATGCCCGCGGATGTACTTCAGGGTCGCGTCAAAACCATTATTTCGGATTATTTGATTTCGAGAACAGATATTGCCGAATTATATGCGAAAAAGCGCGAATATATGGCGCTCCATCCTGACGAAACGGTCCCTGCGGAGCACGCGATTCAGAAATGGCGCGGGTTTTTACCGCCCGTGGTCAAATTCACGGTCTTGAAGTCGTTAAAGGGGCTTTCGAATGAATATAAAACCGAGCTGCTTACATTAATGCGCGAAGGAAAGCGCGACCAACGCGACCATATTTCGATATTCAAAACCAAGGTCTTACAATATAGCTACGGTTTAATCGAGTCGGTGAACGCCGTCGTCCATGGAAAAGAGATGTTATTGAAGACGAGTTCCAAGATCCCCTTCTTGGAAAACGCGTGCTGTAATGATAAAAACAACCAAACGCCGATTAACTATTTTGCCACGGAAGATGAAACCGTGAAACCGCATCTGAAAATGATTGAAGGGTGGACTGAAATTCTCGCAAATGTCACTCAGGTTTCCAAGGCGTCGATTTTATATCACCCCAAACGCACGGGCATTCAGAGACCCGCTGTTCCGACCGAGCATTTCACCGAAAACGTATATTTGGCGTTTATTCATTACTGTAATTTGGATCGCGATATGCCGATTCCTCATGAACTCCACGCATTAATGAAGGAAAAACCCGCGGGTTACAATCGGGGGTGGACGTTAAACGAGAAGATCGAGTTTCTTAAAACCAACGGCAAACGATATACCGTAGGCAATTTGATGCAACTTATGGAAATCGTCAACCGCGCCAATCTGGTCGGCAAATACGATAAACAAGTGCGAGGAAACGCTGTTTCTGCCCTACATGATTTCTTGGAATACGCCGAGGCACAAGATAATTCGATCATTGACCGACCGTTGTGCGATTTATTAAACGCGGTTATCAAAGCATTCGACCCCAAGATTATGGTGATGGACGATTTGGAAAAACCGCAACCCGAGGTATTCGAACTCAATAAATATTTATCTAGGGCGAATGAAAATATGCTCGACGTCATCGCGAGTTTCTTACAGCAGCACGGCAATTTATCGGCAAAGAAATTCGCGGAATTACAGACCATGCTCGCAGATATTCATATTTGGACCTTGGACGCCAACGCGCCGGGATCGAACGACGAAACCAGTATGTATACAGTGACCCAGTTTTTGAAAAACTCGGTATACAATATTTCGCGCGTTTATCCCGAGATCATCCAGAATAATCATACGGTGAACCCGAAACCCGCGAAACATTGGAATGTATCACCGAATCACGCGATTGATATTGCGAATTTCTTGGAATCATATTACACGCCCCTGGCGAAATTCAAGAACGACGCGGTGATTCGCGGTCTACTGACGGATACCCAGCGCCGACTCGTGGATTTGACGTTGTTTTTGGACGTGATTCCCAAGTTCACTCCGATCCATAAAACGGTAGTCTTGGAAGACGGCACCTCCGAGAATCTATCATGGTACGCCTTTTTTGGTAAACGCACGGCGTATATGCTAATGACGTATATTTGGTATACCGCGATTTGCGAGTTTATTGAAGCCACAGATAACGAAGAGCTATTATATACGGACGTTTTGAATCGCAAACAAGAACGCCGTGATAAAATCCGAGACCAAGCCGACCCGTTATTATACGGCGAATCGGAAGCACTTACAACGGAGGATACCGAAGACCAAGCGGAAGACCTCGACGAACTCGAAGTACAGATCAAGATGGGAAATTCGAAGGAACTCAAGACACGGGTCGCCGAGTTATTATTGACGTTTTTAGAGATCGAAAATAGATCCAAGTCCGAAATCGACGCATCCTACGAAACTCTCGATAAACAGTTGCGTAGATCCAGACAAAAGGAGAAGAAGATGATTACGGATTTCTTGAAGAATTTGGACCCCGACGAACGCCGGGTAGAAGATAATAAAAAGGCGCTTAAGTTGGGTCGCTGGAACGTGGGAATGCAGAAAGGTTTGGTGAAATACGACAAGGCGACGTATGAACGCGAGCGCGCGGAAATGATCAATCAACTCAACGGCGAAATCGCGGACATAGACGATAACCAAGTTGCCAAGGGCGCGGACGACTTGGAACGCGACGCCGAAGCCGATGCGGACGAGTTTTACGAAAAAGAGGCGAATGATATCGGAGAATTGGACGAGGAATGGCGACGGAAATTATTATGCGGAGGATAGGGAGGAAGAATAGCCGTGGTTTCATATTACCATAATGGTAAAATGAATATTTATTTGTTTTTAGTGGGCGGTTTCGTCGACCCGATAATCTTGGAATAACTCCGGCAATCGACGCGCCAATTATATTTCGCGGAATTCGCCCAATTGATTTGCCCCGCGCCCGGTGCACCGAGGGGTCGCCCCGCGGCTGACCCGCCATATCCACCCACCGTGGTTTTATCGCCGGGCGTATCACCTGACGGATTACCTTGGTCACTCAACGGCTTGCCTCCAAGAGTCCCTGTGTTCTTGATATGCCCATTTTGACAGGGCACATGAAACGTCTTTTCGTATTGCGTGCGTTGTTTCTGATACCGGGCTTTCGCGGCTTGGCACCGGGAATTACACGCACCCTTGGCGACCTGTCCACTATAGAACCTCTGATTTAGCTGCGTACTCGTATATTTCGTAACATTATCTTTTTTGTATTTAGCCTTAGCCAGTTCCAACTGATACCGATCGCGCGCTTGTTGGCAACGCTTATTACACGCTATTTTCGCCGAACACCGGGAATTACACTTTTTCGAAACCGCGGAACCACGGGCTAGCTTCGATCGGGCGAATTGTTTCCGGTAATTGTGGTCAGTCACAGCGTGTAATTTATTGGCAATCAGAGTTCGAGTACCGTCTGCGTAGCGGCGGATTTGTTTTTTGATTGTTTTAACCGTTTTATCGTAGACGTTTCCGTAAACGGACTCGGTTTTTGTAATAGCTAAACACGACGTAGCAGCGGCTAATAATAGAATCCATGTAAAGTTCATCATTATAGTATACGTAGAATATCTCTATTATATTATCTGATTTGATTGTATACATGTTTTTAGATAAAACTTTTATAAGAATCCATAAATCAAGTGTCGCGATAACCCTGTTTTTAATATTGTTTTCGTTAGTGCATTATTTCAAGCCCAGTTTTGCGTATGGAAAGGCGGGAGAATTTCGACAATTCGGAGTAGGATATCGCGAAAAAACTGTACTTCCGATATGGACAGTCGCGATTGCTTTGGCGATATTGTCTTATTTAGCGGTTTTGTGGTATTTGGCTTATGTGTAAATAACAATTATCTCGCAATAGTATAAAATGCCAGGTGTAGTTGATTTTTTGTTAATGCCCCCGCCTCCTCCGTCTCGGTCCGCTTCCCGTAAATCGCCAGCGCGTAAATCGAAGTCTCCTTCACAAAATAGAAAAAGTCATCGTAAAAGAGACGAGCAAATTCCTCCAGAATTATTAGCGAAACTCGGTGTAAAAAAGGCGGGATCTAGACGTCGCAGATCGAGTCGTAGACGCTAATTCAAATGTATTTTTATAATATAATTGAATTTTACTAAGAATACATAATACATCCCATCATCGCTATAATAAGTGAGACAATGCTTGCTAAATATATCCAAACGAAATGCCCGAATGAATATTTCAAATGAACTAGATTTCTAAGTTTTTCTACATGATCCGTAGTCTGGAAATGCATTTTAAAATCCAGTGGAAGATTTTTGCCACCGATGTCTTTCGTCTCACACGTTTTTGCTGCGTCGATGAATTCTTCTACATTTTGCGTATTTATGCAGGTAATTAAGAAATTATAGTTAAATTCACGTGGATTTATATTGGAATATTCCGAGAATTTATTGCTTACGAAAATGTTATTACATAAGTCAGTTGCTCCCCATGCGTGAATGTATAAATATCCAAGAGTATTCTCAAAAATCGTAACGAGCGATGGATTCGTTGCTAGGGCAAAAATAGTAATGAGAACCACCACGAATCCAGCTATTGTATTATATAAAACAAATAATGCGTCTTGCCCATTCATTTTATTAATCTGCGCCTGCTTATCGCCTTTTATTGCCATGCGATAAAACATGAGACAGGCGATATATCCAAGACCAAGAACAGCTCCGTATAAAAATATAACTCTATACCAAGCCGTTTTTTTATAGAACACCATGCTATACATTAATCCTAAAGGTATAGCAAATGCAATACATGTTATGAATATGCCGAGTGAAAATGAACCTATTTTATCTGGATTATTAAGAAGAGCATCCGGTTTATCTGAATTAGAAGACATTTATACTATCTAGAGATAGATTTAGTTAAGAGAGAAACCGTAGACAAAAAGCGGAGCACCCTGCTTTGGTTTGATTTTTTGCGATATTTTATCTCCATACAAAAATGGAATATCCAAGATTAATCGAACAAGGTGCGCATAATTATATCCAGGAAGCACTTAAAATATGTCATACCAATAGAATACAAATTTATAGTTATGCTCTTAATATAGGCGTTTTTGTATTATTTTTAGCAATAGCGGGTACAACGCTTTATTATTGTTATAAACGAAAGCCTACTCCATATGAACTCCGGCAAAAAATGCTCAAGGACCAAGATTACGTTTTATCTAAAATCCGATATTATCAAGCCGAGAAAGCGAATTTATCGAGCGCCTTTATGGAACGATTGGCAGGGAAAGGGGTATAAATATAATGCTATAGAATATATATAATTTATGAGCACTAAGATAGAAGAAATCCGAGATGAAGTAATCGGCGAGAAAAACACTGCACAACAGGAGTTTCTAGCGACTTTGGATGCACTAAATAAGGAACATTCGAACGAAATTCGATTCGATGTTCCCCTACATGGTGATATCGATTTTTCTGAGATCACAGACCGCGGATTCAAACGTATAACGCATGTCATTTTTGATGAGCCAGGTGAGATTACTAATATTCGGAATATTCCTGAAGGCGTCACGCATTTAGAATGTAAACATCAAATGTTGGTGGAATTCGAGGCATTGCCTTCCACTCTCGAGCATTTGGATATTACCGGAAATTATTTCAAGAGAATCAATCTAGAGGATGTCAAGCAACTTAAGACTTTGAATGCTTCGGATAACGAAATCGAGTCGATTACGAATCTCCCCGCTACTTTAGATACATTGGAATTGGAAAACAATCAATTAAAACGATTGGATTTAGCAGCATCTACGTCGTTACGCGTGTTAAGGTGCTCGAATAATCCGCTTTTGGTGGTCGAACATCCTCCGGCGTCTTTGGTCGAATTCGATATGGAAAACAATCCGTTGACTGAAATAAATACTTCGACGGAAGACGAAACCAAAAGCGCAGAAAAGCGCGTGGAATATTTAGACGCGATGAATGAGTATTTCCGACTCAAAGGCGCGTATGAAAACAAACTCAGACAACTAAAAAAAACCGCGTATGAACGTGGGAAATCCAAACGCGAAGCGCTTACGAACGCCCGAAAAGTGAAACCGCCGTGTATTCATTGCGCGAGAAAAGTGGGGACTGTGTTTTCGAGGAAAAACGGAAAATACATGGCGACGTGTGGCGACGTTTCCAAGCCGTGTTCATTAAATATTCAGATATTCAGCGGATATTATTTCAATAATGAGACGCTCCTTAGAATTTATCGCGAGGATTTGGATAACACCAAAGAATCGGTGATTCGACAAAAGATGGACACGCTTTTTAATTACATGAGCGAGAGTGAATCGGTGATTAAATTTAAAGAGGAGCTAGAGCAATATAACCAAGATAATAAAATGTATAGTGATTTATTGAAACGATATCGCGATCTTTATGAAAACGAGGAATGGAAATTGGTAATGTCGAAAAAAACGGGCGAAATGTACGCGGTCATCGAGGATATCAAACGATTGTTGGAAGAATATAAGAAGACCCAGAACCCGGAAGTCTTGAAATCGGCTTTACGTACACATAAAGAAGATTTGATGCCGGTTGTCGCGAATATTCGCTTACATAAATATGGTGTGATGGAGATGGTACATCCCACGGATAATGAATCGGAGTTGGTACAACACGCTTTACCGTTGAATAAAATGGATTTTAAATATGGCGAGGACGCGCGTGTGGTTAAATTCAACATTTGATCTCACTGTCGGGATTTTTACCCGCGACCAATGCATCGAATTCTGATTTCGCACTCTCAGAATTCGCATGATTCAAATAAACTATCAAATGGATGCTTTTTCCGGGCTTATCATAAAACTCTTTGATAATATCCTGCGTCACATTTGCCAATTCGATATTTCGGTCGCGCAAATACGCTTCAAAAGCGTCGCCGGGTTCGATCGTCGCCTTGGAATATTTTAATAGCAACCAGGTGCTCACGGGATTAATCGCCGTGGATTTGATATAATTCGCTCCGGGGATTTTTTCCAAGACCATGGACATGACCGCGCGTAGCATTTTATTGTATTTCTTACCCTCGGATTCGCCGTCAGTTTTCGAATTAATAAGGATTTCGCCGCTAGGTGCAGGAATAAGCTCAATCGTAGAAATACACCGTTTTGAATTACATAGCGCCAAAATCAATGTCTCGTAATAATTGCATCCGACGCACACATGCCCATGCTCATTATATCGCGCCATGGGTTCCTCGAATTCATGAAACGGAGCGAGCTTCATATGTAGACCTGGGCACTTGGTAACGAGTTTTCTATTTAATTCGCGCAAAAAGGCTTGCGCGCCGGATAGATCGACGTCGGGAACGCAGCGCGATAATAATACCGCGTCTTTTGCTAAATCCGAGTTTTTCGCCTGTTTTTTGACTTTGGATAACGCTGCCGAGCATTTCTCGATGACTTTCGGTTCGGGTTTATTTTCTAAATGAAAGAGTACATACTGCCCCGTGGCGTCTTGGAAAACCACGTGCTTCGCCGCGTCGTCGACGTAATTTACGCACTTGCTCCCATCGGATAACTCGTATTGGATTTTATATATTTTTTTCTTGAGAAATTCGCGTAAATAAGTGGCGTATGGAGCATTATCTTGGACGTCTAGGACTATTGCGGAATGGGGGCTCGCGCGTTTTGTTTTACGCGTGGCTTTTGTTTTTTTGGAAGACGTTTTGGAAGATGACATAGATATATATTATGCATCATATATTTATGTTTTAGCAGGCGCTTCGCTTTTTAACCTTTTGCTTCGCTAAGGTTCTTCATAAATCTTCCCTTATACACCTTTGAACATTATAATCCGCACAAAGTGCGGATAGTGTTCAAAGGCAACATTACCGATAAATCAATTAAAACGCACGCAAAGCGTGCGAACTTCACAAGTTATGAAATGTTCATCGGTGTAAAAGGAGAACCACAAATTAAAGGGAGGGGTTCGGGAAACCTAAGGTTAACAAGCGAAGCGCCTGATTAGCACGAATTATAGTTACTGACCCCATCCCATTGAACCATATGTTTTCTCGCCCATGTGCGTTTTGCGCATATTCCGCCTGCCCATCCGTTATCGTTAAAGTCGATATAATTAATGACGGAACCGTCCGTTTGTTTTTTTGAAGAGAACCCAGGCGTATCTGTGCTATTTGAAGCAATATCAGCGGTTAATGTAGTTCCGCTATATATATTTCCACAGTTCAATCCAGACGATGCCAAAGGAATAATACATTTTCCCGATTTTACCGTGGGTGCTTTTGGATCTGATGGTGCATCGTCGGTATAAATTTGCCAGTAATCAGGGCAGTTATATTGTTCTGGAGGGAAAGTTTGCGAGTTTTTTTGACTACCCATAAGGATTCCGACAAAGGTTAATAAAATAATTAATACAATAGCGGCGATTGATAATACTACAATGTGAAATGTTTCCATATATATGGTATCTAGATAACAATTTCAGAATCAATGCTATTTGTCTGCTTTTTCAATGACGTAAATATGAACGTTGCTGGTTTTGGACCACGACATTTCAATAGGAATCGATTCTATGAATTGCAGAGAGGTCTTATCAGTCTTGTCACCAGTCGAATAAATCTTGGAACAGCATATTATTGACCCCACCGGCAATTCGTTTGCTAGTTTATCAAAGATATCGTTTGTCGTATTCTGTTCGAAACAGAGATTGCTAAACCATACAAAAACACGGGGATCTTCGGGAAGTTCTTCGGCTAAATTTAATTTACATACATCGGCATTGATAAACTTGACGTTTTTGGCATATTCTCCCGGCATTTTTTCTTGTAAACACAATGCGTCATTATGTCTGGCTTTTACGAGTTCGATTCCTATGGTCTTTTTGATTTTAGCCACGCTCGCCATATATAAACATAATTTACCGCGACCTGATCCGACATCAATAAATGTATTGATCATGGGGTTAATTTTTTGAATATGCTTAAATAATCGCGAAATTCCTTCGTAATCCATTTCACCGTAGGTGATTTTATGCCCCTCGTATAAGTCATGTTGTTGCGATTCGTCGTGCTTACATGCGGGATACGTTTTCTTTAATGCGTTTATAAAAGCTCTTCGAGTTACTCTACCGCGCGATCGTCGTCTCCGTGTATTCATTATTTCTGTAAAATATATAGATATTATTGTTATGTCTATATTACAAATGCGCCGCGTCGTTTATCCTATGTGCGAAGTCTGCGTGCACTATCGAAAATCTGTAACGTCTGATGCGTTGAGTAAATGCTCAAAATTCACTTATTTGGACCTTCGTTGGGATAACAAAGAATATGAATATGCGGATTATGCAAGGCGGACTGAAAGCAAATGTGGAAAAGAAGGGCGGTTTTATCAACGGGACGCTCGCCGAGATTTAACAAAAGACGACTGACGGAGTTTATCTAACAATAATATATAAATGCGGTTTAATTTAGGAAACTTTTTAAAGAAAAACGCTAGGACGTTATTACTTGTCTGCGTTATTATTGGTATATTCATCGTTATTTTTCGGTTTAGAGTGAAAGAGGGCATGGACCAAAATGTCGTGAACAATATAAATTCCCTTATCACTACATGCCATGGCGTGGAGGTTAAAAACGTAAAAAGTTTTAAATACGCGGCTCTCGTTATATCATTAGCCAAAGACGTATTAAAAGAAAATTCGGAAAATAGAGAAATATTTAGAGACGTTAACGATTTCGCAGAAAACAAACGAATTGACGCGTGCTATTGGGTTGAATTAGAAAAAGATGAAAACAAAATAAAATACAATAATTTTATGGAAGACATAAGCAGATTAGAGGGATTTTATGTTAATACATCAAATGGATTTAATTTTCGAGAAGACTATAAAGATTTTCTTTAATCAATTGGTAGATAGATTATTGCACCTTTGCGCAAAGGTGTAAAATGTTTGCATATTTTTCTTCTCTTATAATAACATAATGTCGCTGTATTCTTCAGAAAATTTTAATAGAAAACACGAAGGAATTTTACACTTAAATGCCCCCTATAATGGACGCGTGAATGTGATAGAACCCGAAAACCCCGACGCCCGATTCCAAATGTACGAGCGCATTGCCATAAAAAATAAAGCCACGGAATATCGCGAGTCTCTTATCGGCGAATGGGAAGCCAATGCTTTAGCACAAGTGTTTTTCTCCGAAGGTAATATCCAAATCTTGCAAAACGGATTGCGCGCGGGTGTCTATAAAATGTCGAATAACCAATTCGTGGTAACACCCCAGAGCATCGACGCCATCAAGGTCATCATGCGCAGTATTTATTTACAGAATGCGCGCCATAGTGATACGGATATTACAAAACAAGTCGAACAGCTAAATCAATTATTTTGGAATTACACCGTGCCGAACTTATATAACGAGTCGATGGGATACATGAAATATTTACAGGATCAGAGCTCTTTAGTTGTGCCGCTCGAGTTGCCGGTGCAGAACGATCGTAATCGCAAACAGCTGGAGCTTAAGCCTTGGTTTTAGAGCGGTGGGGAACTCTGAAATTCCGGCATCGCGCCATTATAATTGAGCGCAATAGTGTATATTTCTGATTTATGCCGCAAAAAGTGGCGGTGTATAAAAATGCAGAACAAGAATTTATAAGAAAATAATAATTGTTCTTATAAAATCATCAAAGCATTCTTGGTAACACCAAGTAGTTAAACCAGGTTACAGGGGGAAGAAGCAAAGTGTATCTTGAATTCCAAACTAACGTATGTTTTGACAAGTAACACGTCGTGCATTAAAATGTTTCCGCAAGTCCCCTGACGAGAGTATGTGTAAGAAGATCGCTACTCCGATTTTTTGGAAGATAAGAGTAAATAATTCCACTCCATATTAGATTTTCAGTGTAACGAATAGGATTAAAATCAGTAACCATCATTGCGCATGCTAATGCTAATTGAACTCCCAATGCCCCTTTTTCCATAGACACATCGCTTGT
>Ga0214923_10008750_pt1 | contig 10680 bp, 8 predicted proteins | sample LL1510_MetaG_FD_177993 | JGI IMG/M metagenome (GOLD analysis project Ga0214923, IMG submission 177993) | Freshwater microbial communities from Lake Lanier, Atlanta, Georgia, United States - LL-1510 | ecosystem: Environmental > Aquatic > Freshwater > Lake | place: USA: Georgia | collected 2015-10-15
GATTTGGGTTACTACGAAAGGTTCACTAGTAAGGAATTTAGCAGAAAAAACTCCATTTCAACAGGTCAAATTTATCATTCTGTTATTGAGAGAGAAAGAAAAGGTGATTACCTTGGAAGAACCGTTCAGGTTGTTCCCCATATCACAAATGAAATAAGAAATAGAATATACTTATTGGGAAAAGATGAAGAACCTGATTTTATCCTAGTGGAAATTGGTGGAACTGTAGGTGATATAGAATCAATTCCTTTTCTGGAAGCAATTCGACAAATGAGATTTGAACATGGATCTTCACAAGTGTTATTTTTACATGTGACTCTTGTCCCAACAATTTCTCTGGATGGAGAAGCTAAAACAAAGCCAACACAACATTCTGTTAAAGAACTCCTGGGATTCGGAATTCAACCGGACATACTAGTTTGTAGGGTCAGAGAAACCCTCACAAAAGAATTTAAATCTAAATTATCGCTTTTTTGTAATGTGAAAGAAGACTGTGTAATTTCGGCTGTTGACATAAAAGATTCAATCTATGAAATTCCCAAAATGTATAAAGATGAAAAATTAGATGAGGTTGTACTACGTAATCTAGGTATGGAGGTTGGAAAGTCCAATTTTAATGAATGGGAAAAAATAATTAAAAAGATTAAATCCGCCCAAAAACATATAACAATTGCAGTGGTTGGAAAATATATTAGCCTCCAGGATGCCTACAGATCAATTTATGAGTCTTTGTCACATGGGGGGATTTCTAATGAAGTTAAGGTTGATTTTTTGAAAATAAATCCTGAAGACTTAGAAAAATTAAATCCAAAGGATGTATTAAAGAATGTGCATGGAATTTTAATTCCAGGGGGCTTTGGAGAACGAGGTATAGAGGGTAAAATAATTGCCATAAACTATGCTAGAACCAGAGGAATTCCTTTCTTTGGAATTTGTTTGGGGATGCAATGTGCTGTGATTGAATTTGCAAGAAATGTTTTAGGCTTAAAAGATGCCCACTCAACAGAGTTTGTACCAAATACAAAAAATCCAGTTATTTCATTATTAGAGGAACAGGCTGATATTGATAGGATGGGGGGAACTATGAGATTAGGGACTTATCCTTGTATAATTAAAAAAAATACAATTGCCTTCTCAGAATATAAATTAGAAAAAATTAATGAAAGACATAGGCACAGGTTTGAGTTTACATTAAGATATAGAGATGAATTAACAAAAGCTGGTATGACCATTTCAGGAGTATCACCAGATGAGAAGTTAGTAGAAATAGTTGAGGTTCAAGATCATCCTTGGTTTATAGGAGTACAGTATCACCCAGAGTTTAAATCCAAACCAATTAATCCACATCCATTGTTTTCTGGATTTATAAGAGCATCGGTTAAGTTTAGCGGTAAGGGGGAAAAATGAATCAAAAGGTTACCAGAATAGCTTTCTTGAATAATTCATATTTTGGTGGAGATGAGCCATTCTTTTTAATTGCAGGTCCATGTGTTATGGAAGATAAGGATCTCATTGATAAAGTGGCTGGAGAAATGGTAGAAATATGTAATAAATTGAATATTTTTTATATATTCAAAAGTAGCTTTGATAAGGCTAATAGATCATCGATTCATTCCTATCGTGGACCAGGACTTTTGGAAGGTATAAAAAATTTAGAATATATTAAAAATAAGTATAATATTCCTGTCTTAACCGATGTACATGAAACTGGGCACATTCAGCCACTAAAAGATGTCATAGACATATATCAGATACCTGCATTTCTTTGTAGACAGACAGATCTAATAGAAACAGCCTCAAACACAGGGAAATGGGTCAATGTTAAAAAAGGTCAATTTTTAGCTCCCAATGATTGCAAACATATTGTAACAAAAATTCAAGAAAGTGGATCAGAAAAATATCTCATAACTGAAAGAGGTGTAAGTTTTGTTTATAATAATTTAATTTTTGATCTACGTGTAATACCAATACTTCATAGTATGGATATACCGATTATATTTGATGGAACCCATTCTGCACAACTTCCGGGTGCGGCTGGCAATATAACTGGTGGCCAGAGAGAATTTATTCCAGATTTGATGAGAGGAGCTGTCTCAGTAGGAATTGAGGGTCTATTTATGGAAGTACATCCTGATCCTCCAAACGCTAAATCTGATTCCACTACACAGTATTATCTAAGTAAAACAGAAGAACTTTTAAAAAATTTACTTAAAATAGATAGAATTGTTAAAAAAGAAATATTATTATAATTTCTTATATAAAATGACTTCAAAAAATTTAAATAATAAGAGTTTATATTTTAATATATATATATTATATGTACTATTATTATTTTTAAATTGTAAAAAAGATACAACTATAAGAGTGGACGAAGTTGAAAGAGAACATGGATCTACAATTACTATTAAAAACTTTCAGAGAACAGCGATAGATTTAAAGGGAAACCTATTATGGAAATTAAATGCTGAGGAAACTTATTACTTTAAAAAAAATGATAAATCAATTCTATACAATATACAAGTCGAACAATTTGAAAATGGAAAAATAAAAGCTAAAATAAAGGCTGATAAAGGGGAAATCTTAAAAAAAGAAAACTTAATTAAAGCATTTGGGAATATATATATGAAATCTACTGACGGAAAAATCCTTGAAGCTGAAGAAATTTTAATGAATACTGAAACAAATACTTTATCATCCGAAAAAAAAGTATTAATTAAGTCCTCGGGAACTGTAGTACGCGGAGTTGGTTTAATTGCAGATAATTCTTTAAATAAATATAAAATTTTAAAACCAGAGGGTATTACATCTGGAGGAAGTAATCCACTTGAAAAATAGGATTATAGCTTGCATATTATCTTTTATTTTTTTATTTCAGAGTGGATTAATATCTAATTTTAGACCTCCATTATTGCTACCACCAATTTCTGTCTATGAATCTGGTAGGAATATTCCAAATTTACCAGCCGATAAATCTGGAAAAGCTTCTAGAATTCCTACTTCTTGGGGAGGGGGGGCTCTAGTACAAGAAGAGAAAATTTACCAAGGCTTTCCTATTACAGCCTTTTCTTTAACAGAAGGAGCATGGATTCAACATAGAAATATAAGGTTAACTTCTTCCCATATTGAAATTATTGGTTCTGATGCTCTTGTTGGGATGTTAAGAGGAAATGTAAAAGTAGAGGATAAGGAAAATAAAGTTACCCTTACTTCTGAGAAAGGAATCTATGATAAACTCCAAGAAAATGTGATACTAGAAGGAAGACCAACACTATTTTATTATAATGCAAACTCTAAATTAACAAAGTTAACATCAAATAAAATTGTAAGGTATATGAAAGAAAATAAAATTTCTCTCGAAGGGTCTGTAATACTTCAAGATCCAGATTATACAATTTTAAGTAATTCTGCAGTATACTTTGAAAAAGATGGATTACTAGAATTAGAAAATCAACCTTTTATTTTTGGAAGTGATACATTTTTAACAGCTAAATCAGCTGGATATAACAATCAAACTAAAATAACCTATTTAAAAGATAATACAATTTTACTTCGAGTTTCTAAGGAGAGCATCCCTGTGAATGAAAATTCAACAGATAATTTGGAACCTAAGAGTAATGAGAAAAAAATAATTACAACTTTCTCGGGAAACTTACTTGAATCAATTTCCAAAAATAAAGAAAGAGAGCAAATGATCAAACTTCATGGTGATTCTAGGGTAATCAGAGAAGATTATGTATTTAGAGGAAATATTTTATCAGCTTTTGGAGATAATTATAAAAATTTAGAATCAAATGAAGAATTTACATTTTTAGATATCAAAAGTAATCTTAGAATAATAGGTTCACTTTTTGAGCACAATGAACTAATTGGATATACACATATAACAAATAATCCAATTATAGAATTTATTAATAGTGAGGGAGAAATAACATCTACCCTTAGCACTGTTGAAATTGAAAGATTCTCAGAAAAAAATGAAATAGTAGCCCGGGGAAATGTGCTAATTGATTCGGAAAATGGAAAAATTCGAGGACAGTATGCAACATACTTTGAAAAATATAAAGTTATACATGTCGAAGGGAATCCCTCAATAGAAAGAGAAGGATCTAAAATTTTCTGTGGAATGATTTTAATTTATCCAGATTCAAATAAAATTATTATGTCAGATGGAATTGGAGTTATTCAAGAAAAATGAGTGAAATTTCCTCAAAAACTTTTCAAATGGTAGACCTTGTAAAAATTTACAATGGTAGAAAGGTTGTGGGAGGAGTGAGTTTCAAAATAAGCAAGGGTGAAATAGTTGGATTATTAGGGCCCAATGGAGCCGGAAAAACTACCTCTTTTTATATGTCTGTGGGTTTTGTCCAACCAGATGAGGGGAAAGTATTTATTGATGATAATGATGTAACCTCAGCTCCAATGTTTCAAAGAGCTAGACTTGGAATAGGTTACTTAGCCCAAGAAGCATCTATTTTTAGAAAGCTAACAGTTGCTGAAAATGTAGAAGCAGTTTTAGAAACAATGAAATTTAGTAGAAAAGAAATTATTGAAAGAAGAGACTCATTATTAATAGAGTTACAAATAATGAGAGTTGCGAATCAAAAAGGGTATACACTTTCTGGAGGAGAGAGAAGGCGTTGTGAGATAGCCCGAGCTCTTGCTACCAATCCTGATTTTATATTACTTGATGAACCATTTGCTGGTGTTGATCCAATAGCTGTAAAAGACATTCAAATGGTGATACAATCTTTACGTGAGAGAGGACTAGGAATTTTAATCACCGACCATAATGTAAGAGAAACATTAAAAATAACAGATAGAGCATATATTATGTATAGCGGTAAAATATTAATCAGTGGGACTGCAAATGATTTAATAAATGATCCTGAAACGAGAAGGATTTATTTGGGAGAAGATTTTACTTTATAATTATGTTATCACAATCACTTGTTCAAAAGCAAACTCAGAAATTAATTATGACTCAGGATTTGCGTCAGTCCATAGAATTATTACCTCTATCTACTCAAGAGTTAGCTGAAAAAATTCAAAATGAAATTATTGAAAACCCTTTATTAGAAGAAATAAATAGTTCAGAGAAGACAAAAACTCCAGAAGTATACTCTATTTCCGATGTGAAAAAAATGGAAGTACGTGAATCTGTAAAAAATTCTGATATCTCATGGCAGGATACCTATAGTATAGATGGTCCTACATACTATGATAATGAAGCTGCAAATAGAAATCAAAAAATGATTGAATCCTCTCCATTGAGTGATAAATTAAATGAGCATCTTATTTCTCAACTTAGATTAACTAATTTAAATTTTAGTGAAATGAAAATAGCTGAAATATTAATTTCCATGATAGATGAAAAAGGATTCATACCTTATACTATTGATTTCTTATCAAAAGAATTATGTACTACATCCAAAAAAATTCAAAAAATATTATATTATATTCATAGGCTAGATCCATTAGGTATTGGAGCTCGTGATGTTAGGCATACCTTATTTATTCAATCTACTATAATATATCCTGAAAATAAAGATCTTCATATCTTGATTAGTAAATATTTTAAAGAACTCGAGAGATTAGATTATAAAAAAATAAGTAAACTAATGAAGTTAACTGAGGAAGAAATAGAGGATTTAACAAAACTAATTAAAAAACTAGTTCCATATCCAGCGGGTCAATATAATTACAAAAAAGTTGATTATGTAATACCTGATGTTGTAATAAAAGAATCAGATGGAGATTTTAATATTTTTATTAATGATGAATGGATTCCTAAATTAAAAATCAACAAGGAGTATAAGGACGCTTTAATTAATATAAATAGTTCAACCGAAAAAGAGTATTTAATAACAAAAATGAATTCTGCACAATGGTTAATTCGATCTATTAATCAGAGAAGACAAACCTTATTCAAAGTTGTAAATTCAATTGTTGAGTATCAAATAGATTTTTTTAGACTTGGAATAAATTATGTTAAACCATTAACTTTAAAAGATATAGCAGAAAAATTAAATATGCATGAGTCCACAATCTCAAGAATAACATCCAATAAATATATTCAGACTTCGTGGGGAGTTTTGGAATTAAAATGGTTTTTTTCTTCAGGTTTAAAATCTCAATCTGGAAATATGGAATCGTCTAAAAAAATACATGATATTATTAAAAATTTAATTAAGAATGAGGATGATAAATTTCCCTTATCTGATCAAGATATAGTTGAAATAATACAAAAACAGGGTATAGATATAGCAAGAAGAACTATTGCAAAATATAGAAAGGTACTACAAATATTACCTGCAAATAGAAGAAAAAGAGTAAAGGATTTGAATGGATAATTAAGATGAGTGTTCCCCTTTCTGTAGAATTAATGATAAAAGATCATCCCGAGTTACATTTGGAATTAATTTCAGGAGAAAATGGACTAAATAAAAAAATATCTAATACAGAAATAAATAGGCCCGGATTATCTTTAACAGGCTTTTTTGATTTTTTTGCTCATGATAGAATTCAAATTTTTGGAAAAGGGGAGTGGGCATATTTAAATTCCTTATCTGCCGAAAAAATTCAGGATATAGCAAATAAATTCTTTTCATATTCATTAAATTGTATCATCTTTACCCATGGTAATTATCCGCCTAATGAGTGGATAATTAAATCAAAAGAAAAAGATATACCTATTTTTATATCAACAATGCCTACTCATAAATTCATCACAATAATATCAGATATATTGAATAGGAGCCTCGCTCCAAGAACAATGAGACATGGTGTACTAATAGAAGTATTTGGAATTGGAATACTATTATCAGGTAAAAGTGGAGTAGGCAAAAGTGAGACAGCCCTTGAATTAATAGAAAGAGGGCATAGACTAGTAGCAGATGATATGGTTGAAATTAAACGTATTGCAGAAAGTTACTTAGAAGGATCCTGTTCGGATTTATTACGACATCATATGGAAATTAGAGGCTTGGGTATAATTAATATTAAGGATATTTTTGGGGTAGGATCAGTTAGAGATAACCAACAAGTTGAACTAATTATAAATATTGAAGAAACTAATCCTGAGATGTACTACGATAGAACTGGATTAGATCAAGAATTTGATGAAATTTTAGGAGTTAAAACTCCATTAATTAGAATTCCAATTAAACCTGGAAGGAATATTCCGATTTTAGTTGAAACAGCATCTATGAATCAAAGACTAAAAAATATGGGTAGCTTTGGTGCAAAAGACTTCAATAAGCGTATTACAGAAAGAATTTATCAGAGAAAAAAAGATTGAAAGAAATTGATTTGAAAATAAGAGATGGAGGACAGGGTATGCATGCAAGACCGGCTAGTGTTTTCGTGCAAACAGCTTCTAAATTTAATAGTGAAATAAAAGTAATAAAAGATGATGTAGAAGTGAATGGAAAAAGTATAATGGGTTTAATGATGCTAGCCCTAAGTCCTGGATCAGAATTTAAAATAATTGCAGAAGGAATTGATGAAGAGATTGCAATTGAAGTCTTAATTAATTTAGTTCATAGTGATTTTATAAATCCAAAAAAATGAATTTTTTTAAAAATATAAAAATCTCTAATGAATTAAAATATTATATAAGGGATTTTTATATTTTTATATTCTGTACGATTGTAGCTATTTTACTAGCTGAATCAATCATATTTTCTGGCACAAGTGATGTAGATTTAGTTGATAGAATATTTGGCTATATTTATTTTATTATTCCTTTTTTTACTATATCTTTAATTATATCCTACCTCTACAGAAATTTTAGAAATAAACAAACTGGAAAAATAAGAAGTGTAATACGATATCGCCTTATGGTAGCCTTTATTTTTGTTTCAATTTTACCTTCTATTCCCATATTTATTTTATCATCAAATGTTGTGAGTAGATTAGTTGAAACTTTTTATAGAATAGATATCTCAAAAGCACTTATTGCATCAAAAAATAATATTATAAGAGAAGAAATTAATGATCGAAATATATTAATTAATAAATTAAATAAACTTAATGATTTAATTTTACAAAATAAAATAAATAAATTTGAATTAATGTATCCTATTTTAGTTAAAAATAATATACCCAGTGATGATTATTACATATCAATATTTTTTGATAAAAAACTTCAGTTTGAAAGTATCAAGTTAAATTCTTTTATAAATCTTGAAAAATTTTTCTTAATTGAAGGTGAAACTTTTCAATCTTTAAATTTATATTTAATTAATAAAGCATTCATACTTATGAAAATGAATATAAATGAAAATGGATTTTTTATAATTATAGGAAAAAAAATTCACATTGGTAATGAAGAAAATGTTTTTACCATTATAAATACTGAAAATTCCTATAATACAGCACAACTTTGGAAAGAAAAGGTTCCCTTTGCTCTGAGACTGTCTCTAGGGCTATTCTCAATTGGTATGTTTGCAGTTTCCATCTTTGTTTCTTTCTTTTTAGCAAGACAAATATCACGTCCTATAGTTGACCTTGCTAGAGCAACACAAAGAGTTTCTAAAGGTGATACAGATTTTGTATTAGAAAATAAAGAAGAGGGTGAAATGGGTATTTTAATAGAATCTTTCAATCAAATGACAAGAGATTTAAAGTCAAAAAAGGAAGAAATACTTCACATACAAAGGGTTGCTGCTTGGAAAGAAGTTGCACAGCGTATGGCACATGAAATTAAAAATCCTTTAACTCCCATTCAACTATCGGCAGAACGAATTAAAAGAAAACTAGATAGTCCCAATAAAGAGAAATTAGAAGAAATAATTAGAACTGGTACAGAAACCATTATAGGTCAAGTTCGAGTATTAGAACACTTAGTAAAAGAATTTTCTGAATTTGCCAGAATGCCATCTCCTGTATTAATAAATCAAAATATAAACCCTATTATAGAAGAATCTATAAATTTATTTAAGGATAGAGAAGATATAAAATTTATTGTAAGACTGTCTAAAAATCTACCAGAAGTATTTTTAGATAAAAGACTATTTTTAGGTGTAATCAACAATTTGATTAAAAATGCAATTGAGGCTATCACATTAGAAAAAATAGAAAAAGGTGAAGAAAATAAAGGAAATATAAAAATTATTACCAGACATGATAGAAAATTTTTGCGAAAGTCGGTAATTATTTCCATTGAAGATAGCGGTCCTGGACTCCCTGAAAAATTAAAAGAAAAGATATTTGAGCCTTATTTCTCTACAAAAGAAGGTCATGGTACAGGTATAGGCTTAACAATCGTTCAGAAAACTGTCTATGATCATGGAGGACAAATCTATGTGGAAAACTCTGATATGGGCGGATGTAATTTTATGATTGAATTACCAACAAGGGAGTGATCATGAAAATTTATATAGTTGATGATGAAATAGAAATAAGAAAGTCTCTTCGAAATATTTTAGAAGACGAAAATTTTGAGGTAGAGGATTTTTCGAATAAAAAAAATTTACTTAAGAGTCTGGTAAAAGAACGACCATCTTTAATTTTATTAGATGTTTGGCTTGGCAAAGATGATGGAATTGAAATACTTGATGAATGTAAGAAAATATATCCAATGATTCCTATTATTATGATTAGTGGTCATGGAACAATAGAATTAGCAGTTACAGCAACAAAAAAAGGGGCAATCGATTTTATAGAAAAACCGTTATCTATATCAAAAGTTCTAGAGACTATAAATAATGCATTACTGAAAGAAGATAAGGAAGAAATTCCATTAATAAAATTAGAATATGATATTATAATTGGAGAGTCTATAGCAATAAAAAAAGTTAAGTTTGCTATTTCACAAGCAGCGGCGACAAATGCTAGGGTATTTATTTATGGTGAAAATGGAACAGGTAAAGAATTAGTAGCTAGATCCATCGTTCTAAATTCAAAAAGAAAATTAAATCCTTATATTGAAATAAATTGTGCCGCTATTCCAGAGGAATTGATTGAAGCAGAACTATTTGGATATGAAAAGGGTTCCTTTACCGGAGCAAATGAAAAAAGAATCGGAAAGTTTGAAGCTGCTAATACAGGAACATTACTTTTAGATGAAATTTGTGATATGTCATTAGCAACTCAAGCTAAAGTTTTAAGAGTTCTTCAAGAGCAAAGATTTGAAAGAGTTGGATCTTCTGACTCTATACAGGTTGATGTTAGAGTTATTGCGGCAACCAATATTCCAGTTGAAGAAGCTATAAAAGAAGGTAAATTTCGAGAAGATTTATATTACAGATTGAACGTAATACCAATCTATATACCTCCACTTAGAGATAGAAAAAGTGACATACCTTTAATAATAGATCATTATATGAAGTTAGCTATTAGTGAAAATAATGTAGAAGGTAAAAAAATTGATAATGATGCAATTGCAATTTTAACAAATCATTTTTGGCCTGGAAACATTAGGGAATTAAAAAATATTATTGATAGATTATGTATATTAACAATCGGTGATACAATAACAATTAAAGATGCCAAAGAAGCCTTAAAAGGATTTAGCAAGGCAGAAGAAATATTTGAACAGGGAGACCTAAAGAAAGCTAAGGATGAATTCGAAAGACAATATATTATAAAGACCTTACAGTTAAATGAAGGAAATGTCAGTAAAACTTCTAAAATTTTAGGTGTAGAAAGAACTCATCTTTATAGGAAAATTAAGTCGCT
>Ga0214923_10008751_pt1 | contig 10679 bp, 10 predicted proteins | sample LL1510_MetaG_FD_177993 | JGI IMG/M metagenome (GOLD analysis project Ga0214923, IMG submission 177993) | Freshwater microbial communities from Lake Lanier, Atlanta, Georgia, United States - LL-1510 | ecosystem: Environmental > Aquatic > Freshwater > Lake | place: USA: Georgia | collected...
TTGTCTGACGCTGGAGCGCCGGCTCAGGGGGCGGCAAAAGTTCCTTGCTCGTGTGGCGTACGCCTCCAGGCGTGCGAAAGGTCCCACTCGCGCGCATCCGGCTTTGCTGGAGCGCCGGCTCAGGGGGCGGCAAAAGTCTCCTCGCTCCGGCCGAGGCGGCCGCTCGCTCGGGAAGCGTTCGCCGACCCCCTTCGCCTCGTCTTGTCTGACGCTGGAGCGCCGGCTCAGGGGGCGGCAAAAGTTCCTTGCTCGTGTGGCGTACGCCTCCAGGCGTGCGAAAGGTCCCACTCGCGCGCATCCGGCTTTGCTGGAGCGCCGGCTCAGGGGGTGGCAAAAGTCTCCTCGCTGCGGCCGAGGCGGCCGCTCGCTCGGGAAGCGTTCGCCGACCCCCTTCGCCTCGTCTTGTCTGACGCTGGAGCGCCGGCTCAGGGGGCGGCACATGTCTCCTCACTCCCCGAGCGTGAGGATCCGGAGCACCAATTGACGCGGGATACCGTCCACCAGTGAGACCTGGCCGATCCGGTCGGGAAGCACGAAGCGGGGCACGCCCCCGACGGTCTTCTTGTCGCGCGTCATCACCTCGAGCAGCTGCGCCGGGTCCGGTGTGGGCTGGAGGACCGTGGGCGACGTGGGAAGCCCGAAGCGGCGGAGGAGGTGGTCCTGTCGCGTCACGATGTCTCCCGGAATTCGGCCGAGTGCCTCCGCCAGCCGCGCGGCCCGAGCCATGCCGATCGACACCGCCTCGCCGTGCAGCAGCCGTCCGTAGCCGGCCACGGCCTCGTAGGCATGGCCGAACGTGTGCCCGTAGTTGAGTGCGGCCCGCGCACCCGATGTTTCGCGTTCGTCGGCCTCCACGACGCGGGCCTTGAGTTCCACCGAACGTGTCACCACGTGGGTCACGGCCGCGGGGTCGCGGGCCAGCACGTCATCCGCCCGATCCTCCAGCCACTGGAAAAAGCCGACGTCGAGGATCATCCCGTACTTCACCACCTCGGCCAGTCCGCTGACGAATTCACGCCGGGGCAGGGAGGCGAGCGTATCGACATCGGCGAAGACGCCGTGCGGCTGCCAGAACGCGCCGACGAGATTCTTTCCGGCTTCGAGGTTGACGCCCGTCTTGCCGCCGACGGAGCTGTCCACCTGCGCGACGAGCGTGGTCGGAACCTGCCAGAACGGAAGCCCGCGCATGAACGTGGCGGCGACGAATCCGGCGAGGTCCCCGACGACGCCGCCGCCCACGGCCACGACGTGCGTCGTGCGATCGACGCCACCGTGCGCGAACGCGTCCCACAGGCGGGCCGCCGCCGCCACCGACTTCGAGGCCTCGCCGGGCGGCACGAGCATCATCGAGCACGGCACGTCCGCGGCGGCGAGGCTCTCGACCGTGGCGCGGCCGTGGGTCGCCTCGAGTGCCGCATCGCAGACGACCACGGCACGCCGCGCGCCTTCACTCCGCAGACGCGTGCCGACGCCGTCGACGAGCCCCGAGCCGCAGACCACGTCGTAGGATCGCGCGGCGACCGATGGGAGGGTGACGCGGATGACGGCCACGATCAGGCGACGCTCAGGCGTTCGAGATCGGCGGGCGTGACCGTGATGACGCGCGCGAAGCCCGTGTGCTGACGGACGTAGTCGAGGTCCGCAGCCTCGGCCGGGCTCGCGTGGAGCAGCGACTCGATCCGCCGCCGATCCGTCGTGGACCAGTCCTCGTAGGCATCGGGCCAGATGGTGTGCTGTTCGACGACGAGCGCTTCACGATACGGGTCGAAGACGTTGGACATCGCGAGAGTCCCTGAACGGCGGCGGCGACGGTGACGTCGTCGGGAGGACGGGGAGGTGGTGAAACGGCAAGACTATACACTGCGGATCGTGGGATCCCCGATCGACGCCGCGGGATGCGGGCATGGCAGGCTTTTTTCGGTGGCGACCGACGCGAGGCACCGCGCTCGTCCTGTCCCTCCTCGCCGTCGCCGCGGGGCTCGCGAGCTTCGCGGTATGGTTCCAGTGGCAGCAGACGCGTCGCTGCCTGACGTTCTACGGCAGCGATGCGGCGTGGCTGATCCAGCGGGCGCCGCGGGTCGAGGTGTGGGAGCGGGCCTCCGCCGATGACGCCGGCGTCGCAGGCATCCGCCGCTGGGATGTGACGGCGGCCCGCGGCCTCGTCCATCTCCGCCGGGGGCTCGTCGAGGACGCCAATCTCGACTGGGGCCGTTCCGACACGAGGGCGATCGCGGCGGGTGCGTGGCAGTTCGCGCTGGCTTTCTTCCCGGAGTCGGACCCGAGGGGATCGCCGACGGTTCTGTTGGTCGAGCGCGGCGACGACGGGGCCAGCCTCGGCGTGGAAGGCCGCCCCGGACGGGTCGGCCTCGGCCGACTTGCGGCGGGCATCGATCGCTGGTGGGGCACATCCCGCGACGAGGCGACCCCCGTCGCGCCGTGAGCCGAGGGCGCGTGTGACGAGCGAGCCGCCCGGCTGATCTTCCCTGCTTGCCCCGGCCGCCCGGTCGCCGTTTCCTGCCGAGTCCCCGGAATGCGGGTGGATCCGGGTCGGGCCCCCGTTTCACGTGATCGCCCCGACGGTTCGGTCCCGTGAAAACCGGACTTCTGTCGGGTTTGTGGGCAACCTATCCTCCCGCCTCCCTCCGTCGCACGGGGCAGCGCGTGCGGACGGAGCACCACGTGCCGCTGCGCCTCCCCGCGATCCCATCCGCCATGCACGCCTCCCTGCGGTCGATCGCCGTCGCGAACCAGAAGGGTGGGGTCGGCAAGACGACCACCGCCGTCAACCTCGCCGTGGCGCTCGCGCGTCGCGGACACCGCACCTGCCTCGTCGATCTCGATCCGCAGGCACACGCCACGCTGCATCTGGGGATCGCCCCCGGCGTTCATCCCGTCACCGCCTTCGACGTGCTCGCGGGAGACCAGCCGTTGTCGGCCGCGACGGTGCCCGCGGCCGACCGCCTGTGGGTGGTGCCGTCGCACATCGACCTGTCTGCCGTCGAGATCGCGCTGTCGGGCAGGCCTGGTCGGGAGACGGTGCTTCGGCAACGGCTCGAGCACGATCCACGCTGCGTTCCGCCGACGCCGGTCACGGAGCCTCGGGCCGGGAGCGCGATGAGCGAACCCGGCGAGGAACGCTTCGAGTACCTCGTCGTCGACTGCCCGCCGTCGCTCGGGCTTTTGTCGCTCAACGCGATGGCGGCGGTCGACGAGGTCCTGCTGCCGCTGCAACCGCACTTCCTCGCGCTCCACGGCCTGAGCAAGCTGCTCGAGACGATCGAACTCGTCTCGGAGCACGTGAATCCACGCCTGCGGCTGCTGGGCGTCGTGCTGTGTCTCTATGACGCCGGCACGCGACTGGCCGCGGAGATCGGTCGCGATGTCGAGGCGTTCTTTCAATCGCCGGGTCGCGCCCATGCGTCGTGGCGGGACGGCCGCCTGTTCAACGCGAAGATTCGCCGGACGATCCGGCTGGCCGAGGCGCCCAGTTTCGGGCAGTCCATCTTCGAGTACGCGCCGACGTCCCACGGGGCCGTCGACTACGCGGCGCTCGCCGATGAGGTCGCTCAGGCAGCGGCGGTGGTCGGCTCGTCGGTGCGAGCGGCAGCCTGATGACCCGCTCCGGGCGGCATGCCGCCCACCCGCCCGCCTGTGCGGACGGGTGCGGCAGCCGTCCGCTGGGTGTGCAGTTCCGGCATCCACCAGTAGCACGACTCGCAGGGATCCATGCCCGCGAGAACTCCCGTGACGTCGAAGTCCTCCGCCGACACGAAGGGCCGGGCACCCGCGGCCGCTCGAGCGGTCGTCCGCGGTATCTCGCGGGAGGGAACTGGAGGTTGCAGCGGATTTTTCAGCAGCATGACAGGGTCGAGTGACGACGGAACCCGGGAGCCGGCGTGTACCGCGCCAGCCCGAAGCGTCCCAAGGCCGTTCCTGGGTATCGGCACGCGACCATGTGCCGTCCCAGAACCGAGCCGAGTGAACGACTTCGTTCAAGATTGTGCTTTGCGGGTTTTGGGCAAGCAAGGAAATCTGGCGAAATTTTGCGTTCCGTCGGGACCGGTGGCCGGCTGGCGGTTGGAGGCCAAGGAATCGGGGGCCGATGTATGCTTTGGCTTCTTCTCCGCGGAAGTGATGCCATGCGGCCGCTGATGCAGCACGTGGGCCGTCCCGGCCACGAAAAACCCCCTCGTATGGGTGTTTTTGCTCGGCCGCTTCTGCGGTGCAGCCGCATGCTCGCGGTGTGCTGGACCTGGTACATCCTCGCCGTCTGCGCGGTCGCCGAGCCCCCCGGGTATCGCGAGCTGGCCGACGGCGTGCTCACCGTGATCCCGCCCAACGTCGCCGTCGCCGAGATGCTGCTGCAGGACGACCTCCACGACGTCACGATCGGCCGTCGCGAGCTCGCCTGGAAGCCGAAGCAGGCCGCCGAAGTCGAGACGTTCGTCGCCCGCGCGACGGGCCGCGAGTTTCCCCGCGAGCTGTGGTGCCTCGAGTTCGCGTTCAAGACGCCGCGGTCGATCGACGTCGAGGTGCCCGTTTCGGGGTCGAAAATGCGGCGGTCGCGGGTGTGGTACCTCGTGTACCGCGTGCGCAACGTCGCGGGACCCTCGGCGAGCGGCATGCGGCTGAAGACCGAGACCGACGACCCGGGCACCGACCGGTCGACGCGTGCCGTGGAACGCTTCGAGCGACCAATCCGGTTCCTGCCGCACTTCGTGCTCGAGAGCTTCGAGGCGGTGGCCGAGGGTGAGGGGCTCGTCGCCTATCGCGCCTATCTCGATCGCGTCATGCCCACGGCGCTGGCGGCGATCCGTGCCCGGGAGGACCCACGACGGCCGCTGCTCGACAGTGCGGAAATGGCGGCCGAGGAGATCGCGCCCGGCGAGGAGCGGTGGGGTGTCGCGACGTGGGAAGCCATCGACCCGCGGATCGACTTCTTCTCGATCACCGTGACGGGGCTCACCAATGCGCTCCAGTGGCGCCTACCGCCGGGTGCCGACGTCAAGGCTGCCAATCCTCCCAACGCGGCCCTCGAGCAGGTGCTCCAGTCGCTGCGGCTCGACTTCTGGAGGCCCGGCGATGCCGACCTCGATCGGGCCGATCAGGCGAGCATCGGTTTTCGCGGCATGTTCGAGCGGATGACGCTCGGAGCCCGCCTGCTCGACGACGCGAGCCGTCCCGGTCTCAATGCCTCGACTCCCGAGGCGGGCCTCGAGCGACTCGGACTCGGCTGGGGCGAGCAGGGGATCGACAAGGACATGCTCGAACCCGACCTCGGCGATGATCCGGAGGTGCCGGACTGGGGGTCGTTGCGGCCGTTGCAGACCGTGATCCGCAAGGTGCTGGCGCTCCCCGATGCGGCGGCCCGCGCCGCCGCGGTGCGCGAGGTGTTCGGCGAGCGGGGCGTGCGCGCTCTGCGCGACCTCGCCGAGGCCGTCGGCATGCCGGTCGATCCGGAGCGGGAGGCGGTGCGACAGGAGGCGCTCGCGCGGGCCGGGATCTCCGCCGAAGATGCCGCGAAGGCGCCACTCGCCGCGGTCGTCGAACTCATCGGCCCCTTCGAGAGCCTCTCGCCCTCCGGGAGGCGCGAGGCCGCGGGGCGACTCTTCGGCGAGGCGGGACAGCATGTCGAATGGCTGATGCGCGAGGTGCAGGCGGCCCGGGCGCTCGCGACGCTCGAGGCGATCGGACTGCCTCTGCGCGAGGTGCAGCGAGCCGACGCCCTCGCGGCATTCGAGTCGCTGGAAACAGCCCTCATGGAGCAGAAGGACCCCGGCCGTCTCGCGGAGATCCTGCGGGCCCTTTTCGGTTCCCGAGGCCCGGCGCTCTACCGGGATGCGAGCGCCGTACACGAGGGCATTGACCACGGGTGGGCGTTCCGATACGACCTATGAGTGTCGGAACCGATGTGGGTGCCGGACCGGCCCCGGCCGACGTCCCGAACGATTCGCAGGCGAGGGCAGTGGCGTGGCACACAAGAAGGGTCAGGGATCGAGCCGCAACGGCCGGGACTCGAACGCCCAGCGGCGCGGGGTGAAGCGGTTCGCCGGCCATGCGGTGCGGGCCGGAAACATCCTGGTGCGGCAGGTCGGCACGAAGTTCCATCCGGGCCGAAACGTCGGCATGGGATCCGATTACACGCTCTTCGCCCTGATCGATGGCGTGGTCATGTTCGACCGCGAGGGGCGTCGGGTGAACGTCGTCGGTGCCTGAGTCGCCGGCGCCGCCCGGCGGACGACGATCGTGGCATCAGCGCGTGACGGCCGCCCTTTCCTTCCGCCCGTTGGCCGTCTCCCGTGTTCGTTGATCGCGTGCAGATCGAGGTGGCTGCAGGCGACGGCGGCCCCGGCGTGCGCAGTTTCCGTCGCGAGAAGTACGTGCCCCGGGGCGGACCCGACGGCGGTGACGGTGGTGCCGGAGGCAGCGTGCTCATCCGCGCGGCACCGGGCGTCGATTCGCTCGCGGCGCTCGCGCAGCGCAAGCAGTGGCGCGCGGAGCGCGGCGGATCCGGCGGTCCGGCCAATCGCCACGGCGCCAACGGGGCGGACGTGACCCTGCTGGTGCCGCCCGGCACGCTCATCATCGACGAGTCGACGGGACTCGTGATCAAGGACCTCGCGGCGGCCGACGACGAGATCGTGGCGGCCCGCGGCGGGGCAGGCGGGCACGGCAACATGCACTTCAAGTCGGCGACGAATCGCGCGCCGCGCGAGTCGACGCCGGGCGAGAAGGGGGAGTCGAGGCGGCTCCTGCTCGAACTCAAGGTGATCGCCGACGTCGGGCTCGTCGGCCGGCCGAACGCGGGCAAGAGCACGCTCCTCTCGCGGCTGTCGCGGGCGCGTCCCGAGATCGCCGATTACGCGTTCACGACGAAGACGCCGATGCTGGGCATCGTGTCGGTGTCGCCCGATCGCAGCTTCGTCCTCGCCGACCTTCCCGGCCTGATCGAGGGGGCCCACGCCGGCGTGGGGCTCGGCCACGAGTTCCTGCGTCATGTCGAGCGGGCGGGAATCCTCGTGCACGTCGTCGAGCCCTCCCCGGCGGATGACACCGATCCGGTCGCCAATTACCGGGCCATCCGCGAGGAGCTCGTGCGATACGATGCCTCGCTGGGGTGTCGTCCCGAGATCGTCGTGATGAGCAAGTGCGAACTGCCGGAGGCCGCACGGGTGCGGGACGCGCTCGCCGAGGCGCTGGGACGGGAGGTGCTCGCGATCAGCGCGGTCACCGGCGAGGGGCTCGACACCCTGCTGCGTGCCGTGGTCGCGGCACTCGACCGACGCGAGGCGACACCATGACGGCGGAGCCGCGGTCATCGGATGGACGCGGTGGGGCGGTGGGGCGCCCGGAGGGCGGGACTCCGCTCATCGGTGCCGACAGCGTCGTGCTGCTCGCCGACGTGGGCAACACCCGCATCAAGCTGGCGACGCTCACGGATCGCGGGGCCGTCGGAAGACTGCCCGGCGTGTCGCGGCGGGCCGACCTGCTCACGCACGACTTTCGCGCCGAGCATCTGCGCCGCTGGCTCGACGCGGCGGCCGCCGGTCCGGCCGTGCTGCTCGTCGCCGCGGTGCACGAGCGGGGGGCCGTGCGGCTCGAGGCGGCCGTCGCCGAGGCCTCCGCAACGCGGCATCGCCCGCTGCGGCAGCGGCGGATCGGGCGCGACGACCTGCCGCTCGAGGTGCTCGTCACGGAACCGGGACGCGTGGGCATCGATCGGCTCGCGGCGGCAGCGGCCGCCGCCGTCGTGAAGCCGGCCGGCCGGCCGGCGATCGTGGTGGACTGTGGCACGGCGGTCACGGTCGACATGGTCTCGATCGAGGGACACTTCCTCGGCGGGGCGATCCTGCCCGGGCCGGGACTGCTTGCCAGGGCACTGGCCGAGGGGACGAGCCGACTGCCCGCGGTGGCCGCGCTCGAGGGCACGAGGCCGCCGCCGATGCCCGGTCGGTCCACGCAGGAGGCGATCGCCGCCGGGATCGGCTGGGGCCTGCGCGGCGCCGTCGCACGGCTCGTGGCCGAGGCCCGCGCCGCGAGCGCGGGCGACCCGTTCATCCTGCTGACCGGCGGCTCGGCGGGAGTCGTCCGCGATGCCGTCCCCGACGCGATCGAGATGCCGGACCTCGTCCTCGCGGGCATCGCCCTCGCCACCGAGCGGGCCTGCGCGCGGTAGCACCACCGCTCCCCACGTGGATCGCGCGTTCCGCGGACGGGTAGACTCGCAGGGCTACCGCGGCGGGTGCCAGGATGGGCCCGCCGTTCCAGCCTCCGTTGTCCCCGGATCGATCCGACGACCGTGACACCGTCCACCCCCGAGTCGCCCAGCACGCCGCGCACCGACCGGGCGCTCGCCCTCGCCCTGACCGCGGCACGCGTCGCGGGTGAAACGCGCGGCACGGATGTCCGCGTCCTCGACCTCCGCGAGCTCACCGACGTGTTCGACTATTTCGTCGTCGCGACGGGAGCGAGCCGGCGGCAGCTCCACGCCATGGCGGACGAGATCGAGCAGGCCGCGAAGCACGAGCTGCGCGACGCGAAGCGCGGGGGCGAGGGCTACGAGGAGGCCCGCTGGATCGTGCTCGATTACGGGGACGTGGTGGTGCATCTCTTCGACGCGGAGGCCCGTGCCTACTGGGACATCGAGCACCTCTGGAGTGACGCCAGGCCAGTGCCCGTGCCCGAGCCGGGCACGGTGGACCGATGAGCGGCGACGGCCTGGCAGGCCCACCGGGGGCCGTCGATTTCCGCGCGGCCCTGCGGGAGTGCTTCCGCGGGGCGCTCGAGGGCCTCGCCGCCGACGGTGCCGTCGCGCTCGGGCCCGACGACCTGCCGCCGCTTCTCGAGCAGGTGCGGCAGACCGCCGACGCGAAGTTCGGCGACTACTCCGGCACGATGGCGATGGGGCTGGCGAAGCGCGCCGGCCGGCGGCCCCGTGATCTCGCCGCGGAGATCGCGGCCCGCCTCGCCGCCACGCCCGGCTACGCGGACCTGTTCGAGCCGCCGGGCGAGCCGGTCGGGCCGGGGTTCATCAACGTGCGGGTGCGAGACGAGGCGCTCGCCGCGGCGGTGACCCGCGCCGTCCCCGACGCGCGGCTGGGCGTGCGCGGGGCGACGCGGCCCGAGAGGATCGTCGTCGACTTCAGCTCCCCGAACGTCGCCAAGCCGATGCACGTGGGGCACATCCGCTCGACGGTCATCGGCGACGCTCTCTCCCGCATCCTGAGGTTCCGCGGCCACCACGTCATCACCGACAACCACCTCGGCGACTGGGGCACCCAGTTCGGGATGATCCTCTGGGGCTGGAAGCGGTGTCGCGACGACACGGCCTATGCGGCCGATCCCACCGCGGAGCTCGGACGGCTGTACAGGCTCGTGCGGAAGGTGGCCGACGCGAAGCCCGAGGAGCTCGCCGCCGATCCCGCCGCCGCCACGCTCGCGGCGACCCATCCCGACGCCGCCCGCGAGGTGCTCGCCGAGACGGCGAAGCTCCACGAGGCCGATCCGGAGAATCGGGCGCTCTGGGAGCGGTTCATGCCGGCGTGTCGCGCCGAGATCGACCGGGTCTACGCGCGACTCCACGTGACGTTCGACCACACGCTGGGCGAGAGTTTTTTCCAGCCGCTGCTGGCCGACACGGTGGACGACCTCATGGACCGGGGCCTCGCGCGGGAGAGCAGGGGGGCGACCGGCGTCTTTCTCCGCGGCGACGAGTCGCCGCCACTCCTGATCCGCAAGGCCGACGGCGCGTTTCTCTACGCCACGACCGACCTGGCCACGATCCGCTGGCGGCTCGAGCACTGGCAGCCCGACCGGATCCTCTACGTCGTGGACCATCGGCAGAGCGAGCACTTCGAGCAGGTGTTCGAGACGGCCCGCCGCTGGGGCCTGCCGGGCATCGCCGACGTGGACCTCGTGCACGTCGGCTTCGGCACCGTGCTCGGCGAGGATGGCAAACCCTTCAAGACCCGGGCCGGCGACGCGGTCGGACTCGAGGCCCTGCTCGACGAGGGCGTGGAGCGGGCCCGGCAGGTGATCGAGTCCGGGGACGAGGGACGCGCGAGCCTGTCGGTCGGGGAGCGTCGTCACGTCGCGGAGATCGTCGGCATCGGCGCGATCAAGTACGCCGACCTCTCGCAGAACCGCACGACCGACTACGTCTTCAGCTTCGACAAGATGCTGCAGCTCACGGGCAACACCGCGGCCTACATGCAGTACGCCGTGGCCCGCGTGGAGGGCATCCTGGCCAAGGGAGGCATCGATCGGGACGCGCTCCGCGCCGGGACCACCGCGGTGCGGCTCACCGACCCGGCGGAGCGGTCGCTGGCCCTCGACCTGCTGCGGTTCGGCGAGGTGCTCGAGGACGTGGAGGCCGACTACCGCCCGAACCTCCTCACCACCTGGCTCTACGAGCTTGCGGGCCGCTACTCGTCCTTCTACGACACCCTGCCGGTGCTCAAGGCAGAGGGGCCGGAGCGGGCCAGCCGCCTCGCGCTCTCGGACCTCACCGGCCGCGTGCTCCGCCAGGGCCTCGACCTGCTCGGCATCGGCACCGTGGAGCGGATGTGATGGGGAGGCTGTGGATGACAGTCGCGTGGCTTGCACGTCGTGTGTCGGTGCGCCCAACCGGCTCCGGGCTTCCCATCCCCTCTCGCCGGACGCTCGCTGCGGCCATCCTG
>Ga0214923_10008754_pt1 | contig 10679 bp, 9 predicted proteins | sample LL1510_MetaG_FD_177993 | JGI IMG/M metagenome (GOLD analysis project Ga0214923, IMG submission 177993) | Freshwater microbial communities from Lake Lanier, Atlanta, Georgia, United States - LL-1510 | ecosystem: Environmental > Aquatic > Freshwater > Lake | place: USA: Georgia | collected 2015-10-15
ACATAATTAATTGATGCTGGTGCAGTTGGAGGCGATCACCCTCTACGTAGTGATAAGATTTTTAAAAAAATAGGCAACTACAGCGAAACAAGCAATTCAGGTAACAGTACTAGTGAACATACAGGACAGTGGCTTTGTTCGTGGCTTTCAGCTGCACCAGATATAACTGTAAAACCTGTTTGGGTAGATAGATTTTTTAACCCTTCAAAACTAACACCATTTCAAGCAATATCTGCAACACCCGGTTTTATAACTTATCAGCCTTCGTATTCATCTTATTTAAAAGATGGTATTTACGATGCTCCTTCGAGCCTAACGTTTGAGCCTGGTGGGTTATATGCTTATACTCGAATTGGAAAAAACGATGCACAAGAAAACATTAAATCGTTACAAATAAATTTAGAAAATAAAAATTTTACTACGTATGTAACTTTAGATAATAAAAAATTACAGCCTAGTATTCAATCAAACATAACTACATATACATTTGATGGAAACAACTATGCAACAATAGATGTATCGCAATTTAATAATGCATTAAATACTTTTACAATAAGCTTTTGGGCATCACGAGATAATTGGGCTGTTCCTTGTGGGTATCAAATTATAGGTAATTTTACAGATTATGGGTTAGGGTTTTTTAATTATGAATTTGTCACGCCTCTACTTATGTATATTGTTAATAATAATTCAATTAATGCATATAATAGTAATCTAGAGCTTGTGAATTCATATGATTTAAATAATCTTTCAAATAATAATATTATTAATTTTTGTAGAAGAGACCCGTTAAATTCGTTTCATATTTTTACTAGCTTGTCTAGTGTTTATGAAATGAATTTACAGGAAGCTATAATAGACATGGCACCGTTAACGGGGCAACCTATTGATATCGTTAACAATGCTAATGATGCCTATATTATATTTAACAATACCCCGTTAGTTGGTAAGTTGAATTTATTATCTAATGTACTGCAGCTTACCGCGGCAAGATATTTAAATACTTTACCGCCAAATACATTACAAAAAAATCGATTAATTATAGACAATAATAGTGCTATATATGTCTTATCTACCTTTAACAATACAACACCAAGAGTGATAAAAAATAGTGTTTATTTTCTAAACAAAAAGCAAGCATCCGATACAAAAGGTACACTTTCAGTTTGGGATATTAATACAGGAACTTTTACCCCTAGTTCAGTACTAAACAGTACAGGGCTTTACGATGTTTTTAATATTGATAAAAATAATAATATATGGTGTGTAAGCGGTAATAATATAGATATTTTTGGTCAATTTGGTATATTTAAAAAGACATTTACATTTAGCCGGTTACTGTCTAGTAACAATTCAACTATTCAAAATATTGTATTTGCAGAAAATTTTGTAAACGGAGTTCTTGAGGAAAGTGTGTTTCTTACATGCTCTGCCAGCAATAAAATGTATATAACAAAAATAAATGAAAACGGTGAAGATATAAAGACTATATCGCTAGATAATACTTCATTCTGTAATATTGATCCTAGTAACTATAATTATAATTTATCATATTCAAATACATTAATAAGCAAATATTCGTTTCAAGCACGTTTATATAATCCTTTTAATACTGAAGATTCTACTATTTTAAATTTACCTGTTTTAAGCGAAGATTTAAACCCGGGGTTTCATCATTTTACAATAACTGTAAATTCTTTTACTGGTGAAGCCTGTCTTTATTTGGATGGAGAAAAATATAGTAATCAAAATTTTGAGCCAGGTGTTTATGCTTTTACCTCTGTAGCTATGGATAATTTAATTGCTGGCGCGACCCCCTTTTATAACAACACACTGCTTAATACTTTTTTAACTAAAAATAAAAATACGATATACTATACGATAAAAGATTTTTCTGTGCAAAATTTTTATTGGATCAATAGAGAATTAGGTTATTTTGATATCAATATGTTTTACAAAGAAAAAATCGAACCGGATATACTTGTTTGGGATATTCCTGCTGGTAGAAGATTTTACTTTGACACTATAGCCAGGTATTTTACAAATCAAATACCTGGTGCTAAGAGTGGGTTATTAAATGTGTATATAAAAACAGATTTATTAGATGATCAGTGCCGGGGAGCGCTCGAGCCAGAGATTATTAAAACAGTAACATCTGCTCTGCCTGCTTACGCAAAACTAAATAAACTAATATGGTCGAGCGAGACGTCTACTACTAGTGCAGCATTGCAGCAGCCCAATTATATTGGAAATGTAATAACAAACGCAGGTCTTCAAAGATGATATATATTAAAAAACAATTTGCGAATGAAGGATTAGAATACGATAGACTTCCTTCAGACACGTTTTCACTTCCGTATCAATTAGATAGTATAAAATTGCAGCCAAACGAACTAGCTGTTTCTTCAAGTTTTAATAAAAAAATAGAAAAACTTTATATTAATTTTTTATATTTGTATAAGCTTTGTTTTATATCATCTTTTTTGCCTCGCGATTTTTATAAAGGTCGATTTGCTCAAAATACAGGATTTGTACCTAAGGAATTAGATGCAGCTGTAGCAAATCAGTTAATACTAACAACACAAGAGCTTTCTTCTAGTAATAAAGCTTTGTCTATAGAATCAGGCGTTAAAAATGTATTTTATACGCTCTTTGCTAACACAAGTGCTATTGGGGTTATAACTCTCAACAGAATATTTGAAGATATTGGTGATAGAATAATTAGCAGTTATACTGGTAATGTTAATTTTGTACAGAAAAGTATCGACCCGTTAGAAGGAAGTATTTTCTTTAACAAAATAGGTGGTATTTGTCAACAAAACAACAAAACGCTCTATGTAACCGAATCAAATTATAACAATTTATACAGCTACAATATAAAAGATTCCTTAACAGATGATAATATAAAGAAAAATATTTTATTTCAACAAAATATTATAGGCGGCAAGGGTTCAATACAGGAAAAAAGTAAATTTAACAATCCCTCCTTTTTAACAACTATATATAATAATCTTCTTCTTGTGGCTGACGTAGATAATAAATGCTTTAAAATATTTGACAATAATTTTTCCTGGGTAAGTACCTCTACACAATCTAACTTTTTTAAAAAATATTTAAAAATTAATGGCTTGGCATTTCATAGTCCAACAAATCAATTGCTAGTTCTAACAGATTTTTATTTACATATTTTTGATATAAATGATTTAAAGAATATTACATTACAGACAACTATTGAGATAATAAAGGATCAAACCACGGAAGAGGTTCTTAAGGATATAAAATTTGCAAACTATGACAGTAATATAGTGTATCTTCTTTCGAGCAAAAGACTATTAAAAAAATGGTTTACTAAGCTTGATAAAAATATAGCAGTTGTTAGCGATAATAGTTTAAATAATATAGTACTTGACTGGATAGTTACAACTTCTATAGATGAAGAAACAGATTTGTTGCTTGTTAAAGCAGTAACGCCTACTACATCATACTTCTACATTATTGAAGATACATTAAATTTAAAATCATTAATTAAACGTGATAATTTTGAAATTTACTCTAAGGAAGAAACATTTATTAGACCGGGAGAATATACGTCATCATGGGTTTATAGTAAAAGTATTAAAAAGCTTCTTTATAATTTAAATCTATTAGTTGATAATATAATATATAGATTTTATACGGAAGAAAACACAGACAATACAACCAAATTTATATACACCACTTATAATTCTATAGTTTTAGACAAGCAAATTAAAGACGTTAACAAATATGCAAATGTTTATATAAATGAGAATTTTCAATCAGAAACTATCAATAGATGCTTTGAATTACTGTTTAACTATCAAAAATATATTTTATCACAACTTATTAATAATGAACCAATAAATGTAGATTTGACACCTCACAGGCTACAGTAAATAGGGGTGTTTTTGAATAACTATATATAAGGAGTATTATGGCCGGATCATATGTTTTTCATAGTAAGCTTCACCGTGCAAGCCACCATTCAATTTCGGCCACCGGTCTTCCAGACGCGGGGTTAGACCCAATCGCAACAAAAGAGCAGCCGTTTTTAGGGGCTTTTTATAATATTTTACCTGATAGCAATAATGTTTTGTCTATTCGTACTGATAGCATTCAATGGTGGTCAACTTGGTCAACTGTAAATGCTTTATCAAGCATATGGGCACCTACGCTCTCTTTATTTAAAACAGTAACTAGCTTATCTGCAGCATGGTCTTTAGGATACAATGCTTATACAACTTTTTTTTCAAACAGTGCAAATTATGAAAGTGTATACACAACAGTATCTACATTTAGTGCAGATTGGAATGCTCCTTTTAAAATGTTTACAAATCTTGTACAGGAATATACAGCAGCAAAAACATTTTCCGGTACAGATTTAACATATAATCAAGATACAAAAAATGTAGTATGGGATGTGGCGTTAAATCAAGTAACATTTCTCTACCTAACTGAACCGGTTACTTTTAGTAATGTAATAAGTGCTAAGAAAGGCGGTGTATATATACTTAATGTTATTCAAAATAATATAGGGGGCAATGATATAACATTTGATTCGGGCTTTCGCTTCAACAGTTCCCTTAGTTTAAATAACGTTATTGCTCTTGATCCAAATAGTCGAACAATTATAACATTTGTATATGATGGTAATTTTATGTACGGTCATAGGGCGAACTATTATGGCCCATGAGCAATTTTTTATATCATAACAAATACCATAGGGCCAACCACCATACCCTTCCTAATTCTCTATATCCCGATAGCGCCACAGATCCAATAGCTTCAGCTACTAATCCATTTTTAGGTATTTTTTATACAGCACTTTCAGGTATTGAATTAGACACGATACCTGTAGATGTAAGGTATATTGTTACTTTTATTGATGATTCTATTACAACATTTCAAGGACTTTCTGTTAATACTTTAGATAGTGTATTTTATACAATCACTGTCAATGCAGAAGCAAATAGTTTTGAATGGTACAGAGCTTATACTAATATTTTTACACTGAGTAATGACTATAGTCTTTACCCTGGTGTTACTGGTGTTTTAACTAGTTTGAGCGGAATATGGAATTTAGGAGCAAGCTTTGGCTCATCCTTCAAAAATAATAGTGCAAGATACACTTCAGTCTATAATAATGTATATCAAAACAGCGGTACATGGCCTTTTATTGATACAACTTTAAGATTAAATTTAGTACAGCAAAATACGAGAAGTAAAAACTTCTCTATGAAAAATATTACAACAACCAATACAGATATATTTTGGAATTTATCAGCACAACAAGTTGCATATTTTTCGCTAACAAGTAATTCTACGTTAAAAAATATTAACACAGGTAATATGAAAAAAGGCGGTGAATATTTTCTTATTATTCAACAAGATGGTTACGGTCAGAGAGTTTTAACATTTGAAAGTGATTATAAACTTCTTGCATCCGAGATTGTCTCGCAAATTACACCAGAGCTGGTTAATTTTTCTACCAACGAAATATGGACATCTGTATATTATGGCAATGATTCTTGGATTGCTGTTCCGTACAATTCATATAAAGCTTCACGGTCTGATGACGGGGTTTCTTGGTATGGTGTACCTTTACCTGATATAAGAAAATGGACATCAATTGTTTTTGGTAATAGCGCTTGGATTACTGTAGCACATTCACTCGGTTCTGCGGCAAGGTCTACCGACAACGGTCTAACATGGACATATGAAAATTTTGATATAACAAGACAATGGTCATGTGTTAGTTATGGTAATAAAACATTTGTCGTGGTTGCTTCGGCGTCAAATATAGGTGTAAGGTCTACAGACTACGGGTTAACATGGACACAATTTACATTACCCTTCACAGGTGATTGGGCATCTGTAAAATACGCCGATAATACATGGGTTGCAGTTGCTGGTGGTGGCTTTGACGGCAAGAATGCGTATGATCTTGGTGCGGTTTCTTATGATAATGGATTAAATTGGCAATCTTTTCAACTACCAGCATCAAGATTATGGTCAGATGTTGCATATGGTGAAGATTATTGGGTAGCTGTAGCAAAAAATTCACAGTATATAGCATTATCCTCACGGCTTGAAGGTGGTGGTAATTGGTTTGATCTTTTAGTAACGAATGCTTCGGTGAGCGGATTTTCTTCTATTGCCTATGGTAATGATTTATTTGTTGCTGCAGGATTGGAGCCTTCAAAATGTATATTTTCTTCAGTAGACGGAAAGATTTGGTTAGATAGAGTAACTATTCCAAAGAAAATTTATAATGTTAATTATGGTGGTACTTCACTAGGGGGTAATTTTTATCTAGTTGGAAAAGATAATGATGACACTGTTACATACACAAATTATAGAGCTATGGCTTTTGATGGACCAGATACCTCAACAGTTACAGGTATTCTAACTGCACCGTTAGGAGTAACTGTTATAAAGTTTATTTGTGATGGAATTAATATGTATGGTATACCTAGTGTATACTATGTTTCTCGGGGACCTGTTTGGACTTATTTTGCAGGTGACGGTATTTCATTTAATCCCAATCCAACAGATTTATTTGCTGGTGAAGGGCTAATACCTTTATTAGGCTTGACCACAGCAGGTTCTGTTGTGGTTGATGAAGGGTTTTCGAGTCCAGATAGTACGGTATTATTTTTGTCTACTATACCAATACCATAAATAATATATGAATTGTAGTACTGTAGAACCGGTAAGTGCTTTTTACAGCACAAATTTACAATCCAAAATTCAAAGTTATGAAAGATTAGGAGAACGTATTTGCCGGGCATTAGGGGCTCCCTTAATCAACATTGAGATACATGCCGACCAGCTCAATGAATTTATCAGTATAGCATGTGAGATGTTTACAAAATACGCAGGCTATACACAAGAGTATTTGGTATTTGATAGTTCACTCTACGAAAAAGGAAAAGGTATTCGTTTAGATGTTTTGTTTAGTTTAACTAAAGATTTTAATTTTAGAGCTAAATTCAAAGACGTTTCTAGTGATATTACAAGTTTATATAACATAGGTAGAATGGTAATAGGAGAAGCAAATAATCCTTATTTGTTTCAAGTAATAGATCAAAACAAACCAAATGAATTAGAATTGCTAAACAGTTATGATTATTTAATTGATGATTATCGTAGGGTAATAGATGTTTTGGATTTTGAGGAAGGCAGCTCAACCGGTATTAATACCCTATTTACTATAGAACAAACTTTAGCACAACAAACATATTTTAGTTACTCGTTAGGTAATTATGGGTTTGATTTAATAAGTTGGTACGTTTTAAAGCAATGGCTAGATACTAGAGAAAAGGTTTTAGCGCTAAGGCGTGATGTTAGGTTTGACCCTCGTACACAATATCTTCAATTATTTCCTGAACCAAGGGATACACGGTTTTGGGGCATCCTTACATGTTATGTAGAAAGGCCTTTAACTGATATTATCAAAGAGCAATGGGTTTATCAATATGCCCTTGCATTAACAAAAATTGCCATTGGAACAATTAGAGGAAAATATCAAAATACTCAATTATTTGGCGGAGGCACAATTAACGCGGCTATTCTCGAAGATGGCAAAGCTGAAAAGATAGAACTAGAAAAAAAACTATACGAGAGCGCTCCCGGGTTAGGAGATGCTGCTCCACCAGACTTTTTTGTAGGTTAACTTGAAACTAACAATAAAAAATAATAAATTTGTTCAGGGTATTTTTAAGCCAACACATATGGAAAAATACAAAGGCCATGATTTACCCAGATATCTTAGCAGCTGGGAATTAAAATTATTTCGGTGGTGCGATACTAACCCAAATGTTGTCGAGTGGGGTAGTGAGAGTATTGTCATTCCTTACGAAAGCCCGGTGGATAGAAAGGTTCATAGATATATTGTCGATGCTATTGTAAAGCTTAAAACTGCGGAGGGGTTGAAAAAATATTTAATCGAGGTCAAACCTTACAAACAAACTGTTGAACCGCAAAATACCCCAGGTAAACAAAAGAAAACCCTACTTTACGAACAGTTAACATTTATACAAAATAAAGCTAAATGGGAAGCTGCAAAAAAATTTGCCAAACAACATGGTTACGAATTTACTATTTTAACTGAAAAAGAGCTTAGAAAATAACAAAATAAACAATAAATATTAATATGGCTTTACGTCTTTTAGTAGAAACACCAGCCCCTGAAGACCAATACGAATACGTTATTGAGGAGAAAAGCGGTAATCAGCCCAGTACTATGTATATTAAGGGGCCTTACATGCAATGTGAAGAAGTTAATAAGAATAAAAGAATATATGATTCCCAGGAGATGGATAAAGAAGTTAATCGCTACATTAATGAAATGGTTAAAGCAAATAGATCTATGGGCGAGCTTAACCATCCTACAGCAGCAGAGGTCAATTTAGAAAGGGCGTGTCATTTAGTAACAGAACTAAATCGTACTGGAAATGTTTATTACGGTAAATCCAAAGTACTTACAACACCCATGGGTCAAATTGTTAGAAGTCTTGTAAATGATGGTGTTCGTGTTGGTATGAGTTCAAGAGCTTTAGGAAAACTCGAGGAATGTGGTAACGGTGTTAATCGTGTAAAGGAATTTCGACTAGTAGCAGTCGACTGTGTTGCTGATCCTAGCTTTCCAAAAGCTTTTGTAAATGGTATATTAGAATCAAAACAATTTGTTATTACCCAGGATGGTAGGTTTGAGGAATGCTATGATAGTTTTTCTGACCAGCTTAAAAATTTACCCAGAAAAGATGTTGAAGGGTTTTTAAAAGAACAAATTTTAGATTTTTTTACTAAAATTAGTAAAGTGTTATGAGTGTACTGAGAGAAATGGCCCCTGTTGCAGTTGTGGCAAGAGTAGTACCTGTAGCTGCTAGGGCGTTGCCACTTGTTACAAGCTTAGCGGCAAAGCTTGCATCTAATACTAATAGTAATAAAATTAACGATGAGGAATGTTATGAAGATGAACAAGGCCATATTAAAATGTGTAAAAAATGTGAACAAAAATCCAAGAATTTTACAGGCAACTATAATAAATATAATATGCAAGAAAGAGCTAATTTAGTCAACTTTTTAAAGCAATTAAATGAAAAAAATTATGCCGAGGCACATAAATATTTAAAGAAAGTTATGGAATCCAAACTTACAAATCGTATTGCTAAGAACAAGAATGTGAGGTTGTTCTAATATGGCTAAAGATATTAAAGCTATTCTAAAGGAAGCAACCCAGGATTTACTCTCTGAAGAAGTTCTTAAGGAAATTGAAAATGCTTTTAATACAGCTATTCAAGAAAAAGTACAGATTCATGTAACTAAGGCTCTTACTGAACAAGATGAAGATTACAGCAAGAAGCTCGAACATCTTCTCAGTGCTATCGATGCCGATCATACATCCAAATTAGAAAAGGTTGTTGAAGCTATCGATCAAAATCACGCTGAAAAGCTAAAGAGTATTGTTGCTAAATACAGCGAAGCTTTAAATAAGGAAGCTAAGACCTTTAAGGATGAAACAATTGACAATCTAAGCACATATCTCGAGGCTTATCTTGACGAAGTTATTCCTGCTGATGAAGTTAAGGACGCAGTTAAGAATCGTAAGGCCTTAGAAGTTTTAGATCAACTAAGATCAATTTTGGGTGTTGATGCTGCCCTAGCGAAAGAAAGTGTTCGTGAAGCCATCATTGATGGAAAGCGTCAAATACAAGAAGCTTCTGAGAAGCTTGAAGCCGCTAATAAAGAATTAGCTAAGACTAAAGCAGAACTTGCATCTTTAAATGCAGAGTTAACTTTAGAAAAGAAGACAGTAGGATTACCTTCTCGCAAGAAGGATTACATCAATAAAGTGATGAAGAATAAGGATGCACAATTTATCACAGAAAATATTGATTACGCCCTAGGTCTCTTCGATAAGACAGAAAAAGAGCGGCTTCAAAATATCAAAGAAGAAGCAACACAGGAAGCTGCGGCTACAGCAGTAGACCGCCCTGTAGTTGAAGAAAAAGTAGAAGCTGTAGAAGATACAGCTCATTTAAATCCTTATCTTAAGGAACTTTCTAAGTACTAATTTTAAAGAGGCGAGAAGCCTGAATATAAATTGTAGAAATATTTCTACAGGTCGAATATTAAGGAGAACTAATACATGAAATCAATCAGACCTACACAGTCTTACATTGATGAGAGTCGCGCACAAGCGTTGCTTGAAAAGTGGAAGCCAGTTCTAGACTATACATCCGATAATGTTAAGGCCATTAACGACGATCACACTCGTTTGAATACAGCCATGCTCTTGGAAAACCAAGAAGCTTGGTGCATCAACGAAGCGAACGTTGCTGGTGGTACTTCCAGCGTCTTTGGCTCGGTTAATGCCGGTGCTTATGGTGGCGTTGGTGGTAACGTTCCGGGTGGTGGATCTGACTGGTACGCTTCTGGCGATGCCCGTTTGCCCAAGATTCTCATTCCAATGATTCGTCGTACGTTCCCCGAGTTAATCACCAATGAAATCGTCGGCGTACAGCCCATGGGTGGTCCAGTTGGACTCGCCTTTGCTCTACGCTACAAGTATGCTGCTAACGCTCTTGGCTATGATGTAGACAGCAGAGGCCTAGATGCTTCCCTCGGAAGCAATCTAGATAATCCTCAGAAGGCTG
>Ga0214923_10008755_pt1 | contig 10678 bp, 9 predicted proteins | sample LL1510_MetaG_FD_177993 | JGI IMG/M metagenome (GOLD analysis project Ga0214923, IMG submission 177993) | Freshwater microbial communities from Lake Lanier, Atlanta, Georgia, United States - LL-1510 | ecosystem: Environmental > Aquatic > Freshwater > Lake | place: USA: Georgia | collected 2015-10-15
TTAATTGAAATTGACGGTGATTGGGTGATACATGAATCTGAAATTGCAAAACACAATTTTTCAAAAACAGAGGCAATTATTATCAGAACTTTGCCAAACGATGTAGACAAACGAAATAGAATTTGGTCTGGAAATAATCCTCCATACTTTACTCTCAATGCAATGCAAATGTTGGTCGACTTTGGTTTTATGCATTTGTTAACCGACTTGCCTTCTGTTGATCCAGAGGAAGATAGCGGAGCGTTGGCTGCCCATCGGGTTTGGTGGCAATTCCCAAACAATACCAGATACAAAGCGAGCATCACGGAACTCATTTATGTAAATGATTCAATAAACGATGGATTATACTTCCTAAATTTAATGGTTCCCAAAATAGCTTCCGATGCCGTTCCATCTCAACCTATTTTATATCCTTTATTGCCCTGTTGATATGGCCTTGAGCGAAAAGTGGCTTTATGCAGCCAATATGGTTGCAACCAAAATCAATAGGTGGTTTAACAAGCCAACGATTCATAATTGCACGGAAATTGAATCAATTCTCATCGTGAAATTAGATGAAATTGGCGATATGGCCACATCGGTTCATGTGTTTTCATTTTTGAAAAAGCAATATCCCAATGCAAAAATCACCCTGTTGTGTAAGCCATTCGTGAAGTCGTTGGTGCAAAACGATCACAATATCGATTCTATTATAACCGAGCTAGCTGATATTAAAAGCAAGTTTGATATTTGGGTTGAATTGCGTGGAAACTGGGAAACATTTTTTAAGTCTCTTTTGAATTGTAAAAAATACAGGGTAGATAGAGGAACAGTTAGATTTACACAGCGTGGTAACCAACAACATGAAATATTAACCAATTATCGCGTTATCGAAAATTTGTTATTTGAGGGACAAATTTGCGCCAGCATAAATGAGATTTTAGAACACCCATTTTGTAGGCCAACTTTGTATCCCTCAAAAGAAGAAATGGCATTGGCCAATCAAAGGATTGCGGAATTTGGGTTAACCCGCTTTGCGGTAATACATCCTTCGGCACGAAGAATATTGCGACAATGGCCTGCTGAAAGATTTGCGGAAATTGCAAAGTTTCTATATTCAGAATTTCAAATCACACCGCTCATTATTGGTACAAATGAGGAAGTTGATTGCTTGAATAAAATCAAAAATATGTGCAATGAGTGTGAGGTTTGGGTATCAAATGACAGTTTGCTTACATTGTTTGCGGTATTACAGAATTCTTTAGTATTTGTTGGCAATGAAAGTGGCCCATTACAATTGGCCGATTTGGCCAATATTCCTTGTGTTGGTTTATTTGGACCAGGGGTAAAAAATGTTTTTTATCCTCAAAATAAAATGGCTACTGTACTTCATCATGTATTGGAATGTAATCCTTGTGATCAATTGCATTGTACCAACGCAAGCAAACCCTGCATTGAAATGATAGAAGTTGAAATGGTAAAAATGGAGTTAAAAAAACTGCTATTTGCAAAGTAAAATGCGATCTTATTAAAATCTGACCCTAAAATGGCATAATTTTGGTTATACGAGACCTACATTCGTAGGGCATGCAAAAACCATTTGAAATAACGGTATTGGGAACTTCCTCTGCTACACCAACGCGTGATAGGAATCCAAGTGCCCAACATGTTCGTTTGGATAAGCATTATTTCTTATTAGATTGTGGAGAAGCAACACAATTGCAACTTACCAAGTACAATCTTAAAATGCAAAAAATCAAGTTTGTTTTAATTTCACATTTGCATGGAGATCATTATTTTGGATTGCCTGGTTTAATTACCTCAATGGCGCTTTTTGGTCGGACTGATCCATTATTTATCGTTTGTCCTGAGCAACTTAAGTCAATTTTAGATATTATTTTAACAATTGGTGATGCAGGTATTAACTTTCAAATTAATTATATTTTCACCAATCCAGATGCGCCAGAATTGGTGCATTCCGAAGCAGACTTTTCAATTCATTCGGTACCTTTAAAGCATAGAATTCCGTGCACTGGGTTTGTCATAGAAGAAAAAGGCCCTGAAAGGAAAATTAATTTAGAAGCTTGTGAAAATTATAATATTCCCGTTTCATTTTATGAATCATTGAAATTTGGAAATGATTTCAAGGGAGAAAGCGGAATTCTCATTGAGAATGAATTGTTAACGGTTAATGGATATAAGAACAGAAAATATGCTTATATTTCTGATACTATTTACGATGAAACAATTGTTCCCCATATTGAAAAGGTTACATTATTGTATCATGAGTCAACGTTTTTGCATGACAGATTAAAGAGGGCTGAGGAAACTTTTCATACCACATCACTTCAAGCGGGCATGATTGCAAAATTGGCAAAAGTGAAAAATTTAATCATAGGTCATTACAGTGCCCGTTACGATAATTTAGAGCCCTTGTTGTTGGAAGCGAGAAAAAATCATCTCGAAACATACCTGGCATTGGAAGGTGAAGTTTTTCAATTAAACAGTTGATATTTTGTATCTTCTGAATATCTGAGCGAAATAATACACACTTGTTTTTCTGTGAATAAGTACAATCTTTTTAACAAAGATTTCGTTATACATTCGTAATTCACAATGAGTGCAGCACCTAAACAATCTTCAAAAAAAATAAAATCGTCGGCAGATTTTTTGAAAGAAAGACCTTCTGACAAAACAGACCAAATTTCAGGGAAGGAAATTTGGAATGCTGCTACTTTGAAAAATGATACTACGAGGAAAGTGATCGGATTTCTGTTGCTTGTTTTTTCAATTATCCTACTGGTTAGTTTTATCTCTTTTTTCTTTACTTGGCAAACCGATCAAAGTGTGGCTTCTGATGGTGGCGATTTTGATGATTCAATGTCTGGGAAATCATCCAATGCAATGGGAAGTATTGGTTCAGGACTGGCCTTTTTCTTTATGCACAACGGATTTGGTCTTGGGGCTTTTGCATTATTGCCGTATATCATTTTAAGCGGCTTGTATTTGTTGTTTGATTATCGTCCATTTTCACTACTTAGAATATTAACCAATACCATTTTATTTGTTATTTGGGTGTCTTTGTTTTTGGGTTATTGCTTTCAAATTTGGTATCCACTTTTGGGAGGCACATTTGGTTATTTCGGTATTGTACAAATTCAAACGGCAATTGGACCCATTGGCGCCTTCCTGTTTTTGGCCGCCTTTGCGGTGGTTTATTCATTCATTTTTTTGAATATGAATCCTTTCGCTCGTATTGTATTGAAAAATCCAGATGATTTGTTGCTTGAAGAATTTCAAGAGGAAGACATAGAAAATGCCCACGATTTAAATATTGTAGAAGAAAAAATTGAAACTTCAACGGGTAAAATTCCACCTACAATAAAAGTAGATGGCGAAGATGAAGATGACATACCTGTAGATGAAGAAGACGTTGATGATGGACCAAGTGTAAGTGATTTTGAAAACTGGGACGGCATGAATATTACCGTTAAGAAAGTTGAACCGGTTGAACAAAAACCATTTCATACTGAGATATCTAAACCTTCGTTTGAACCTATTATTGAAGATAAAGAAATTCCTGCCGATCAATTCAATCATCAGAATGTTGTTGAATTTGATGAACCCGAGGAGTACATATTTAAAGAAATCAAATTTGAGGATGGCTTTGCCATTCAAGATTTAACCCAGCACGAAGATGAGTTGGTTGATGAAAATCAAGGCGATTTGGGGGTGGAACGATTTGGCGTTGATACTGAGTTTGACCCCAAAGCTGATTTGAGTAAATATCAGTATCCAACGCTCGATCTCTTAAAAGATTACGACACAAAAAGACAAGAAATTGACTTTGTAGAGATAAATAAAAGCAAAAAATTAATTCAAGATACCTTAGAGAATTATAAAATTGGTATTTCTAGCATTAAGGCAAGTGTAGGACCTACTGTAACCTTATATGAAATCATTCCAGCACCAGGAGTGAAAATTTCAAGAATTAAAAACCTTGAAGATGATATTGCACTGAGTTTAGCTGCACTTGGTATTCGTATCATTGCGCCTATTCCCGGAAAAGGAACAATTGGTATTGAAGTGCCTAACAGAAATCCTGAAATGGTGCCAATGCGCGGTTTGTTGGCAAGTAAGAAATTCCAAGAATGCGATTTCCAACTTCCAGTTGTTTTAGGTAAAACAATTTCAAACGAAATATTTATTGCCGATTTGGCTAAGATGCCCCATTTGCTCATGGCGGGTGCTACCGGTCAAGGTAAATCGGTTGGATTGAATGCAATTTTGGTTTCGTTGCTCTATAAAATGCATCCTGCTTATGTGAAGTTTGTATTGGTAGATCCGAAGAAGGTAGAATTGACACTGTTCAATAAAATTGAACGTCATTTCTTGGCAAAATTACCTGGCGACGGAGAAGCAATAATTACTGAAAATTCCAAAGTTATAAATACACTAAATTCACTTTGTGTTGAAATGGATAACCGTTACAAGTTACTTCAAGATGCAATGGTGAGAAACATTGTGGAGTATAACGGCAAGTTTGTGAATCGAAAATTAAATCCACAAAACGGTCATAGATTTTTGCCATATATTGTTGTTGTGATTGATGAGGTTGCCGATTTGATGATGACTGCAGGTAAAGAAATTGAAATGCCAATTGCGCGTATTGCACAGCTTGCAAGGGCCATTGGAATTCACTTGATTTTGGCAACTCAGCGTCCTTCGGTGAATGTAATTACAGGGATGATTAAAGCCAACTTCCCTGCAAGAATTGCTTTCCGTGTAACTTCTAAAATTGATAGCCGTACCATTCTTGATGGAAATGGGGCCGATCAATTAATAGGAAAGGGTGACATGCTCTTTAGTGGTGGTAATGAAATGATTCGCTTACAATGTCCTTTTGTAGATACCCCTGAGGTAGAAAGAATTTGCGACTTTATTGGAGAACAAAGGGCTTATTCCACTGCTTATATATTGCCTGAAGTTAAAGACGAAACAACAACCTTGGGCGGTGGAGATTTGGACGCTGATGAAAGAGATTCTCTATTTGAAGATGCAGCAAGGGTGATAGTTCAAAACCAGGTGGGAAGCACAAGCATGATTCAACGGAAATTAAAGATTGGATACAATAGGGCAGGTAGATTGATGGATCAATTGGAAGATGCAGGCATTGTTGGTCCAAATTTAGGAAGCAAGCCCCGCCAAGTAAATGTTCCAGATGAATTTGCTTTGGAGCAATTTTTAAATCACCTTTAATGTAAATTACAATACACAATGAAGAAATTATTCATATACAGTTTGGCAGTCGGTAATTTTTTATTTACCCTTCATCCCGTTTTTTCTCAAGTATCTGAACCGCTTGTTAACGCAAATACCGATAAAGGACAAAGTGATCCAAAATCGGAAGAGATATTAAAAAAGGTTTCATCAATTTACAAGGGGTATAAAACAATCAGTGCGTCATTTACATTAACAACAACATCCCTCAATAAAAAACCAGTTGTATCAAAGGGAAGTGTTTGGATCAAGGGAAATAAATTTAAATTAGATTACGCTAGTCAAGAAATTTATTGTAATGGAGCTACGATTTGGACATACAATCCAGATGATGCAGAAGTTACCTTAGAAGACTATAAAAAGCGCGACAATAACATTACGCCCAACGAAATATTTACGGTTTATAGCAAAGGTTACAAAAGCAAATATGAGGGACCTGTTGTTACAGATGGAAACAAGGTGAGAGATGTAATTCGTTTGGTGCCAAAAAAGAAGGCAAACTATTCTTATTTGAAATTGGAAATTGACAATTCAAATTACAAAATATGCAAGGTAATTCAACATTATAAGAATGGCACTGAGGTAATTATTGAAATGGTGAAATTAACACCGAATACAGCTTTAAAAGACGAGTTTTTCCAATGGGTAGAAACTGGCCACGAAGGTGTGGAAGTAGTTGATTTGACAAAAACCAAAAAGAAGAAGAAAGGGTAACAAAACGTAATCCCGTTATAACAGAGAAAAGGCGCCGAGGGCGCCTTTTCTCTGTTATATTAAAAGTGTTTATTACTTCATAACTTCGAACATACGACGTCCGATTTCAGCTGGGCTTTCAACAACATGAATACCACACTCACGCATGATAGCCATTTTTGCAGTAGCAGTATCGTCTTTGCCACCAACAATCGCACCAGCGTGTCCCATACGGCGACCAGCAGGAGCAGTTTGTCCAGCAATAAATCCTACAACTGGCTTAGTGCCATATTGTTTAATCCAACGGGCTGCTTCAGCTTCCATGCCACCACCGATTTCACCAATCATTACAATACCTGCAGTTTCAGGATCTGCCATGAAAAGTTCAATTGCTTCTCTGGTTGTAGTTCCAATGATAGGATCTCCACCAATACCAATGGCAGTAGATTGACCCATACCCAATTTGGTTAATTGATCAACTGCTTCATAAGTTAAGGTTCCAGATTTAGAAATTACACCAATATGTCCTTTTTTGAAAATAAAACCTGGCATGATACCAATTTTAGCTTCTTCAGGAGTAATAATGCCCGGGCAGTTTGGTCCAATTAAGCGACAGTTTTTGGAATTTAAATATTCTTTAACCATTACCATATCTTTGGTAGGAATTCCTTCAGTGATTGCTACAATTACTTGGATTCCCGCATCAGCAGATTCCATAATTGCATCAGCAGCAAAAGCCGGTGGTACGAAAATGATACTCACATCGGCACCTGCCTCTTTAACTGCAGATTCTACAGTGTTGAAAACTGGACGATCTAAATGTCTACTTCCACCTTTACCTGGGGTAACGCCGCCAACCACATTGGTCCCGTATTCAATCATTTGCGTTGCGTGAAAGGTTCCCTCGTTTCCGGTAAATCCTTGAACAACTATTCTTGAATTTTTATTTACTAGAATGCTCATGTGTATATTTTTTGTACGGCAAAAATAACGTTATCGCCTCAAATTGCCATAATAAAGTGAATATATCACCTAAAATAAACGTTACTTTTCTATTAAACTGGTAATATCGTTCGATAATGGAGCAGTTGTAGAAGCAAAGTAGCCTAATAAATGGCCATTTTCGTCTATTAAATATTTATTGAAATTCCATTTTACTTCAGAATCCAATACGCCATTTTTTGACTTTTGACCCAACCAAGCGTAGAGAGAATGTTGTTTTGTTCCTTTTACATCTAATTTTTGAGTCAATTGGAACGTAACCCCGTAGTTCTTTTTGCAAAATGAACCAATTTGTTCAGAATTACCTGGTTCTTGACCACCAAATTGATTACAAGGACTTCCAATAATGACAAGTTTTTCAGGATATTTTTCCTGAAGTTTTTGTAAATCTTCGTATTGCGGCGTAAAACCACATTCGCTAGCCGTATTTACAAACAATATTTTTTTACCTTTGAATTGATTCAAATCAATTGGGGTCTTCTCATCTAATGCCATTATTTTAATGCCATAAATAGATTCTGATGGTTGACTTGATTGAACTGATTGTGCATCTATGGTTTTTGATTTCCCAAAAAAACACCCGGTCATGATTGCTATTATGCCCGAAGCGAGCAACTTTCTTTTTAAATTTCTCATAATTATTAAAGAAACAAAGATAACCAAACAAAGGTTTTCATTATTTTCGTAGCATGAGAATTTCTAATTTCTTTTTTGGAGGGATGTTTTTGGCTTTTTCGATCATGAGTTGTGAGGAAGAGAATCCACCAATCAAGTTTACTGAGCGTCCTTTATTAGATACTACGTATATGAGTGCAGTTCCTACAGCCCAAATTAAGAAAGTTTTTTTGGCTGATGTAACTGGTGTACGTTGTAACAACTGTCCGCGTGCTGCCCTAAGAGCTGCTGATTTAGAAGCTGCAAATCCAGGTCGCATAGAAATTATGGCCATTTATCCTACGTATAAACCATTATCTAATCCATGGGGTCCTCCATACGATACATTAAATACCCAAGATGCAGATGATTTGGCCAATTCAGTGGGTGTTGTTTCCGCTTTGCCTTCTGGTATCATTGATAACATGCTTTATAACAGCAAAAGATTGATAGATGAAAATTCTTGGTCTGTGGTTGTTGATGGTCAGCTAAAAAATACGACTCCCATCAATATCGATATATACGCAAAATGGCTAACTGCCGACAATAAAGGTAGAATTGAAGTAAAAGCAACCGCCAATAAAGCCATTACAAATGGTGTGAGTTGGGTAATTGCCATCCTTGAAGATGATATTATTGGAAAACAGTCTACTGCTACCGGTTACGATGAAAATTACAAATTCAAACACGTGCTCCGTAAAATCGTGAATTCTCCGATGGGTGATCCCTTGCAAACGCCAATGGTTGCTGGGTTTACTACTGAAAAGCATTATTATATTCCTAGAGTTGCAAAATGGAAACCAGAAAACTTAAGTTGTATGGTTTGGGTATTCGACAATGTTACCAAAGAAATTTTGCAAGTTAACAAGGTGAAATTTAGTTTGTAATGCTCGGTTGGGATGAAGCGATAATTGGGTTTAAGCAGTATTTAACCCTAGAAAAGTCTTTATCTAAACACAGTATTGAAGCGTATCACCGCGATATCGAAAAACTAAAACATTGGTCTATTGACAAAGGGTTCAATAATTCTTTGTCCCTCAAAAGAAAAAGTCTAGAACAATTTTCGGCGTTTGTTGCTGAAATGGGATTCCAAGCTACTTCTCAAGCGAGAATCGTTTCTGGCGTTAGGGCGTTTTACAAATATTTGGTGCTCGACGATTGGTTGGCGGAAAGTCCTGCCGACTTTTTAGAGCCTCCCAAAGTGGGTAGGAAATTACCAGTGGTTCTTAGTCCCGAAGAAATCGACGCCATGATCAATACCATTGACCGCTCAACCGACGAAGGCGAACGCAATGTGGCGATGCTAGAAACTTTATACAGTTGTGGTTTGAGGGTGTCGGAATTGGTGGGATTAAAAATCACACATGTTCATTTGAACGAACAATATGTGCAGGTTCTTGGAAAAGGAAATAAAGAGCGTTTGGTGCCTATCTCACCAAGGGCATTGAAACACATTCAACTTTATACCAATAATATACGAAATAAAATGGACATTTCCAAACAGCACCGCGATTTGGTCTTTTTAAATCGTTATGGACGTGGTTTAACCCGTCAATCGGTATTTTTGTTTATTAAAAAAGCAGGTTTGATGGCGGGTATCGATAAGGTAATTAGTCCTCACTCATTTCGGCATAGTTTTGCAACGCATTTGGTTGAGGCAGGTGCCGATTTGAGGGCAGTGCAAGAAATGCTAGGTCACGAAAGCATTACAACTACAGAGATTTATACGCACTTAGATAGGAATTATTTGGCGGATACCTTAATAAAGTTCCACCCGAGATCGGTTTAGTTAAACCAATTAGACCAAGTTTTTTTGCCTTTTAGAAAATAACCAAATACCAAACTGGCATCAAGCACCCCCGATAATTGGGTCAATGGAACTGTATTTTCCGAAATTTGGAAATCATTCTTGTGTTTATCGAAGTATTGGTGGGCTTTGATAATTTGCATAAAGTGCTTTGGCTTACCTTGAATTAAGAATAAAACTCCCGCCAATCCATCAAACAATTTACGCTGTAAAATTCGTTTGGATTTGATTTTTGATGGCAAATTTTTATGTAACATCAGCAACGAATTACGGAAATTGAGGTATGTTTTCTTTGGATTTTGGTTAGAAAGGGTAGCCCCACCCATGTGGTAGAATGTGCTTTCGTGACAATTATGAATGGTATAACCCAACAATTGCATTCTCCAACAAAGGTCAATTTCTTCCATGTGCGCAAAAAAAGCTTCGTCTAAGCCATTTGCTTTTTCCCAAGCTTCTCGTTTGATAAACATTGCAGCACCAGAAGCCCAGAATATTTTTCCCGACTCATTGTATTGGCCATTGTCTGTTTCTACATTCCCAAAGATCCTTCCTTTACAAAAGGGATATCCAAAAATATCAATATAACCAGCAGCAGCACCTGCGTATTCAAATTGGGTCCGGTTAAAATAATCTAGTATTTTTGGTTGGCAAGCCCCAAAGTGAGGATTGTTTTTAACGATTTCTAAAATGGGTTCCAACCAGTTTGGGCCTGGTTCTGCGTCAGAATTAAGTAATACAAAGTAATCGGCAGTTCTGTTTTTGAGGGACAAATTGTAGCCTCCTGCAAATCCAGAGTTGTAAGCCAAAACAACCAATTCTAAGTTTGGATAAGTTGCTTTAACAAATTCTACAGAATCATCGGTGCTGGCATTGTCAACCACAACCACATTGCAATTAGTATAATTAGAATTTGCAATTACTTGGGGTAAACATTTTTCTAAAATACCACGGGTGTTGTAATTTAAAATGACAATATCAACAAATGGTTGGATCATTGTTAATTTGCTTTGGCCACCTTTTTAAACGGCATAAAAATAAATTGTGAATGTTGTCCAAAGAGCCATAGAATACACATGTTTTTACTTGTATCGCCGAAGGCTTTAATGAATTGATCTTTGCGGTCGTCTGTTAAGATGTTTAATTCTATTAGTCTTTCCATCACGGTTGCATTGATTGAAAAAGGGAAATCAAATTCAGATCTGTCAATGATTAATTCTCCAATTTTTGCGTCTTCTTGGTGTGCCACAAAAACTGGGTATTCAG
>Ga0214923_10008756_pt1 | contig 10677 bp, 11 predicted proteins | sample LL1510_MetaG_FD_177993 | JGI IMG/M metagenome (GOLD analysis project Ga0214923, IMG submission 177993) | Freshwater microbial communities from Lake Lanier, Atlanta, Georgia, United States - LL-1510 | ecosystem: Environmental > Aquatic > Freshwater > Lake | place: USA: Georgia | collected...
TTCATGGCCAACCCCCGGGATCATTGTCAATCCCGGGAAGTTACCCATTTTTAGCCGTCTGCAGTTCAAATCGGCACCAAACAAAATTAGCTTCTAACCCACGCCCAGTAACGATCTTGAGATCCGCCGGGCTCCCTTAACCGGACAGTAGTGGCAAATCTTAGTAAATGAAAAATATATTGATTACTGGTGCCGACGGCTTTATCGGCTCACATCTTGTAGAGTTGCTTGTAAAAGAAGGCTATAGAGTGAAGGCTCTCTCTCAATATAATTCGTTCAATTACTGGGGCTGGTTGGAAGACGTCGAATGCCGAAAGGATATTGAAGTCCTCAACGGAGACGTCCGTGATCCGCACTACTGCAAACACATTACCAAAGATGTTGACATTCTTTTCCATTTGGCAGCTTTAATCGCCATCCCATACTCCTATGTGGCGCCCGATAGCTATGTAGATACCAACATTAAAGGTACTCTCAATATTTGCCAAGCAGCGCTTGAAAATGCTATAAAGCGTATAATCCATACTTCAACCAGCGAGGTCTATGGCACAGCCCAGTATGTACCTATCGACGAAAAGCACCCTTTGCAGCCGCAGTCGCCATACAGTGCCTCAAAAATCGGTGCTGAGGCCATGGCCATGAGCTTCTTCAACGCATTCAATTTACCGCTAACTATCGCGCGCCCGTTCAATACATACGGCCCAAGGCAGTCTGCGCGCGCGGTTATCCCTACTATCATTAGCCAGATCGCGAGCGGCAAGAAGCAAATCAAGCTTGGCGACGTAGTCCCTACTCGTGACTTCAACTACGTCACAGATACTTGTCGTGGACTTCTTGAGTTAGCTCGTTGCGACAAAGCGATTGGTGAGACGGTAAACGTAGGATCCAATTGTGAAATATCGGTTGGAGATACCCTGAACCTGATTCGTGAACTGATGGATAGCGACGTAGAGTTTCTTACCGACGAGCAACGCTTGCGCCCTGGTAAGTCTGAGGTGTTTCGTCTCTGGTGTGACAACACAAAGATTCGCGAGCTGACCGGGTTCGAGCCTGCCTATGACATCCGCGCTGGCCTCAAGGCAACCATTCAATGGTTCACCCTCCCCGAAAACTTGGCCAAGTACAAGGCTGACATCTACAACGTCTAAGCTATGTTCACAGACCTGATAGATTTCATCCGAGAGCAGTACCGAAGTAATGACTGCATCCCTCTCCACGCCCCAGTCTTCTCGGGTCATGAGCGTCGGTACGTTGTGGACACGATCGACTCCACATTCGTGTCCAGTGTCGGCGCATATGTCGATCGATTTGAGCGTGACCTGGCTGCCTATACTGCCGCCCCGCGTGCCGTGGCCACTATGAATGGAACGGCTGCCCTGCATATTGCGTTAAGGCTTGCTGGAGTCGAGCCCGGGGATCTGGTGGTCACCCAGCCGCTGACTTTCGTCGCCACCTGCAACGCCATTGCTTACTGTAATGCCGATCCCATTTTTATCGATGTAGATCGTGAAACCTTGGGGCTTTCTCCTTGCGCCTTGGACGAGTGGCTACATGATCATGCCCACATGGGTGATGATGGTATATGCCGCACCCGATCAGATGGTCGGGTGATACGGGCTTGCGTGCCAATGCATACCTTCGGCCATCCTGCAGATCTAGACGGCCTAATAAAGGTTTGCGCTCTCTGGCAGCTGGCGCTGGTCGAAGATGCTGCCGAGTCTCTTGGCAGCCTGTATAAGGGGCGACACACTGGCACCTTCGGTTTGCTCGGAACCCTGAGCTTTAACGGTAACAAGATTATCACCACAGGTGGTGGTGGCATGATCCTAACCGACGGTATGTTAGGCGCTCGGGCCGAGCACATCACAACTACAGCTAAGCGTGCCCATCCATACGAATATTTCCACGACGAAGTCGGCTACAACTATCGGCTCCCTAACATCAACGCGGCACTTGGCTGCGCCCAACTGGAGCAACTTGAAGCCTTTGTTGCCAACAAGCGCGAGTTGGCCTCGCGTTATGCAAGGCACTTCAGCGGCAGTGACATGCAGTTCATCACCGAACCCACTGGCTGCCGCTCCAATTACTGGCTCAACGCCGTAGTCTGCGATAGCCGAGAGCAGCGAGACGACTTATTGAAGTCAACCAACAATGCTGGGGTGATGACCCGACCCATCTGGACGCTTCTGAACCGCCTGCCAAGCTATTCCCGGTGTCTTCAAGGTCCGCTGCCCAACGCAGAATGGCTGGAGGCCCGCGTCGTGAATCTGCCCAGCAGTGTTCTTACCCTTTGAGGTCAGATATGAAGCGATTCGGCATCATTGGGACATCGGGAATGGCTCGAGAAGCGGGCGATATCGCCTATGACCTTGGCTATTCGCCTATATATGTTGCCCGTGACAGTGCTGACCTCGATGCCTGGAGGTTTTCAGACGAGGTGGTACTAGAGGTCAACCTTCACCGATACAAGGACATCCAATTTGTCATTGGTATAGGCGAGAACGGTGTTCGTCAAAGGGTCGCTAAACGCTTCGCCGATGAAATCAATTTTTCTAACTTGATACACTCAAGCGCAACCTTTGGGCAAGGACAGCGTGCCTTGATCGAAAAAAAGCAAGGTGTAATCGTTGCAGCTGGTGTTCGCTTTACAAATAATATTCAACTTGGAAACTTCGATATATTTAACCAGAGTGCGGCCATTGCACACGATGTCGAGATTGGCGATTTTGTACACATCGCCCCTGGAAGCATCATCTCCGGCAACGTAAGGATTGGACATCGTTGCTTGATTGGTGCAGGTGCAATTATCAATCAGGGCACCAATGAAAAAAAAATGCATGTCGGCGACAACACCGTCATCGGCAGCGGTGCGGTTGTAGTTGAAGCCTGCGAAGCAGATGCCGTTTATGCTGGTGTTCCAGCGAGGAGAGTAAAATGAAAACCTTCATAATCGCAGAGGCAGGCGTAAATCATAACGGAAGTATAGAAATTGCGAAAAGGCTAATCGATATTGCCGCCGAATCAGGAGCTGATGCAGTGAAATTCCAGACGTTCAAGGCGGACAAGCTATTGAGTAAGACCGCCCAAAAAGCTGATTACCAAAAGCAAACGACCCCCGAGGATGAGTCTCAATATGAAATGATCAAAAAGCTGGAGCTGGATGAAGTAGCGCATCGGATACTTTTCGGCTACTGCAAGCAAAAGCCCATCATGTTCCTGTCGACACCCTTCGACCACGATAGCATTCAGCTCTTGAATGACTTGGGGATGCCAATTTTCAAGATTCCTAGCGGCGAGATCACGAATCTGCCCCATTTGCGGCACATTGGAAGGCTCAATAAACAGGTGATCCTGTCAACGGGGATGGCCGATCTAGGCGAGGTAGAAGACGCACTGAACGTTTTGATTGAGGAAGGGACCCCAAAAGAGAAGATCACTGTGTTGCATGCTACGACCGAATATCCATGCCCGATTGAGGAGGTTAACCTGCGGGCTATGAAAACGATGCGGCATGCATTTGGAGTAAAAGTCGGATATTCCGACCACACTCAAGGAATCGAAGTTTCAATAGCTGCAGTAGCGATGGAAGCTAGCGTCATTGAGAAACACTTTACGTTGGATCGAACCATGGAAGGCCCCGACCATAGCGCGAGCCTGGAGCCTAGCGAACTCAAGGCGTTGGTTATAGCCATCCGAAATATAGATCAGGCAATGGGGAACGGCATCAAGAAAGCAAGCAAGAGCGAGGTGAAGAATATTCCAATTTCACGGAAGAGCATCGTTGCGGCAAGGACAATCAAGGCGGGTGAGGTTTTCAGCTCGGATAATCTTTCGGTCAAACGTCCTGGAGTTGGTATCAATCCGATGCGTTGGGATGAAATGATCGGGCAAGTGGCGAGGCGCGATTATATGCTCGATGAAGCAATTTGATTCTGATTGTGAGATAGCTGATGGATAAGAATATCGCGAACTGGGATGACATCTACACCAACAACAAAGCAGGAAGCTTCTTGAGCTATCCCAGTGAAAATCTGGTCACCGTGTTCTTTCAGAATAGAAAAGGTATCAACTTAAAAGGAAGATGTCTGGATTACGGCTTCGGTTCCGCCAACAATACCGAGTTTCTCATTCAGCATATTCATGATTTATACGGCATTGAGATATCCGAAAGCAGTGTGACTATTGCGAAGACTAGGCTGGCAAGATTCGAGAACTTCAATCCAGCTAATTTCCTGGTTAAGGGCAGTGAGCAAAATTGGGTCGACTACTTTGACCTGATTGTGGCTTGGCAGATGCTCTGTTATAACGACAAGCAAGGGTTGCTAGCATCAATTGCAAGGCTATATGAATGGCTCAAGCCTGGGGGTATGTTGTTGTGCACTTTGACTACCCCAAGGGATGTGAAAGTCAAAAGTGCAAAACAGGTTGATATGGATACCTATGTCATCGATGAGCGAATTCCTACTCAGGAAGGCTGCAAGGTCTATTCACCACGAAACGAACAAGAGTTTCTAGAGTTATTCGATCGGTTTGAAGTAATTGACTGCGGCTATTTTGAACGTGCCTCATCCTTATCCGAGAGCACAGCATCGGAATATTATTTGGCGGCACAGAAAAAATGATGTTTGCGATTCACCAGCCATGTTATTTCCCATGGCTTGGGTTGTTGCATAAGATCGCATGCAGCGACGTATTGATTGTGCTGGATGACGTACAACTATCAGACAGGGCATTTCAGCATCGAAACCAATTTCTCACGAATGATGGAAAGGTTAAATATCTGACAGTTCCCTTTGTGAAGCGGAGCTATCGTGAGGTCCCGTTTAAAGATTTGCAGATTGCCGATACAACATGGGGAACTAAACATAGTAATTTTCTGTTGAATAACTACAAGAAGCACCCATTCTTTGACCAGATTTATCCTGCAATCCAACCATTGTTCCAAAAACAAACAAACTTCTTGTTTGACGTGGTCATGGAGTCGATGGGTATTAGCATGGCCTTGTTTGAAATCAAAACCAAGTTGACCATGCAAAGCCAAACGAACTATGATCGCGTAGCCAAGAAGGGGGATTTAATTCTGCTGTTATTAAAGGCGGCAAATGCGAAATGTTATCTTTCCGGCAGAGGCGCGCAGGCCTATCAGGATGATGCCTTCTTCGAGTTAGAAGGGATCGTGCTGGAATACCTCAACTTCTCACACCCTACCTACACGCAGAAAAATTCGGAAGAATTCATATCCGGACTGTCTTGTCTCGATTTGCTATTTAATGTGGGCGTCAAACAAGGCCTTCAGATGCTTAAGCTGGGAGCAACCCAGTGAAGAAGATACTCGCTATTACCACGATCCGGTCTGACTATGACTTGATGAGCGGTCTATACAGACTTCTGGATGGAGATGCCGAGATAGACCTAAAATTGCTTGTTGCAGGTGCACATCTTTCTCCCACTTATGGAAATACCGTCGATTTGATCAAAAAGGACGGTTTTGGAATTATTGCCGAAATCGAAAGCCTGATCGACTCCGACTCTCAAAAAGCCAGATTAAAGACGGCCAGCATCATGCTTCAAAATGCAGTTGATGTCGTGGCTTCGTGGGCGCCTGACCTGATTCTGTATGCAGGCGATAGGGAGGATGTCTTGGTGGGCGGCATGCTCGGTACCTATCTCAATATTCCGACAATACATTTCTTTGGCGGAGATCATGAGAAAGATGGGCATGCCGATACTGTTGCCAGACATGCAGCTTCCAAGCTTTCGACATTCCATGTGGTTTCGATAGATGAGCACAAACAGCGCCTGCTAAAGATGGGAGAGTCTGACGGCAGGATATTTGTCGCAGGCAGTATAGCGCTCGATAAATTTGTTCAGCATTGCATCGGAGCGCCAGCGGAAACAAAAACACTCTTACCCGAAGGCAAGAGACTGGATGGATATGCAATGGTGATATATCACCCCGTAGATCAGGAAAAGGCCGATGCCGGTGAATATTTCGAGAACATTCTTCTGGCGTTGAAGGAATCGGGCATTCCTGCGGTGGTAAGCTATCCCAATAGCGACCCTGGGAATCATCTGATTATCGAGAAGATCACTCAATATCGGGACGACCCAGCATTCTGGTTCTACAAGAACCTGGATCGTCAAGATTTTTTATATTTGTATAAGCAGGCCAGATTCCTCATTGGGAATTCATCATCGGGCATTCTTGAGGCTGCATCCATTCCACTCGCGGTGATCAATGTCGGTTTGCGGCAGAATGGGAGGTATTGCGGTGACAATGTCCTCTTCTGCGATAACTCAAAAGAGGGTATTGGAAAATCGATATCATACATATTCTCTGATATCTTCCAGAAGAATCTCGCCGAGATGGGTAATCCTTACGGTGACGGAAATAGTTGTAAGAGGGTCTATGAGTTAATAAAGACGAACGACTTCAGTAAACTGCTCAAGAAAATTGAAGACCCGTTGGAGATGAGCTAAATATGCAGAAGATTCTGACTGTTGCAGTTCATCCAGATGACGAAACATTGGGGTGCGGAGGTACATTACTTAAGCACAAGGCGCAAGGTGATGAAGTTCATTGGATGATTGTCACTGCAATATCCGAGGAATGTGGGTTTACACCAGATTCAGTAGCACGCAGAGAGCAAGAGATTGAGACGGTTGAACGGATGTATGCTTTTAATGGCGTGCATCGGTTGAATTATCCTACCGCTAAGTTGGATGAAGTGCCGGTGTCAAAACTGGTTACGTCCATATCTAAGGTTTTCGAAAAAGTGCAGCCCAATTTGGTCTATCTGCCGTTCCGACAGGATGTCCATTCAGATCATCAGTACGCATTCGCTGCGGCTTACAGTTGCACCAAATCATTTCGTTATCCCTCAGTTCGCAAGGTGATGATGATCGAGACGCTGAGTGAAACAGATTTCGCACAATCTGCAGGCGGCGGTTTTGTTCCCAACCTTTTTGTTGATATATCGGACACATTCGAACGCAAGATGGAAATCATGAAGATATATCAAAGTGAACTAGGTCAGCATCCCTTTCCTAGAAGCGAAGAAAGCATAACTGCTCTGGCTACAATTAGGGGGGCAACAGCCGGGTGTAAATATGCTGAAAGCTTTGTTATTTTACGGGAAATAGTTTGAAATCATACCACGATATTCTTTTGTCTCCGACCTCCACGATTCGTGAAACCTTGAAGGTCATCGATTCAGGTGCGAAGAAGATTGCCCTTGTTGCAGATGCAAACAAAAAACTGATAGGTACCATTACTGATGGTGACATTAGGCGAGCGATTCTTGCAGGGGCAGATCTTGATGCAACCGTTGACAAGTTTTATAACTCTAACCCGATAGCTTGCGGTATAAATGATTCGAAAGAAAAGATACTGCAGGTTGCAGCAGCAAAAAAAATTTTCCAAATCCCAGTTATCGACGGGGATGGCATTATAGTCGGCGTTGCTGAAGTCGCTGAGTTGCTACAGTCCCCTTGCCGAGAAAACAGAGTCGTTTTGATGGCGGGTGGATTAGGAACGCGTCTCAGCCCTCTTACGGACATAACTCCAAAGCCTATGCTGCACGTAGGAGAGAAACCAATTTTAGAAATCATCATTCAAAATTTCGCCAAATATGGATTCGTTGACATACTACTTTGCGTAAGTTATAAATCTCATATGATTAAAAGCTATTTTGGAGATGGGAAAAGCTTTGGAGTCAATATAGATTACATTAATGAAACAAAGCGGCTGGGAACTGCAGGAGCGTTAAGTATAATAAGGAGCCTTCTAATTAAGCCTTTCTTTGTAATGAACGCAGACTTGTTGACCAATATTAACTTTGAGCATTTGTACGACTATCACTTGTCTAGTCAAGCAATGGCCACAATGTCAGTGCGTGAACTTGACCTTCAGGTGCCATATGGAGTCGTGAATATTTCGGATGGTAGAATCACATCTGTAGTCGAGAAACCCACCCATAAATTTTATGTGAATTGTGGTATATACATGTTGAATCCAGAGGCGTTAGAGTATGTGCCAAATGATCAATTTTTCGACATGCCATCACTTTTTGACATCATGATTTCAAACGGAAAGAGTGTGCTTTCATTTCCAATCAGGGAGTATTGGCTAGACATTGGACGAATGAGTGATTACGAAAGAGCAAATACCGAATACAGGGAGGTATTTAAATAATGTTTCAGGGCCGATCCTTTCTTGCGATCATCCCGGCTCGTGGTGGCAGTAAGCGGTTGCCAAACAAAAACATACTTGACTTCGCCGGGAAACCGTTAATAGGTTGGACAATTGAAGCGGCGCTTAACTGCCCATATTTAGATGAAGTAGTGGTAACTACTGATGACATAAAGATAGCTAATGTCGCAGTTAAGTCAGGCGCTAAAGTACCTTTCCTTAGACCAAGCGACTTAGCTAGCGACAAATCTACGAGCTTTGAGGCAGTTAAGCATGCAATCGAGTTTTATACGGAAGAACTGGGTAAGCAATTTGATTTTGTTGTTTTATTGCAACCCACTTCGCCACTCAGAAAAGCAAGCGATATCATTCGCGCGATAGAATTCTTGGTAGAAAAAAATGGTGAGGCAATTATTTCGGTATGCGAAACCGAGCACCCTCCAAGGTGGATGAACACTTTATCTGCGGATTTGGACATGTCTAATTTCCTTGATGAATCTGAAGCTTCTAAGAGAAGTCAGGATTTGGAAGTATATTATCGTATAAATGGTGCAATATTTATATGCAATGCTGCTGCCTTACTAGTCAACCGCACGTTTTATCTTAAGGAGAAAGCTTATGCATTTATCATGGACAAATACGATTCCATTGATATTGATACATATTATGACTTCATTGTAGCAAAAGCTCTTTTGAATAGATCAAGTCAGCCTAATGTAATGTCACTGGAAACGCGCTCGGTGGATTCCTTGGTCGAACTGTAATCCTATATGCCTAAACCTAGAGCAAGGAGTGTAGTCGTCGGCGCTGGATTACCCGGCATAGTCGCAAGTTTCATACTCGCTAGGACTGGTCGCGAAGTACTTCTTCTTGACTCTGCACCAAGTATCGGAGGGCTTCTTCGTTCCTACGATGTAGCCGGTTTTTCTTTCGATTATGGAACTCATTTTGCAAATAAAACGGGCATTGAGGATTTAGATGATTTTCTGTTTGGGGGATTTGAATCGGAGTGGCGTGAATTCCCATTTCTTAAGGCGGGAAACTTTTGGAATGGGAAGCTCAATGAAGTCAGTGAGAATCCGGACTTGAACGCGTTAGGTCGAGAAAAGCACAATCGATGCCTTCTCGAGGTTCTTGTTGCGCAAGGTTGGCGCGGCGGTTCCGTCGCGGATAATGCAAGAGAATTTCTTGTTTCCGAGTATGGACCTTATCTGGTGGAGGTATTCTTCGACCCTGTTTTGAGGAAATTCACGGGACTCTCTTCAGAATCTCTGCACCACCAAGTGAATCTGCTCTTTAATTTAAGGCGGTTTGCAGTACTAGATTGCCACGCAACTTCAGAACTCAAGCGGAGCTCCTGCTACGACCGCAAGATATCGTTCCACCACCGAGACAACTTCAAGGGGCATAGACCCAGCTTATACCCTAGAGTAGGTGGCATTGGCAATTGGATCGAACAACTTGAAACGAAGATGCATCAATACGGGATCAAAGTGGTTTTAGACGCAAAAATAGAGCGGATATCGATATCGATGGATAAAGTAGATAAACTAGTGTTTAATAGTAAGGAAATCCCCCTTGATGAATTGGTTTGGGGAGTTGCACCAGCCGCCTTTCTTAATTTGGCTAGAATCAAGGCCGATTGCAGAAAACCATCCGCTAGGGCGACAGTTCTTGTCGGTCTAGAGATGAACAGACCGCTCGAAACAACGTGTTATTTCTTTACTGTGTTCGACGACACATTTAAATCATTCCGGACTACAGTTTATGATAACTTTCGTTGCGCACCAACCCGTAGGCATGCCGTAACTGTGGAATTCATGGTCGATCCTTGCGAAGTGGGTTCTTTTGATTGGTCTCGACTTGCGGAGTCTGAATTGCGGGGCATGGGCGTCTTGAGCAGCTCAACCAAAATAGTGGGCAGTCACAAAAAAGTCGTAGCAAATGGTTTTCCAGTCCAAACAAATACATCAGTTGATGCATTGGCTAATCAATCGAGCGTAATCAAGGAGTTCAAGAATGTTGGCCTTGTGGGTCGCGGTAATGGGAAGGGTTGGTCTTTGGATGGCCTACTCCGAGATGCTTACGAGACTGCGGTTAAACTAGTTAATCAATAACTCAGGAACCTCACGACGGAAAAGGTTGGCCTTGATGCCGTTTGGCATCGCAACGCTCGCAGTTGACACACCTGACGCTTGGCACGCCTTCCTCATAGCCGATAGTAACTTAGTCAATAGAACCTAGAATCGCAATAATTCGTTTCGGTTTTGAAACCTAGGTAGTCGTCCCAGATTAATTCAATTTCTTCAAGCGAAGGCTCGTTGGGTATAGGTTTTGAAGCCTGCGAAAGGATGGGCGCGGCCCCCCGCGTCAGAATTGTTGTCCCTTGAATAGAATTCAAAATAGTGGGGCTTCAAAGGAGTGGACGTGGCTCGATACGGACAAGGATTTAAAGACAGAGCGGTGGCGAGGTTGCTGCCGCCGGA
>Ga0214923_10008757_pt1 | contig 10676 bp, 11 predicted proteins | sample LL1510_MetaG_FD_177993 | JGI IMG/M metagenome (GOLD analysis project Ga0214923, IMG submission 177993) | Freshwater microbial communities from Lake Lanier, Atlanta, Georgia, United States - LL-1510 | ecosystem: Environmental > Aquatic > Freshwater > Lake | place: USA: Georgia | collected...
TAACTGATCTTTTATTCATTACCCATCTATATTCTCTTAATTTTTGATTATATATTCTTATAGTAGAATGATTATCAACATCATTCTCAAAAAAATCATTACATCTTTCAATTTCATTTATTCTATCATCATTATGCACAGAAGCTCTATATATAGTTAACATATTTGTATTACTCATGTTATTTTCTCCAAAAAAATCTATAATATACTGATTTGTATATACACATTTTTTTGACATATCAAAACATATAATTCCAACTGAAATATTATCTAAACATACAGTTTTATCAAGCTTTGAAAATGGCATTTTGAACGCACTATGTTCTTATCTCTATTTAACCAAGAAAATAATCTTATAAATTTTCATATTTAATAAATCTTTTTAAACCATCTATTTAACGTATAGTAAAAAAAATAATCATTTAATACAAATGATAAAAAATAATCTTTAATATATTTTTTTTTATATTTAAGTAAAATAAATTTATTTATATATAATATAAAATGTCTTACAATTACGATTTCGAATTAACATTCATCCAAAACTTTGATTCTAATGTAATATCAAATGCGTCTATACCTGATAAAGATTCAGCTTTTCAAAATACTGTTAAGGAAACAATAAATTCTATTTTAAATATTTTTGATATTTATGCAGGAGTTAATAAAATGTCTAGTTTTGTTGATTACAATCAAAGAAAATATAAAATTACTCTATTAAGGGCTTAAGTTGTTCTAAATTAAATATGTAATTTATTAATAAAATAGTAGTTATAACATCATATGTATAAGCATATCTTGTAACAATTACAATTAGGGAATATATTAATACTAATCCTAATGACAAATAATAATTATCACCTAATCCAAAAGTATTCTCTTCAATACATAATAGTATTATTAGTAAAAATAATCCTATATGACTATTTATTTGAAAATAACTTTTATTATTCTCAACATATTTTATAGTACTAATAGATGATATTATAAATCTAATAATTAATAATAAAACATAATATTTAATAAATTTAATAAATATAGGTAATTCTACATTAGAATAAAAAACATATACTAATATACCCAATAATATATTATTTAATAATTCCATAAATGGTGTATTCATTTTCATATTATTTTGTATCCAATCTTCTATTACAAATTTAGATGACATATTATATAATAAATAAAGAAAATTAAATATTAAAAATTTATGTTACTTTTATAATAGTTCAATTTTTATAATAAATTCATAATAAATTTATTATAAATTTATTCTTAGTTAGACTAATTATATTTAATATTTTTAAAATAAATTTAAATTCGAAAACAATCCCTTACTTTTTAGTTTTACACTTTCTGAAATATTTTTAGTTGCTGATTCTATACCTTTACTTAATTTTTCACTTCCTATTTTTCCAGTTTCACTTATTCCTTCACTCAATTTTTCAGTTGTTGATTTTAAAAAAGAAGCTATTTTAGTTCCTGCTGACTTAGCAGTATTATCAAACATACCTCCTCCTATTTTTGTATGTTCTAATGCTTTAGATGTTGTATCCGAAATACCTGTTAATAAATTACCAATTTTAACTTTAGTATCAAAAATTTGTTTCTTTATACTATTAATTAACGATTTCAACTCCTTTTTTTTAATAGAATCTTTTTCATTTTTATATGCACGTTTGACTTTTACTAATTCCTGTTTTTTATTATTTAAATCATTCTCTAAATTAGAAATTGCACCACCATACATATTTAAAAGAATACCCATACCCTTCATTCTATATCTTGTCTTTATTTTTCTATAATTCTTTTTAGAAGTATTTGACTTTTTTAAACTACTTTTTTTCAAAGAAGTCACTCGCTTTTGTACAGACTGACGTTTTACAGACTGACGTTTTGCTGAATGACGTTTTGCTGAATGACGTTTTGCTGAATGACGTTTTGCAGAGTGCCTTTTTGCTGAATGACGTTTTGCCGAATGACGTTTTGCCGAATGACGTTTAACTATATTTTTCATTGTTTATTATTATATTATAATAAATTAAATTAATAAATTATTATTTATAACTTAAATTTAGTATACTTAATTGGTCTTCATATTTTTCTCTTAATTCTTCATCATTTTTAAATGCATAATCAGGTGTAACTAAATTTGGATATAAAGATTTATTTTTTTGATCATCACAACAAAATCCTAAAGTTTTATTTGCAAATAGTCTTTTATTAGGTTCACAGTTATAACACACTGGTAAATAATTTGGATCTTTTGAAAAATTTCTATAACCTATAAGTTTCATATTATTAGGTAATTCACAAAAATCTCCTGATAATTTACCAAAATTATTTGGATAATTTTTATTAGATTCATTATACGGACATTCTTGTGAAGTTTTTGGAATATAATCCCAAATCGCATTACAACTTTCCTTATTATCACCAATTATATTATTCTCTTCATTATAACAATTTCCTTTTTTTATACGTTTCTTTTGTTCTGATAACTCCCTTTCTTTTAACATCTTTTCAAAATTATCTTTCATAGATTCTGTTATTAACATTTCATCTTTACTTGAATTCTTTTTATCTATTTTATAATAATTACTAAATAAATTACTACTATAAACTTCAGTTTCATCTTTAAGCAAATCATCTAATACAATTTTATTAATTTCTATATTATTTTTTAAATATATCAAATTATATTGATCAATATCTCCTTTGTCATTTAACAAATTTTTAATTTGATTAATTTTTAAATACACTTTTAATATTCTTATCGTATTAGTTTTTTTATTATTTATATTTATATTAAATATATATTCTCTACTATCATCAAAATCTTTATAATAAACATTATAACTTTCTTTTACTATATTTATTTTTATATTAAACAAATTATCAAAAACATCTACAAGTCTTTTACTAAATTCATTATATATAATTAATGTAGTATAATTTGATACGTTTTGAAATGTATTTTTATAATCGGATGGTATACTAACATTTTTTGGCAAGGTATTAAATAGATTAGTTAAATCAACTGTTTCTTTATCATAAACATTATCTAATTTATTTTCTGGTATATCATCTGAGTTATATTCAACAGGATTTTCAAAAAATTCAAATGTGTTAAATACAAAATGTATTACATAAATAAAAATTAATATGCATATTATATTTATTATTACTTTCATTTTTAGTTACCTATATATTATAACAAATATAATATATATATATATATTAATATGGAAAATTTACCAGTAGAATTAATTATAAATATTGTTTCTAAAATGGAAATAAAAGAAATGTATAAAGTATGCAGTCAAAACAAACGAATTTATGATATATGTAAAGAAAATAATAAAATTATTATGATGAATTATTTTAAAAATAAAGGTTATACAAAAGGTGTAGAAATAGTTTCTAAATCGCCTATTTTTATACAAACATTTTATAAAATAGATCCAGAAATCAAAAATACATCATTAAATATCATTAAAGCATTTCAAAAAGTTTTTGATAATAATATATACTATTATATAGTTAAATTTATGTTATTAAATAGACCGAGTACAAAATTAATAGATGAATATAAAAAAATATACGATGATTATCAGATAGTTGATTTATTAGTTGTAGATAGAATTGATTCCTTAAAAAATAAAAATCAGAGTCAAATAGATTTATTAGTTGAAATAATAAGATATTCTTATTCAGAAAAAACATTTTCAGATGATACTTTAAATTATTTAAAACAAGAATCTGGATATAATGGTAATCTTAATGATAATTGGAAAAAATGTTTGACTGAAGAAATTAAAAAATTAACAACTGCGAAATTTTGGATAGATGCTAGAATACATATAGGTTGGCATGTTTCAGCAATGACAAAAAGATGGGAATATTATCTAGAAGATGAAAATATATATTACGATTATACCCCCCAAAATCGTATATATAAAACTTTATTACAATGTAGCAATTAAATATTTCTTTATTATAAAATTAATTAGATCCTTTATATACACAATATACTGCTGATATAGCAAATAATACTGAAAATATTATCCAATGATTTATTGGTTCATCATATAACCAATATCCTAATAATGTAGCAACTATTATACTTACACAAGACCATATAACATTTATCTTTGACATAGGAAATTTACTATAAGCATAATGTAAAATATACCCCACAAGCATATATATTAATAACCCTAATATAAATTGAAAAGTACCATGATCACTTGTTTTTATCGTATTCTGTGCACAACTTTCTATAAAAGCTATTAACAAAGCTAATAATAAAACTTCATCTACTATAGAATTATTCATCCAATTTTGTATTTTATTTACTATATCATTCATTTCTACTTTATTATAACTAACTTATAAATAAATCTTTTTATAATTTTTATTTATAAATTAAATCTTTTTTTATAATCTTTAATACTTTCTCTTAAACTAGGTTTATTCCATAATACATACCTACTTAGACTTCCAGCTGTTATAGGATCATCCCAATGTTCATTTTTTTTATGACGTATTATATATCTCTTTTTCCTTTCAGGATCTTTATGTATAGTATAATCTGACATTCCAGCAGCCCCAAAATGAATTATTTTTAAATGATCTTTATGTTTAAATATAGCCATGTATTTTTTATCTTTATTGGTAGATTTTGTTATTTTTATTAATTTATAACCACGATTAGATCCAGCACCAATTTGTATTAAATCCATTTTATGCAGTTGCTATATATATAATAAATATATAAAATAATTTTTTTTAGTTTGTTTTTATATTTCCTGTTTTAAAATCTATAAAATTAGGATTTATTTTTGGTGTTTTAGAAGTTTGAAATCTTTCTCTATCCAAAACCATTTGTTGTAACTTTGAATCAAAGTCCTTTTGTTTTTCTGTCATAGTTCCATGAAGATATTTTGGATCAAATTGAGGAGGTTGATGTTGTTGTTGACCTTGGAATGGTTGATTTTGTATATTTATATTAGGTTTTTTATTATACGTGTTATCAAAATTTTCTCTTTCTTTTTGTTTATTAGAATATTCATCTTTTGATACATTAGATGCTAATTCTTGTGGTGTATTAATTTTTTCATCTGCTTTATCTAAAAATTTAAAAGATTGTTCTTTAGCAGCATTTAAATCAGTTGAACCATAAGAAGAATAAGAATCAGAAAATGATCCCATTTCAATAGGATTAAATGCTGTTAATTCTTTTTCTTGTTCTTTTTTATTCATATAATATTCTAACCATTCAAATGCATTAACACCAGTCAATATATATTCTGCATTTTCTACAATAATAGTTGGAATTTCAGTTATTTTATGATTTAACTTTTCTTGAATTTCATAAAATACAGCTGGTCGTGAACGAGTATTAGGATCAACATCTATATTTAATCTAATGAAATTTTCAAAGAGTTCTTGATTTTTCATTAATTCATTTATAAAATTGGTCGAATGAATACAATAATCACTGTAAATTAATATTGGTCTTTCAAACATAGATTAATTATAATTTATCTTTTTATTTTTTTTTTCATTACTTTACGAATAATTTTTGTCTAGATTTAAAATAAAATATCTTTACATATAATAATATATAGCAGCTGCAATATGGCGGATATACGTTTAAAAAAGATAACTATAGAACCTACACAATCTCCGTTAGTAATACAAAACGGTAATGTAAATATTACTAATACAACAAAAAGTTTAAGTATGTTATCAGGGGCATTGATAAGTGACGGTGGTATTGGTATCAATGCAAATTATGATTCTATTAGTTCATCTGCAGGTGGAGCTTTAACAGTAGGTGGTGGTGTAGGAGTTATGAAAAGTATAATTATTGGTAAAAATTTATCTTTAGATAGTTCCAATGGATTAATTCAAATAGGTGGAATAACTGAAAATAGATTATTTTTAGATACAGTAATTAATAAACAATTTTGGATTAGTCCTGATGGGATGAATAAACGATTCTATTTATCTGATACGGAATTAAACATAAATATTACTACAAATAGTACAAATTCAAGTACTGGAAGTTTAACTGTATTAGGAGGAATAGGAATTAATTCAACTGAAACTGCATCCAATGGATCAAATGGTGGTGCTTTAACTGTAGCAGGCGGAGTTGCTATAGGAAAAGATTTAAATGTATCTAATACTATTTATGCAGGTCAAAATCATTCGAATAATACTGGTTTAAAAATCCGTTATACTGGTACGAACCAATTGTTATTAGAAAATTCATCAGGATCTACTTCAAGTTCATTAAATATGTATTCTAATGACTTATATATATCAAATAACAATGATATAATTGTACAATCATCTATAGGTAATATAAAATTAAAGAATAATTCAAATGTATTTACAGTTTATTCTAATAAATCTAATTTTTCAAATCAATTAACTATTTCTGATAATACATCTTCTATAAATTCTACAACAGGATCTCTAATATTAGAAGGAGGTCAAACTATAAAATGTTCAGATGATTCAACAAGTGTCACTTCTGGTGGATCATTTACAACATTAGGAGGAATGGGTATTGCTAAAAAAACATTCACTGGCGACTCTATAGGAATAGATATAACTAATACAGATAAACCAAATAAATTAGTATTTTATCAAACAGATTATGATTTGACTAATACTAATTTATTTACAGGATTAGGAAATACAAATGGCGGATCATTAATTTATAATGTAGCAAGTACTTTAGACGATCATACCTTTTATTCTAATTTTGATAAAGAAATTTTTAAAATAAGAGGAACAAATGAAGTAGTATTTATGGGAAGTTCACAATCTTATTCTGTAAAATCTGGCGGTATTGATAATAATAGTTTATCTTTTCAAGGTAATTTATCAGGTGCACCTTTTAGTTTAAATTATTTTTCAGCTGATGGAAACAATGATAATAATTTGAAAATATTTGGATCTGGGTTATCAAGTAATACTACAAATAGTGAATTTTTACAAATCGGCTGGGATAGTAATTTAGATAAATATGTAATATCATCAAATACTACAGGATCTGGAATAATACGTGATATGATTTTACAATCTGGAACACCCAATCAAATAAATATCAAAAATGATGGATCAACAATTTTTAACTCATCAATTGATGCAATAAATTCTAGTAGTGGTACACTTATTTTACAAAATGGAGGTCTTGCAATAAATTCAGTAATAAATTCTACAAATGTAAGTAATGGTGGTTCTTTAACAGTGGCCGGTGGTGCAAGTATTGCAAAAGATGTATTTATAGGTGGTGATTTAATATTTAATGCAGATTCACTTTCACAAATACGAACTACTACAATATTATCAGAATCAAATAGCTATTCATCTTTGAAAATTTGTAGTTCTACTGATAAATATCCAAGTATTCATTTAGTAGCAGATCCTCTTGTAAACACTATACAACATCCATTTAATTTTAAAATGTTTAGTTTAGGAACAACTACTTCTTCAGATTACGAATCCTTCTGCATGTCAACATCAGATGATACAAATGGATATATTATATATTCAAAAGCTAATGGATCTGGTATAAATAAATATATTAGCTTATACAGTAATAATAATATTCATCAATTAGTATTACAGACATCAGGAAATATAGGTATTAATACATCTAATCCAAATTATAACCTAGATATTAATGGTACATTAAATTGCAATAGTGTATTATCAATTACAAATAATCTAGAAAGTATTAATTCAACAATTGGAAGTATTGTTACAGATGGAGGAATAAGTATTTCTAATAATACTGAAGCTATGTCTTCAACTCAAGGTGGAAGTTTAACTTCTGCTGGTGGTATAGGTATTGCCAAAAATTTAATTGTGGGAGGTGTTTCTACTTTTGAAAATAATACACCTTCTAACTCTGCATCTGAAGCATCTGTTATTATTAAAGGTGGCGTGTCTATTCAATGTAATCAAAATTCTGAAACTGTAGGTAATGGCGGAGGTTTAACTGTTGTCGGGGGTGGATCATTTGGAGGAGATCTTTATATTGGTGGATCTATAAATGGAAGCGAATCAAGTTCTAGTACATATGCGTATTTAACTTTAACTGCAACAGATGAATCTATTAATTTATCAACAGGAAGTTTAGTAACTTTTGGTGGAATTACTACACAATTAGAAACAAATTCCACAAGTGTAACAAATGGTGGTGCGTTATTGGTAGGTGGAGGTGCAAGTATAATAAAAGATCTTTATATAGGAGGTAATAATAATATTTTTGGTCATACTAATTATAATGTATATTCAAACAATTTTATAAATTTATATGACACTCTTAATATTAAAAGATTTTCATTAGATAAAGATACAAGTTCTCATAATTTTTCTATATCACGATATGATAGTTTAGGTAATTTTGTTGAAAAATCTCTAGATATTTCAAATTCAGATGGAATAATTACATTAAATAATTCTACAATTAGTTCTTCTACAAATAATGCCAGTTTACTAATTAAAGGTGGTGTTTCAATTGCAACAACAAAATCAGCTGTTTCTTTAGGTAATGGAGGAGCTCTTACTATTGCAGGAGGAGCAAGTATAAGTAAAAATTTATTTATAGGAGGCGACGTTGTATTTTCATCTACAACTCCAAGTAACGATGTCAGTACAGGATCTTTTTTAGTAAAAGGAGGAGCAGGTATATCAGGTAATTTAAATGTTTTAGGAAATACAATTATAGTAGGTGATTTAACAGTTAATGGCCAAACTACTACTATAGATACAGTAAATACAACACTTAAAGATAATGTTTTTGTATTAAATTCTGGACCATCTGGAACAAATGATTCTGGATTTTTAATAGAACGTTATCAACAAGATAATAATAGTGGATTAGGAGATGTTGTCCATGATTCACTACCTACACAATTTGTAATCCCAGATCAATCAGGTCTTACTGCCACACAAATTAAATTAACTAATACAGCTTCACCTATTAACGATTATTATAAAGGATGGTGGATTAAAATAACTTCCGGATTTAGTAGTAATCAAGTTAGAAAGATAGTTAGTTATAACGGAGGTACTAAAATAGCTAGTATTTCATCAAATTGGTTTACACAAAATCCTTCAGTTGGAGATTTAGTATATTTGTACAATAAACCATTTGTTGGTTTAATTTATAATGAAACTAATGATATATTCGAATTTGGTTCGTCTGCTATTAACCCAAGTGAATCAAATATTTCATTTACTGATCATTTACCTGTTAAATTTGCATCGACTTCAATTGTATCTACAGAAGTATCATCATCTGTATCTTCTGGTAGTGTACGTATTTCAGGAGGTGTAACCATATCTAATACAACTGATGCGTCATCCGTTACTTCAGGTGGAACTTTCCTTACTTTAGGAGGTGCAAGTATTGGGAAAACATTATATGTAGGAACTACATTAAATGTTAATAATACTGATATGACACCTAATAGCGAAGATATTTTTAAATCAATAGTATTTACAGCTGCAAATAACCAAAGTTCATTCACTGATATAACAGGTTTAATATTTAGTAATTCAATTTGGGGTTTTGATTGTTATTTAACAGCAAAACTGGTTGCTACAACTAATATGTACGTTAATTTCCATATACGTGGTGTAAATAAAAATAATTCATGGGAAATTGTTAAAACATATGTAGGTGACGATACCGGTATAGAATTTAACATTACTAATTATGGTCAAGTTCAATATACATCTCAAAATTATACAGGTTTTACATCATTGACATTTAAATTTAGAGCATTTACTAATTAAATTTATTTAAAAATAAATATTTTAAATAAACATATGAAATTTTATGTTTAAAAAAGAAATAATAAATAAACATTCTTTAAAAACATTTACAAAAGATAATGAATGCGAATTAATTTGTAAATTTAGTTTAAATAAATGTATTTTCTATAGAGATTCAAAAAATAATATAATAAAAAAATTTGTTAATACTTTTATGTATGATAATGAAATTAATATATACTTATATTTATTGGATAAAAAGATAACATTATTATCAACTCCTGGTAAATTATCTTTATGTTATAATATAAAAGATGAAATTTCATTACATAGTTATTTAGATAATTATAAACCCAACATAACATTTTTATTAAATGAATTATTTTGTTTTATAAATAAATTTAAATCATATAAATTTGTACATGGTAATTTACATCTTCATAATATATTTTTAAATCCTAAAACGTTTTTACAAAAAGGAAATTTTTATGTTATCGATTTTAGTAATTCATATATTATACAAAAGAATTACACTAAAAATAAACTTTTTGTTTACAATTGGGATTTTTTTAGTTTATATATTTCTTTAAAAAATTTTTTTAAAAATGATATCAAAAATCTAATATATCTAGAAAATTTAATAGTAAATTATATCAACCCATCTGATCTAAGATCTTTATTAAATAAATATATAGATCATCAATAATCATCCCATAAATCTTCTCCTGAAATATTTCCATGATCCATTTCTTTATTTAAACTATTAATAAAAGATGCAGTTATACCAATTCCTATTCCGATAGTTATATATAATAATTCTAATATCATTAACATTATAAATATAATTATAATTATAATTATAATTTATT
>Ga0214923_10008758_pt1 | contig 10676 bp, 11 predicted proteins | sample LL1510_MetaG_FD_177993 | JGI IMG/M metagenome (GOLD analysis project Ga0214923, IMG submission 177993) | Freshwater microbial communities from Lake Lanier, Atlanta, Georgia, United States - LL-1510 | ecosystem: Environmental > Aquatic > Freshwater > Lake | place: USA: Georgia | collected...
CAAATTCTTTCTTTAAACCTTTAGCAAATTCTCTGGTATAAGCTTTAGCTAATTGAACATCGAAAATAGAATCATTAGATTTAACAGGGATTAAATAAGTAGTAGACATTTCTAAGCGTGTTTGTTTGTGAGTAATTATTTGAAGCTGTAGTGATAAACGTTCAGAAAATCAATTTAAACGTAAAATCTACGTTCTTGGTTTAAAGTGAAAAAATCATGTAAAATGGTTGGAAACTAACTCATATACTCATAATGTTCCGTACTTATTTACGATCGTCCGAAGGACTCAGAGCGCTTGTGCGATCATTCTTTTCTATTTTCAATGAATTAGACTTACAGTCAGTACAAGAAATTTATCTTGATATTGAAGGTAAGTCTGAAGAAGGAGAATTTTGTCCGCCACTTATCCAACTTTATAAATACAACAATAGTTATACTTTACACTATTTATCTGTTGGAACTCATGAAGAAAAAGTAATTTTCACATGTAGTCATGTGGATATTGATCTTTTAGAACATGCAATAAAAGATATCATGCATGACGTCAAAGATTTCATCCCATGTGAAATTAGTGTACATGCAGGAGAGTTTTGCAAGATAAAAGAAATAAAACAATAAAAAATCTAATAATAAAAATCTAATAAAATCAAAAATCAAAAATCAAAAATCAAAAATCAAAAATCAAAAATCAAAAATCAAAAATCAAAAATCAAAAATCAAAAATCAAAAATCAAAAATCAAAAATCAAAAATCAAAATTAAAAACCTTACATAGGGCTAAGGTTTTATTGTTATTTTGTATCATAATCACTAAACTTTCCAATTGTTTATTACACTCAGATCGCTTCGCTCAGGCCGAAGGCCAGTATGAGCATACGATAAGATCTACTGCATGTAATCATTATTATCAGATTTAAGAATAAATAAATTGTTCATTTTCTTGTTTACTTAAAGTGGTTGAATATATGTCAATCTCATTTTCTTTATAACCATATATTTAAACTCAAAAATACTGCAGTCACTATTAAAATCTTTATTCGAAAATTGATTTATTATGACGATTTTAAATATCAACATAATAATGGATATCGTCAAAAACTTTTGTAAAAGACATCATATTCCAATTCCTAGAGAAATTGGTAATTTTTCTGTCTTTAAAAACAATTTATCCAATAAATATGATCAAGTAACATCTGAATTATTAACTGATGAATTAATCATGCAATGCTTTCCAGCTTCTTATGACAACAATTATACTACCTATGAAGAGTATAATGAGAAAAATAGTTTGTATACAGTTTTAAAACAGAATTCAAATAATCCAGTGATCAAAAAAATCATTAATGATTTTAGACCTTGTTATCCAAAATGTAACAAGTATCTATTCATATGGATGGATGGACAGTCAGGAATTCATATGGGTAATCATTTCAATCAAGAAGAAGAAAAAAAGTATTGCAACAAATACTCATTCGAAGAATTTCTTGGATTTCATATAACTAATTTATTTGTGAGTGACATAAATATAAGTGTAGTTGCTCAAGAAATATTAATGACTTTTCTTGATGATTTTTTCTATTATAACGTTACTAGACCTGATAGATTAAGGTATGCATTAAATTATATATTGCCAGAATATTCAACAATTGAGTTGGAAAATTGTACTGAAAATAGATTGAACGTTTATAGTATAAACGTAAATTCTCTAGATTCACAAAAAATTGACAATCTAACAATGAACGATCTTAACGGTATTAAGATCGAAAATAAAGGTGGCCTATTATCTTTTGAAGAACAATTAAAAATAGTATATAATGTTTATATAAAAATGGAGAGCAAATTAAAAAAAGAACGAGTAGAATTTTTAAAAACTACTCATTTACCAGATGATATAGTTGATAATATAATTTCAAAATTCTTATAAATTGTTGAAATTTGATTTTTGATCAAACAAGAAACTTTACACAAGGTAAAGTTTTCCACGCTGGTTTTAAATTGTAAATTATACGATAATATTTAAATTGTTTCAATTATTTAAGTTAACACCTAATAATAAAAAGAACATTGTACATAATTGCGCAAATTTGGTCAAATTATTTACGTTCTCTTAAAAAATATATGTTATATTTCATATTATAAAAAGAACTTTATACAAAGATCCACAATTTTATCCAATTATATGAAAAATTTTTCAAAAATAATTTCTAAAAAAAATCATAGGCATAAAAATTGCCTGTAAATTTTAGAAAACATGATTTTTTGACTTTTTAAAAATTACACACAAATCTAAAAAAAATCTTTTTATTATATCAAGTTCATACTATAATTTATAAACCTTACACAACGTAAGGTTTTCCACGTGGGTTTTAAATTATTTTAGATAATAAACGTCTTGAAGTATTGCGGAGTCAACGTTATAAAAAGTAAGTCTATAAAATTCTTTTTCACCGAAGCGGTTTCGTTTTTTAAAAATGATTGTTTTTCCTCCATCAGGAATTATAGCGTTATAAGGATGCTTTAGTACGATTAATTTATTTGTTGTTTTTATTCCGTTTATAATGTCTAGGATATTTTTATCGTCTAAGCGCAATTCAAGTTTTTCTATTTTTTTATAATCGCTTCCACCCCATTCTGGATCGTAAAATACGACATCAGCATTTTGAATATCCACATTAAGACATGAGTCGTTATGAAATGTGATATTTTTATAACCGTAAATGTTCATGTTATTTACTACGCGAGCAAACTCGTTAGGATCTTTTTCAATTGCGATTACGTGTTTAAAATAATAGGCAAACCATTGGGTATTTCCACCGCAATTTGAGCACATGTCAGCGATAGTCTTGTTATAACCAACGCATTTTGCAATAAGTTTAGCTGTTAATTCTCCGTCGGCTAAAAGAGCAGTGGAATATAGGCTTTTTTTACTCATTTTAATCCTAAAAATAGACTTACAGCTGTAAAAGTATTTGCTGATAACGTTGACATCGGTAATATTATCTGTAGTATCAGTAGTATCGTTTAGATGAGACATTTTTTGGACAAGATTTTAGCGAGTCATTTAAGACGTCATTTTTCAATTTTAAGAAAATTGACATAATTCTAGATATTACATGACTGACTAAAGCTAGTATAATCAAAAATTTAAATTAAACGTAAATTTTGGGTTAAAATTGAATTTCTAGACGTTTGCAACTATAGTTTCAAATAACTAATTATTTACAAACTCACACAAATGTCTACTTATTTAATCCCTGTTAAATCTAACGATTCAGTCTTTGACACTCAATTAGCAAAAGCTTATACTAGAGAATTTGTTAAAGGATTGAAAAAAGAATTTGAATCTGATATTAGCGAAGAAGACTTAATGAAAACTGTAGAAAAAATCTTAGGTGGTATGGAACTTAAAGTCCGTAATGTCAATAAAAAAGACAAAGTGGACGAAAATGGTAACCCATTACCAAAGAAAGCAGCTACAGGTTTTGTTAAATTTTCCAGCGAACAAAGAAAAACTTGGAAAGCGCAAGCTAAAGTATTTGCTAATGATGTGGAATTAAGAGCTGAGCTTAGTAAAATGTGGAAAGAAATGACCGAAGAACAACAAAACGTTTACTTTCCAGAAGGAAGAAAATCTCCTAAAAAAGCTAAAGCTCCAGTTGCAGTTCCAATAGTTTTACAACCACAGGTCGATAATAAATTCTTAACTTCCAGTCAAGCAAATAAGATGAAAGTTGAAGAATTGAAGGCTTATGTAGGTGAAAATATTCAAGCTTTCATTGGCAGAAAACCAGAATTAACTCTTGATATCATTAAAAGTATGAAAAAAACTGATCTTGTCGTACTTGTTAAAGCATGAGACCGAAGGTCGAGAAGGCTTAGAGTCGAAGACTCAGCCTACGGCAAAAATAAATAAAAATTAGTGTTATTAAACTTAGTAAAAAATAAAACCAATAAAACCAATAAATAGATAAAAACCAATAAAACCAATAAAAACAATAAAAACAATAAAATAAAAACCTTACACCAGCCTAAGGTTTTATCGTTAATACTATTCAAAGGGACAAAGGTCTAAGCTATTTTGCAAACCAGTAAATAATTTATCGTCTATTGATCGTTTCGCATGAATAAAGTTTGATAAATCTTTTCCTGATAATTGTGTATAACCTAATTTGTTGAAATCAGATTTTATCAGAGCTGTAATTATTAATTCATGTGTAGTTAACAAAAGATCATAAATAGAATAAATGATTTTTTGAAAATCAGATCGTCTATATTTTGTTTTTTCGATTGTAATTTCATAAGCATCTAAGGCGAACGCGTATTTTTCTTTAAGTGATTTACCAAAGATAAAACCAATATCTTCCCATGTTGAAAAGATAAATGTTAGAATGTTATCATATGATATTTCACATAATATATTTTTTAATTTATCAATATCAGTATTATTTGGAATAATGTTTTTGAGTTTATCATATGTTTTATTTTCAGATTCTCGTAATAAGTTACTTTCTGTATTCTTATTTTGAACAATAGTTTGGACAAATGTTTTACTTTTCTCAGAAGTTAATTCGTCATCTTCTGCACGAGTCTCTGCAAAATCAATCATTTGTTGGCTTAAATTAGGACCAATGCATTCAACTGATTTTTTAGTTAGATTTTTCATTCTGGTGTCTTTGACGATACGTTGTTCATCTGCATCAAAATAACTAGTAATTCCACGAGATTGATCATTTATATAAAGATTTTGTTTAATAGATGAACTATTTACTAGAAGTTTATGAAATGTTTTTTCAGTAACAAGATACGGGAACCTAGTAAAAAATTCAGTGAATTCTTTTTCTAACTCTTGAGATGATATTCCTGTTGTGCCAAAATTATTATTTGTAATATTGACAACGTTATACGTTTTATTAGGTTTGTTTGATTTATTTAATTCTTTGATTAATCTAGTTTCGTTATTTTTTGATTCAATAATTATTTCTTTTTCTCTTATAGCTGTTTTGAAATCTTTTCGCTCTTGTTCTAGTTGCTGTCTTAGCTCCTGAATTTGCTTCTCATAATCAAGCTCTTTTTGCTTCATATTATGTTGGATTTTTGATATATTATTTTTACATGACTCAAAATGCCTTTTAAATATGTAAATTGTAGAAAATTGTTTTGAACAAATAAAACATATAGTTGTCGTATCATTACATTTTTGTATATGAGTTTCATATCGGATTTTTGTCTTGAAAATTTTTTTACATGAAGTGCATTCCATTTTATTATTATATATCATATTATTTAAATTAACATTAACAAACATCAAGCAAACATTAACATATCATTTAAATTTTTTATTATATGAGTTGACTGTAAATAATATAACATTTTGAAATATTGTCTAACTTTAACATTTAAAATAAACCATTTTTTTCGAAAAAATCACTGTCGAAAAAAACGCCTGTAATTTTTGAACATTTTTGTTTTTTAAAAACAACATTTTTTCATGTTTTTCTTATATAATCTACATCAATAAAAATTCAACTTTTTCGATATTTTTTAAGACAACAACTTTTTTTGTTGTGGATTTTAAAATTCCCACACAACATTGTTTTGTTGTGTTGACTTTTTAAAAGTTGATGGAAAAAAATTTAGTCTATATTTTTATGAGTTTTAATTGTATTTTTTATTACTACAGATAATACTATAAATTGACGAATTTGTCTTATTCTATTAGAATATCGCTTATAACCAGTAAAATCTAATTTGATAAAATGATAAAAATAACGAATCATAAAATAATTAAATATGTTTAGAATAGTTTATAGAATATTTAGTTATTTAATTTATTTACGTTATCTTATCTTAAGATATCTATATAATATAGAAGCATCTGAAATTTAGTTTGTAGTTTTAGTATAAACCTTACCTAGTGTAAGGTTTTTTATTTGGTTTTTATTTTTTTATCGTGTTTCATCGTCTTTTATTCTTTAAAACATAGTATATTCTTTCATCATGATTATATTTTTAATAGCCCAAAGTTGTTTTTCTATTTTTTTATTCATTTGGATCACATCTTTTAATAGTACTGTTACGTCTCCTTCAATCTCGCATAATGTTTGGAAATATTCTTGTCTTTTTTCTTGAGAAATAGGATCGAAACCGTAATGAAATTTGTCATAAAATACTTTACTGTACTTTGCATATAACTCGTCATGAATTTTACGACGATCCCAGTATGTTGCATTTTCGTTTTCATTATCAATATAATCAATAAAATAACAAATGTTATTATGTAAATATTTATCAAAGAAGTCATACAACGAAGTAAAAACTGAAGTTTTTGTTTCACCTTGTATAGCAGAAGCAATAAATACAACAAATTGGCTCATTTTTGTTGTTTTTAAATTTTATTATTTTTCTCAATTTATAAAATATTACAGTCATGGACTTCGCAGTAATTATCGTCACTGTAATGATTACACAGAATGTCAACTGACCCGCGCTCATCAGGATTTTCTGATAAATAGCGTTCTTAAAATTCAGAACAAATTTAATTGGCGTTCTAACTTATAAGATTTAGGAATATTCATTGTAAAGTTTGAAGATAAAATAGTAGGAACTTCTTTCCCCTACGACCCCATAATTCGAAGTAGCCCTTTGGGCTACTCAATTTAAGCCTTAACGTAAAATTTGGGTTTAAATTGATTTTCTGGACGTTTGTCACTACAGCTTCAAATAATTACTCACAAACAAACTCGTTTAGAAATGTCTACTACTTATTTAATCCCTGTTAAATCCAATGATTCTATTTTCGATGTTCAATTAGCTAAAGCTTATACTAGAGAATTTGCTAAAGGTTTGAAAAAAGAATTTGAATCTGACATCAGTGAAGAAGAATTATTAAAAACTGTAGAAAAAATCTTAGGTGGTATGGAACTTAAAGTCCGTAATGTCAATAAAAAAGACAAAGTGGACGAAAATGGTAACCCATTACCAAAGAAAGCAGCTACAGGTTTTGTAAAATTTTCTTCTGAACAAAGAAAAACATGGAAAGATCAAGCTAAAGTATTTGTTAATGATAAGGAATTAAGAGCTGAATTAAGTAAAATGTGGAAAGAAATGACTGAAGAACAACAAAACGTTTACTTTCCAGAAGGTAGAAAATCACCAAAGAAAGCAAAAGCAGCAGTTCCAGTAGCAGCAGTTCCAGTAGCAGCTAAACCGGTCGATACTAAATTCTTAACTTCTAGTCAAGCAAATAAAATGAAAGTGGAAGAATTGAAAGCATATGTCGGCGAAAATATTCAAGCTTTTATTGGTAGAAAACCAGAACTAACTCTTGATATAATAAAAACAATGAAAAAAACAGATCTTGTCGTACTTGTTAAAGCATGAGACCTTCGGTCGATAAAGGCATAAGCTGTTTAAAAATAAATAAAAATTAGTGTTATTAAACTTAGTAAAAAATAAAAACCAATAAAAACAAAAAAACAAAAAAAACAAAACAAACAAAAAAACAAAAAAACAAAAACAAACAAAAAACCAAAAAAACAAAACCTTACACCAGCCTAAGGTTTTAACTAATATATCTTTAACTGGCCGTTCTCGTACCATTCTTGATATTCACCGTCGCGTTTATCAAACCTAACTCCGTTAAATACATGAGCTAACAATTGAAATATTTCTAGTAACATATTATATTCAGGAGACATTTTTTTTTTACGAACAAACATTTACTTGAATGAAAAAATATCAGTGTATATATTTTTTCAGGTTGAATTTTAGTCATAACGATTCATGTTTTTGAAATCATGGAAAATTCGCGTTATATCGTGTGATATGTCAAGAGAGTTATCAATGAACTGTCTTATTTTTTCATACGAGTCCCTTGTAATTTCGTAGTAATCGTGGTTAGGACCTAAGTGTTGCAATTCTTTCATATACAAGAGTTCATAAATTTTTTTATGGTTACACATGCAAGAATGAAATATTTCGTGAAATATTTTAACAGGTTCAATGTTTTGATTAATGCAGTCATTTTTAAGTAGAAAGCATATAATGGAATCAATTCCAAAATATAAGGGGTGGATAGGATCAGTATTGTGATTAAATACATAAAGTGCAAGTCCATCAGATACTTCATTTTTAAATGGAGTTAGATCGATATTAAGAGTTTTAATGCCTTCTTCAGTTCTTGATTTATCGACTATAAATTTTGATATGCCTTTTTTGACGCCTTCAGTGTTGCCAGATTTGAGTTCCATGAAATCTCTGTGTAGTATTCCTCTATTTTTGAGTTTGTTTTCGTCGAATTTTTCAAGTGGAATGCTTTTGACGATATCGTTTGCTAATTCAGTTGCGCGTTCGTCTTTGATTAATTTAGGGTTATCTATTTTTCTGTAAGTGATAGTGCCACGTTGTTTGTTGCTGTTGAAAAGATTGTTTAGGATGTCAGTTTCGTTTTCAATATGAGAAGTGATACCATTAACGCCTTTGTAGACGAAGTCGGAGTTGATAGTGGCCATTCCGTTTTCAATGACATGATTGATAGGTTTTAACAAGTTGAATACACTATTATTAGTAGAACTTATAGTGTTATTTGAGTTTGAGATGATCTGATTGTTATTAATGATTTGCGGTTTATTAGCCTGCTCTTTGAGTATTTTTATAGCAATGTTGAGTTCAGCAATTTCAATGTGACGATTATTATACTTTTTTTCTAATTCTAAGTAACGATCTTCCTGTTTTTTAAGCTTCAGCTCATACTCTTCTTTAACATCCTTTGAATACTTTTCACGCAACTCCTCCTCCTTTTTGTCACGTTTAGTACATGTCAAAAAATGTCTTTTCAAACTATATTTATTAGATAGAATTCTATCACAATATTCGCAAGCTTTTTGTTCCATTTTATTTATAAAATTGTAGTCTTTAAACCATCTATTGTAAATATTTTGCAAGGCTGTGTAATATCGTGTTATATATCCAAAATCTTTATGGTTAAAAGGATATTGATAAAAAAAATACGTGTTAAACTATGAAATCCAATGCAATGTCGTGTAAATGTTGAATTTTCCTATTAATATTTTTGGAAAAATTCAAACTTCCTTTAAATGGTAATTTTTTTATAGGCTTATTTTATATTAGATTTAAAAACATGATAAAAAACCGATTTTTCTTCAACATTTTTTCAACACCTCAATTTTTTTTAGGACAACTAAAAAAAATAGGATCCCATGAAAAAAATCAAAAAGTTTAAAAATCATTAAAATAATCAATAAAATTACTAGGTATATTTTATACTATAGTTTTTATTATTTTGTAAATATTTTAGCTCTTTTTACATGTTAAGACGATACTATTAAACGTAATAAAATATTGCGTTTACTTAAGTGTTTTTAATATATCTATAGCTCCCAATAATTTTGCATTTTCAAGTTCTAATTTATGAATTTCAGATTTATGTAATAGTTTTAGTTCGTAAAGTTTTGAATTATTTTTAACATTTATATCATTCATTTTTTTTTCGTATTCTTTAATTTGTGCTTCTAATTTTTTAATTTTTAAATCATATTCTTTCTTAAGCTCTTTATTATACTTATTTCTTAATTCATTTTCTTTTTTATTATTGATAAATTCTAATTTTTTATCACATGTTTCATAGTGACGTTTTAATGTAAATTTATTTGCTAATTTTTTATTGCAAAATTCACAGTAATTTTTTGATTTTATTTCTTTAACTTCTTCAGATTCAGTTTCTTCAGACTCGTTTTGTTCAGACTCGTTTTCTGAATTTTCTGATTCTTCCATGTTTGATAATTCAGATTCTTCGTCGTCATCGTAAAGTTCATTAAATTTATGAGTGTTGTAGCCTTTTATTTTTTCCTTCATATAATCACCATTAAACATGTTATTAAGTAACTCTTTGTTATTGTTTCGATGATTATTATAAACGAACATAACATGAGTAAATGGAATAGCAAATATCTTCGAGACGATATCAATAATCTCTGTATAGTTGTTTGGATCAAAATACTCGTTCCCGTTAATAGGAGTATACTTTACGTTTTTGATGTACGCTAAAATTACACGTTCATAAACCACGTTATATTCCGTTTTATAACATGCAATATCAAACATTTTTCCTTGCACTTTATGATCATTCAAACGTTCAATTATAGAACGTTTCGTTCTTCCTATTTTAACGTGATGTTTACGTTTGAATACATAGATCCAACCTGGTTCGTAACAGGAATTATTTTGTTTAATTTCTTCAAGTGATTTGCATGAAATCATTTTTGATATAATTGTATCAAACAGTAATTATCAATTTTGAAATTGTTTGTTCAACGAATTGTCTTTTAAAGATATTCAATACAATATATAAATGTTTAATTTAGAAAAAAGAGACAAACCAAAATTTGTTAATAAAATTCAACTAGAGTACGCTAAAATTAAAGTTAATTTATGTGATATTTTTACTTCTAATATAAGTTGTGAAGAGAAAGTTAAAAAAATACAAAAAATTTATCATGATAGTCGTTATTACAATAACTATGACAGAGAAGCTTCATTAATACCAATTCATGAATTTTTGAATTATCTAGAAACAACTTATGAAATAGATTGTTCTGGCATTGATAATTTATTTTCACGCTTTATAGATTATAAAAGTTTGAAAGAGTTAGAACGTAT
>Ga0214923_10008761_pt1 | contig 10672 bp, 12 predicted proteins | sample LL1510_MetaG_FD_177993 | JGI IMG/M metagenome (GOLD analysis project Ga0214923, IMG submission 177993) | Freshwater microbial communities from Lake Lanier, Atlanta, Georgia, United States - LL-1510 | ecosystem: Environmental > Aquatic > Freshwater > Lake | place: USA: Georgia | collected...
ATAAAAACTTTTGGTACGGTGGACATCTTCATGCAGAATTATATTTGTAGTGATGCATTGAAAGTGTTTAAGAATAGCGAATCGTATGCTGATGCAGCTGCTAAATTAAATTTGTGTCAAGAAGCGGTGGACGTGCAAAAAATACTTGCTGCATTAAAGTATTATAATGTCATATATTGAACAGCTTCATTTAACAGAAGCAAATAAATCTAAATTAGCAGATGTTGCTACTGTGCTTAATCATTTCTCTGAATTTAGAAATGTCGATTCAGAGCTAGTTGCCAAGTTTTTAAGTACGTTTAATTCTGATGCGCTTCTTGGAACAAAATTTACTTATGATGATAAAATAAAATTTAATTTTATTTTGGAATGGATATCGCCGTCTAAAATTGCATCATTTATATTAGAAAATTACAAACAGTCATTCATCTTTCAGCAATCATTTAAAATTAACAGAAGTACTGGTTGTTACGCTCCATACATGGCTTTAAATTTCGCACAAAACGGTAGTGTCGGGGTATGCTGCTATACTTCTAGAGGAAGAGATAGTAGAAATGATGGTGGGTATCTAGGTAGTTATCCTGAAAGCAGTATTAAAGAAATTTGGACAGGAAAGAGAATGCAGCGTTTGAGAAGCAGCTTGGATTTTTTTGGATTTAAAATTTCAGATGCCTGTTTTTCTTGTATAAAGCGTATTCAAAGAGGAGACAGCGCCAACAGTTTGCTTACTAAGTTTGATAACAAGCTTAATTTTATGTTTGAAAAGTTTAGAAGAAGTGTAGATCCAAGAAAGCAGTTGGGTGACACAGATCCCTCTACCAATATTACTAATTTTTATAGAAGCAAAACATATCCGTTATTATTAGAATTTGAACTTAGTAACATCTGCAATTATGAATGTATTATGTGTGGGGGAGATTATTCTTCAATGGTTAGAAAAAATGTAGAGAAAAGACCGCCATTGATATCTCCTTATGATAGTAAATTTGTAGAGCAGTTAGAAGAATTTATTCCTCATGCAGAAGGGTTTGACTTTTTAGGGGGAGAACCGTTCTTGGTTCCTGTTTATTATGAAATTTGGGATAAAATTATTAAACTTAATCCAGCTGCCACAGTAAACATAACAACTAATGGATCTATTCTTAATGATAAGGTAAAAGAAATTTTTAATAAAATACCTAATTTAAACATTACAGTAAGTCTTGATTCTGTTAACCCGGATACATACGCATTTATTCGGAGGAACGGTAAATTACAAAAAGTATTAGATAACATAGAATTTTTTATTAACAACTCACGAAAAGTAGGCATTTCTGTATGTCCTATGATACAGAACATTTATGAAATGCATGATATAGTTCAATTTTGTATAAACAAAAAACTTAACTTATATTTTAACGAGGTGGTAGGTACCCTCAAAACTAATAACAAAAATGAACATTACAATTTACCAGAAGTAGCTCTTTCCACTGTAACTTCTGAAGAAAAAGAAAAGATTATAAAATATTTGTGTAGCAAGAGTTATGCAACAGTTAGCCCCGCGCATCATGTAGCTTTTAATGGGTTGGTAGAAAATATAATTAATTCCTAATTACCAATCTTCTTTTTTGGTACCGTAATATTCTCTGGCATAACCATTTTCTAGTAACATTTGTCTTAAGCTTTTTCCATCTATTATAATGTCTCCTAAGATGCGACCACCAAATTTATCCCATGCAATAACTTGAATTTCAATAGATTTAGCATTTTGTACTGCAAGCTTTGTAAATTGTGATGCCTTCAATCCCATTTCGTTTTCTTTTTCACTTTTAGCTCTCCATCCTTTTTCTGGTGTATCTACACCCCAAACCCGCACGTACAATTTATTCCCTAATTCTTTTGGTAAAAAATCTACATGCACTTCCACAGTATCACCATCTAACACCCGAGTAACTGGCCAGTGATATAATTCAGAAGCATTGACTATAGAGCATAAGCATAGAAAAAGAAACAGCCTCTTCATTTATTATTGTCTGGGTAGATAATCTGCAGGGTTTAATCTGTAGTGTGGCTTGTATCTAGCTTGTCTGCTTCCAGGTAAACCTGTTTCAGGGTCTGCATGCACAGGGCCATTAGCAAGCTCTTTCTTTTTATATTCATCTGCTTGCTTGCGTCTTTGGTTTAATCCAACTGTAAAATCTATGTATTTTAAAATTTTTGCAAAATTTTGTTTTAATATTTCATGTTGCAAGGGCTCAGGAACGTCGTCAGGATTATCTAAGTAGTGTTTAGCTAGCGCCTTGGGATCATCAACCCCCGCGCCAACTATTCTTTCAGCATATTCATGCGCAGTTTTTGAATATTCTGTTTCTGCATCTTCTTCGCGCTGCCCTTCGCGTGAATCTTGCTTTGCAAGATCTCTTATGTAGTTATGCGTGTAAGGAAGCTCTTTTGATGGTTTTTTGATCTTAATCGGACCTTTGTAAATGTGCTTACCAAGTTCTTTGAAATCTTTTGAAGGTATTCCTTCACTTGCTTCTGCTTTAGCGAGTTTAGTATAATATTCTGGATCTTCAGCTAAATGATCAAACGCTATTTTCTTAGCTACATCAACATCTTTTGTGTGTTTATCACCAAGCTCAACACCTATACCTACTTCAAGCTGACGCTTTATTGCGTCTACATCAACACCATGTTTTGCAGCTAAATTCTGTATGCACAAGCGTGTCTCTTCATCTTCACTGGTGATATGCTGGCCTTCACCTTTGCGCTCCATTTCATCTGCATAATCTTTAGCAGAATATGAATCTTTGTAAGATTCAAAGATTAAACGGCTATCTTTGTTCATGCTTAATTATTTATGCTTTCTTTAGATTAATGTTGCACTGTGCAGCATATTCATGTACACTATTTTAATGAGACAAATCTTTGATTCTAAGCAAATTAGAGAAGAAGCTTCTGATACAATAGATTATTGGATTATAAATGGTTATCATGTAGATGACATTATAGAAATTATACGGCACATGCATCATTTGCTTAAGAAAGAGCACAAAGAAAAGATAGAAATGTTGCTCAACAATTAACAATGATAGTTTAGGTAGCGTTGAGCGGCTTTAGCAGTATGGTTACCTTTGTTCTTTTGTTTAGATTTTAATGCTCTAGCTTTAGAGCATGACATCTTGCCTTTTGTTTGTCTCTTTAAAATGCCTGGTCTTACAGGGTCATGTATGCTTTTCTCTGCAATATACTCTCTAAACGTTTTCATATAATTTGTTTTCTTATTAAAATAAAATCAGTAGAATCATATATGTTTAAACCGAACCCTGTTCCGGGGGTGTCTTTTCTTTGATAAGTAAAACCTAATTGATCTGCAAATTTTTTAATCAATCTTTCATAAACTTTGGCTCTACTAACTGACTCCATATCTCTAGCAGGAATAGCCTCAGGGTTAAGCTCATTGTTTTGCGTTTTTCCTCTTTTTCCTGCAGCAGAAAAAGAAACTAAATTAAGCTTAAATTTATTGATTATATCTCTTATAAATGCCATGGCATGATTTAATACTTGAGGAACATTTGCATCACCTACCATTGAAATTGAATCACCGTGTTTAGGGTGATTGAGAGTTTTAAATGTTATCTCTGCAGCAGGTAAATGTTCAATATGAATTTTTGATAAAGCAGCTTTTTCTTTATTAGATAATTCTTTTCCTGGCTTCTGAGATCCAATAGAAGCGATAAATTCATATATAACATTTTGACCGCTCTTTATAGGTATATCTACATAATATTTTACTTCAGTTGCTTTAAGACCGCCCTCAGGGTCATAATCATCTATATCTAATACTTTCCAATTAGATGCAGTGTTAATATTAGGGATAGACTGAAATAATTCTGTTAAAATATATTCCTTAAATGTTTTCATTTTGTTTTAACTTCGATACTACCTATTATTGTTTTTTTTCCGGCTTTCTTGTTTTTAATAGCAGTATTAATAATGTTATCTATATTTTTGAAAGGAACTTGCTTAAGACCTGCCATTTGAGCTGCAGCAAGTCTGTGATTACCATCGAACATTCCGTACCTACCTTGCCACAATGTTCCATATATGGGCCCGGATTTATTCCAATCCCACTGATTATTTTTCATTAACTCAGCATATTTCTTAACATTCTCAGGTTTTACTGTATTAGGCTTATCAAATTTATCTGTAGGTACCATTTCTGTTTTTACAGTTTTGTTAGCTGCATCTATTACATCTTTTACATAAACATAATGAGAATTACCTTCACTATCTTTCATTTCACCCCAATGCTCGCCCCCCACTTGGTGTGAAACATCAACAGATTCTAATAATGCTTTTATTAAATTATCAAATTTCATTTGGCAGGCTTTATGTATCCAATCTTGTTAAACTTGACCCCTAAAATTTCTTTATGATCTTTGATCTTAGCTTTAACTTTCATCTTAGTGCCTATTTGATCTGTAGGAAACTTGTATGTAATAAATTTGTTACCCTGCGCATCTTTTAATTTGTAAACATTATAACCAGGTGAATATTGATCTCTTGGAGGTACAAATTTGTAATTATATAATTCCAATTCACCTTCATAACGATCACCAACCTTACCTACATACTGAGCAGTAGATGTTTCTACATTCTTTTTAGTGACATCATCATAATACATTTGCGCAAAAGCTTGAACAGCTTGTGCAGTTTGTGTGTTAGCATACTTGGGATCAGCATTCTTAGCAAGGAATGCAAAGTACCCAGGGTCTTCTAGATACACATCTGGGAATGATTTGCCTCTGTATTTACCAAAAGTAAATTTGGGTGTAGTTTTAGTTCTACCTATGAGATGTTCTTTGGTTTGATCACCATACAATTCTACTCTTACATTTTTAACTACTGGCTTAGATAGAGCCTTTTCAATTGATGGTAAAAGATCAGTAGAAAGATTGCCAAAATAAATAGGATTTTTAATATAATTACGTACAGCAGCAGGTATGTCTCTGAATCTCCAGAAGGTATAATAAACCTGATGCTTACCAGTTACATCAATGAAATAAAGATTTTTTTCACTGTCTTTGGGGTTGACTACAGCATCATTATGCTTTCTCAACATTTCGTATGCTTTGTCTTTATCTGCTTGAGGCACATCTTTCCAGGGTAAAATACCGCTTGTAGCAGGTGAATTTACATAATTTTCTAGAATTCTGTTAATTGTATCATCAAACTTCATTCTAATTATTTATTATTTTTGATTTCAACAATATATGCAATAGAAATTACGCTTTTTCCAAGAAATTCATAGAAGCATGAATATTGTTTGCAGAACCGCCTAACCCTTTTGCTGCCAATACCATTGTGTCTGGCTCTCCATTGATGCGTGTACCGAACCTAGCTAAATTAGAAGAAAATTCATTTCCTGTTTCAGTTGTGCCTTGGTTTCCTTGACCGGTTGCAGCATACCCAGTTAGCAATTTGTATCCAGATACACCTTGTGTCACTGTTAAAGAACTGTTTCCAGCTGCACTCAGCAAGAATGTATTTGAAACATCGCCAAAAGTTAAGCTCCCTCCAGTAATTTTAGGGTTTATAAACACTGCATACTGAACAGAATTACCTGGGTTACTCGCATTTAATATTTCAACCCCTTTCAACAACACAGAAGCGTTTCTGTATTTAGGGTGTACCTGTGCAGCCATTACAGGAGTGTAGACACCATTCTGCACTGTTACACTTCCATCTTCAATAGCTATAGTTCTACCTACATTCTCTGTACTGCCTTCAATTAAAACTGATGAGCAAATGTGCCTCAACAAACCATGACCTGCACCTGTTTGCCTTATTTCATAACGCACCGGTTGGTTTGAAAAAGTCATGTATGGAGCAACCAGGTTGTTCTCTAAATGATTGTCATGATGCACATAATATAATTTACCATTAACATAAAAACCAAATCTCACTCTTCCTACCCCAAGCCATTCATAATCTATGGAAAACAATTGAGATGTGTTGAAATTTAATGTTAATCCAGAAGGACCTGTTCCATCCATTCTATCAACATTCCATTGAGACTGAGGAACAGTTTGAGAGTGAGGTGTGCCTTGTGATTTTTCTACTCTTAACACAGGACCAGCAGATGTTACTTCTAACCACATACCGTCTGAAGGTTCATATGGAGCTGCAGTAAGACTTTGAAAGCACCCTATTCTTTTTACAATGTTGTTTTCCGGTGCAAATAAACCAGTAAACATGTACTGCATGCCTTTGCCAGGTTGATAATTGTATCTAACACGTGTTTGTCTTATCACATAATCACCGTCAGCTGCAGTTCTCATGTCAACACATGAATCAAAAGCAGAAAACACACTTGTAGCAGTGCCATGCATGATTTCATCAAACACATATGAGTTTTTGTCATAAAGAGATTTTGAATCTAACAATGTGGTGGGTTGAGTAACTCTCAGTCTGCTGAATGAATCTACAGATGCATTGTCGCCGAAAGGTGATCCATTGGTTTGATCACTGCCTATATCATAAGTAAGGACTGCATATTTAGGAAAAACTTTTACTGAACTTAATGCAGGAGCTCCATCTCTGTAATCCCAAAAAACTGAAGAAGTAGCAGGATATCTGTTGTCATTCAACAATTCAACGAATTTGCTGTGTTCCAGCTGTTCTGTGTGTTTTCTTACGTTGAAATTCAAAGCCATATCATTATTTAATCATATCTGGCAGTATATGTTGTATCATGTAAACTAAGTAATCATGAGTGAACTTTCAAAGTTTATTAAGAATATTGCTGATTCTCATAAAGCTCCCGTGGGTTATTTTGAAAATTTTGTATCTTCTTATCATGCATTCCATAAGAGGCAAAATACCCGAAGAGAAATTTGTAAAGTTTGTACAATACTTGCGATCTTTGTAGTTGCATGTTCATCTGTTTCATATATAAAATACAGAGATTCAGCGATACGCAAGGAGTTAAGCACTTTGAGCCTAAATCATAACAAGGTTGTGATATTTGAAGGTGATGTTGTGGAGGCAAATAATTTCATCAAAGAGCATGTGAAACAGCAAACCCAATCTGTAAACTTAAAAGATTATTTCAATGGAGATGATGTGTGGGGGGTGTATGTCCCAGGGGACGAACATTACAGATTTTATTATCAATGTCTTGGCAAAGGCCGGTACACTGTGTTTATTTTGAATTAATCTTTTTTAGCAGATATTTCCAAATTAGGCAATACCCAATCATCTATAACAAAACTGTCTGAAATTTTCACTCCATATGCTTTGGATACCCATGCTCCAATTTTTTCTTTGTACATGAGCTGGGGGCCTGCTTCTCCTATGTACATGGTGCCGTAACGGTCATCATAAGCCCACAATTTGTTTTTGAATTCAAAAATACATATGGCATGACCATAGATTTTAGCTTTTTCTTCACCAAGCAAAATTATTTCATCATTGTATTTGAACATGAACCCGTAAATGGTAGCAAAAGGAGATGCAGTCCCTTCTGCTTTAATTATCAAGTTAGCTTTAGAAGCATGAATCAATGAATTAATAAAGCATGAATTAGGAAGCCCAGAATAGCTAAATGCGCGTTCATCTTTGCCTTTTATGAATCCAGAAAAATAACCAGCACCAGCTATTAGCCCAAATATTGCTAAGAACTTCAACTGCCTTAGCATCCACCTAAACTTAGAAGGTTTATGGCGTATGGGTTTCGTATAATTACTTAGTTTATTCGTCTTTTAAATAAATGACTCTGTTTAACTTTTTTCCATTTTCGAAATTAATTAACAATTCAGCATAACCTTCATTTAATCTTATGTGCTTGTCATCGTAGCTTGCACCTAATGCAGTGGATTCAACATACAGAGATGTAACTAAGTTGCATGCTTCTTCATGATTTAAATTTTGTGCAACCACTGTTGTAGTACCAACCCCGCTGAACATTAAAGTGTATCTTTCTGTGTCAATTGCTTGCCCTACAACAGTTTCAACCTCTGTGAGTTGATTGGTGATGTTATCCAGCCAAATTTCTTTGTATTGATCGTAAATTTCTACTTTCATATGTTTATTTATTAGTACACATGCAATCTGTTGAAGCATATGCCTTGCAGATTGTCTGCACAACATGTCTTGTCAACATATACTTGGAAGTTACCAATAGTTATGCCGGTACCTGTCTTGGTTACAACGACTGGTGTTCCACCATTGTGTACGCTTATTCTCACTGTATTAGCATCAGGTTTGTATGCAGAAAGAATTACAATTGTGGTTTGACTGTATCCCCACCCGGTTCCAACCCCGTCCCAATAATAATTGTTTTCATCGTTTCTTACTTCAAAATTTACTAAGAAGTTTGAAGCGCCAGTGTCTTGCCATATGTTAAATCCTTTTTTACCGCCTCTGTATGCTATTGCAATAGCTGCAGAGAATGATTGGCCAGTAGTAAGAGTAGCATTGAACGGTCTGTAAGCATTAGCAGTGTTGTTGGTGCTGTCCCATGCACGCATAAACCAAGAATTACCTCCAGTGTCAATGTTACCAAATCCCATGGAATTTGAGCTAGCTAATGCATACACACCGTTGTTAACAGATACAAAACTCCATGCACCAAATCCGTTGCCTTGATTAGATCCATTGGTCCATGTTGAATAATTTGCTGCACTATCATAGCGAGGTAGTGTAGGTGTAGGAGTTTGTGTTCGAGTGCTTGTAGGTGTATTTGTTGATGTACTAGTATTAGTTACAGAAATTGTAGGTGTATTTGTTGGGGTTAACGTAGGTGTGTTTGTCGGGGTCAACGTTAATGTGCTTGTAACAGATATTGTAGGCGTGTTAGTTGAAGTTACAGTTTGTGTTGGTGTGTTTGTTGGAGCAAGAGATGATTCAGTAGGCGTTACAGTCTGGGTAGCTGTTACTGAAACAGTTGGAGTATTAGTCGGGGTTACAGTTTGTGTGGCAGTTTCAGTTAATGTGTTAGTAGGTGTTACAGTTTGTGTTGAAGTAACTGTAGGTGTATTAGTAGGAGTCAATGTCAACGTTTCAGTAATAGTATTGGTAGGTGTCACTGTCTGTGTATTGGTAGGTGTGTTTGTAGAAGTTTGAGTTTGTGTATTGGTAGGTGTTACTGTAGGTGTGTTTGTAGAAGTTTGAGTTTGTGTATTGGTAGGTGTTGGTGTGCGGTAATTCTTTGATTCATCATTAGCATCCACAATTGCGGGAGTAGCTGTTACTGTGGGTGTATTGGTAGGTGTTACAGTTCGTGTATTAGTCGGGGTTAATGTAAGAGTTTCTGTAATAGTATTGGTTGGAGTTAAAGTCAGTGTTTCTGTAATAGTATTAGTAGGTGTTAATGTAAGAGTCTCAGTAATAGTATTGGTAGGTGTTAAAGTCAGAGTTTCTGTAATAGTATTAGTCGGTGTCAGTGTCGGTGTTTCTGTAGGTGTTAGAGTTGGTGTTTCAGTTGGAGTTAGTGTTGGTGTTTCAGTTTGTGTTGCTAACGGTGTAACAGTTTCGGTCAACGTGTTAGTGGGCGTCATGGTAACAGACTCTGTGGGTGTTACTGTAGGCGTGTTTGTAGGTGTCAATGTAGGTGTTTCAGTTGGTGTGTTTGTTGATGTAGCAGTATTTGTATTAGTTGGCGTTAATGTTAAGGTTTCAGTCAATGTGTTGGTCGGGGTTACTGTCAATGTAGAAGTTTGTGTCTGTGTATTGGTAGGTGTTGGTGTGCGGTAATTCTTTGATTCATCATTAGCATCCACAATTGCAGGTGTTGCAGTTACTGTGGGTGTATTGGTAGGTGTTACAGTTCGTGTATTAGTCGGGGTTAATGTAAGAGTTTCTGTAATAGTATTGGTTGGAGTTAAAGTCAGTGTTTCTGTAATAGTATTAGTAGGTGTTACAGTTTGTGTATTAGTAGGTGTTAATGTAAGAGTTTCTGTAATAGTATTGGTTGGAGTTAAAGTCAGTGTTTCTGTAGTAGTATTAGTAGGTGTTACAGTTTGTGTATTAGTAGGTGTTAATGTAAGAGTCTCAGTAATAGTATTGGTAGGTGTTAGTGTAGGTGTTACTGTGGGTGTATTGGTAGGTGTTACAGTTTGTGTATTAGTTGGTGTTAATGTTAAAGTTTCTGTAATAGTATTGGTAGGTGTCAGTGTAGGTGTTACAGTTTGTGTATTAGTTGGTGTTAATGTTAAAGTTTCTGTAATAGTATTGGTAGGTGTCAGTGTAGGTGTTACAGTTTGTGTATTAGTTGGTGTTAATGTTAAAGTTTCTGTAATAGTATTGGTAGGTGTCAGTGTAGGTGTTACTGTGGGTGTATTGGTAGGTGTTAAAGTAGGGGTATTAGTAGGTGTTACAGTTCGTGTATTAGTCGGGGTTAATGTAAGAGTTTCTGTAATAGTATTGGTAGGTGTCAGTGTAGGTGTCAGTGTTGCAGTTACTGTGGGTGTATTGGTAGGTGTTACAGTTCGTGTATTAGTCGGGGTTAATGTAAGAGTCTCAGTAATAGTATTAGTTGGTGTTACAGTTTGTGTATTAGTAGGTGTTAATGTTAAAGTTTCTGTGATGGTATTAGTAGGTGTTACAGTGGGGGTTTCAGTTGGCGTCTTAGTAGGTGTCAATGTTAAAGTTTCTGTAACAGTATTGGTTGGAGTTACAGTGAGGGTAT
>Ga0214923_10008762_pt1 | contig 10672 bp, 9 predicted proteins | sample LL1510_MetaG_FD_177993 | JGI IMG/M metagenome (GOLD analysis project Ga0214923, IMG submission 177993) | Freshwater microbial communities from Lake Lanier, Atlanta, Georgia, United States - LL-1510 | ecosystem: Environmental > Aquatic > Freshwater > Lake | place: USA: Georgia | collected 2015-10-15
AGCCACGGAAGCGCTTCGAATTCTATCAAGCAGAGATGTCTTTCCATGATCAACATGCCCCATCACCGTCACAACCGGCGGTCGTGAAGCAAGGGTAGCTCCCTCATCCTCGGCTTGATCTTGAATTAAATCTTGCTCTCTGAACTCGATGTGCTTGACTTCGTAGCCCAATTCATCCGCCACTATCGATGCTGTGTCTTTATCGAGCGCATGATTAATCGTTGCGAGAATACCCAAGCCAAGTAGTTTCGCTATCACCTCACTGGACTTCAAACTCATCTGCTTAGCGAGCTCGCCGACTGTAATACTATCTCCGAGTTCAATGACCCGTTTAACAAACTTAGGCTTCTCAGCCTCCACCTGGGCGGAATCGTCCTGGCCACGTCCTGTCTTGGATTTCTGCTTCCTACCTGATCGTCCGGAGTAATCCAATAGATCCGAGCTACTAATCTCGCGTTTGCGTCCCTTCTTGGCCGCATTTTTCTTGCGAGTCTCCTCTTCCTCATCCTCAAAAACTACCGGTTTGGGAGCTTCACGGCCTGGTGCCACCTTACCCCCGCGCTTTGGCTCTTCAGGCTGAACCACAACTCGCCGGACTGGGAGATCAATCTTTCCAAGAATTCTTGGTCCGACCCCGGCTTTTTCAGCGCCGGCTGCATCGCCAGCTGCATCAGCAGCTTTCGATTGCCCGTCAACAGCAGGCTCGCCGGTCGTATCGGTCACACCTTGAGCTTGACCCGGCGCCTCACGAAGGTCCTCGACCTCGGGTACTGTTTCATCAGCGACCTCACTTGGCTCTAACACCTCACGAGCCGCGCCACCCTCACTAGAAGCGAACACACCACTCTCATCAACGCGAGACTCAGCGCCGTGAGTTACAACTGCAGTTGCTTCAGCAGTATCAACAGAACGACGTCGACGAATAACATCTCCGGAGCGCTTCTCAACAACGGTGTAGGTTGTGCCTGTGTTTCGATCCACTCTGGTCGTCACAACTTCTGAGTCAGTTACCTTTGGGGCACCCATTGTCTGTCGCAGTATCGCGCGGCGCACAGTATCGGCTTCATCGGAGTCAAGCGAGTGGGAGTGAGAACTCTTGCCCGGTATACCCAATTCCTGAGCCTTTGAGAGGACAACCTTGTTGTCCACTCCCAACTCTTTCGCAAGTTCGTAAATTCTAATTTTTGACATGTGCTCTTCTATCTTATTTGTTGATCGTTCTTCTCTACTGATCGCTCGCCCTCTTCACAGAGTCTCTTACTTTCACCGACACCACCAATATGCCGAGGTAGTTGCGATTATCTATAACCTCACCTTTTTTCCACCCGTTCCGCGCTTTCCAACCGTCTCTTGTGCCCCCGCATTCCTCTCCACACTGCGTCCATCCTCATTACCGCTTGCTGTCACTGAAAGCGCGCATTCCATTACTGCACGCGCAACTTCGGCAACCTGCTCAGCAGCGAGTGTCCCCCCCCGCAACCGAAGAGCCCGCTCCCACACGGGAACGCTGCTCATACGCGACGCACACCGGGGAGTAATGTGTACGTATCCTCCCCTGCCCGGCAGTCGGTGGCTTTTGTCCCATATGAGATCTCCACCACCCACTACCATTCGAGCGAGATTCAGCTTGTCGTCCCGCGAGCGACACAAACAACACGTGCGCTCAACGATTCTCACAGCATCTTCTCTTTCGAATGCCATTAACTTAACGGCGCAACTCGAGCGACACCTCCTCGCAGAAACGCCTCTGCAGCTACTCTAATCTGCTCAATATCGCTCTCCTCGATGCCACTAATCTCTCGCAGTTTCTCATCATCAGCCTCAATCACTTGCTGAATAGTCGTGAGACCTGCTCCCATCAACATCTCCCTGAGGTCAGCAGTAATAGGTAGACGCTCCAAATCGCTCACAGCTGCGCCAGCTGGACCACCAAGCGAATCAGCCTCATCTCCCAAGACCTCTGCGTAATCTTTTGCTTTCTTTAGCAGATCGGATGCCTGTTCCCCCGAAATTCCCTCAATCTCAGAGATATCCTCTACAGACGCGTCTGCGACCTGTCGAATCGTGCGGAATCCCTGCTGAAATAGCAATTCTGCATGCATGAAATCGATCCCTGGAATACTGGCCAACACCGCTCGCGCGCGTCGTGCTTCCTCCTCGGCTACTGACACACTACGAACATCAATTCTCCAACCCGAGAGCTTGCTCGCCAATTTTACATTTTGACCCCTTCGTCCGATTGCCAACGAAAGTTGATCATCCGGCACAATAACCTCCATCGAGTGCTCATTCTCATCGACGATTACTCGACTCACCTCTGCCGGAGAAAGAGCTCGTGCTACAAAAGATGGCTCATCCGGAGTCCATGTGATAATATCAATTCTTTCTCCCCGTAGCTCCTGCACTACAGCCTGGACGCGAGAGCCCTTGATGCCCACACATGCCCCAACGGGATCGACACTCGAATCATTCGAGTACACTGCGATTTTAGCACGCTCACCCGGCTCGCGAGCTACCGCTTTCAGCTCTATCACCCGATCTGCGATCTCTGGAACCTCAAGCTCAAAAAGCTTTTTGAGAAAATCGGGATGGCTACGGGTCAAAACGATCTGAGGACCACGAGCTGAACGATCAACGTCCAACACCATGCCACGCAAACGATCTCCGGGGCGGTATTTCTCTCGGAGGATCTGCTCTCTCTTGGGAAGGATCGCCTCAGTTCGCCCAAGGTTGACGATGATGTTTCCTCGCTCCACTCGAAGCACAATTCCATTCATCAATTCGCCCTTGGAGTCCTTGTACTCCTCGTAGATCACGCCACGCTCAGCATCGCGCACCTTCTGCATGATAACTTGCTTAGCTGTTTGGGCTGCGATGCGACCCAACACCGCGGTGTCGAGCTTTTTACCTAACTCCTCTCCCTCCATCGCCTCAGGGTCACGCGTACGCGCATCAGAGAGCGAGATCTGGGTATCAGGATCCTCCACCGTCTCAACGACCACCTTAAACTGCACAACTTCGATCTCACCGGTGTCCGGATTAAATTTTGTCTCCAGGTTCAAGTTGTGTCCGTAGTGCTTGCGCGCAGCTGACAGCATTGCTGACTCGATAGCCTCGATCAGCACCTGCTTATCGATTCCCTTATCGCGACCCATCTGGCTCAAAATTGCATTTAAATCGAAGTTTGATGACATATACTCACCTCTTTTCTCTACAGCACCACATCACGCCTGACTGTGGGCGCCTCCTCATTGAGGCCCGCCGCAATCGGCTCTTTAAAATTTAAAATCGACCCGGGCGTCCTTTATCTCACCCACATCACATGTCACAACACCCGATCCCTCCTCACTTTCGATCTGGAGAGAATCACCTGTCACTGCGCGAAGCGTACCCAAAACGACTTGATTGGTATTCGTGACGAGGTTTTTATATTTGACCCGCACCCGTTCCCCAACCGCCCCAACAAAATGTTGTGGCAACCGAAGTCGTCGATTAATACCTGGACTCGACACCTCAAGGGTGCACGTATCCGGAATAAACGCTTCGTGCTCATCGATATCGAGCAACTTTTTACAAACCCTCACGCAGTCGTCGAACTGAACTCCATTACGGCTCTTTGATTCCCCGTCTGGAGCGCTCTCGTCGCTTCCGGTCCCCTCACTAGGAGGAGTCCTCGTAATGTAAACGCGAACAACACCACCTCGAGAGCTGTCTCCCGGGAAGTCGATATCAAAGAGTTCAACTCCCTCGGTCTTGGCGACCTCAGCTATCGTTTCCCACAAGGTTTTGGTTCCCCGCATACTCCCACCGCGCGAATACAACCTGTTCCAGCTCACAGCGACTTCAAGCCACACCTCATACGCCGCCACAATTGACGTGACCCTGTTGCATCACTAATGAAGCAGGATAACGAGTACAGAGATGAGACCATCCCTGAGCGGCAGGAGACTGCCAGAACAGCGGAAGGCTATCATATCGAATAGTTAGGTTCAATATTAAGGGCTAGAGCTCTTACTTTGCAAAACCAAATCTTAGAAATACGGTTCTGATCAATGGGTTATAAGGATTCTGTTCCGGACTGGAGCACTATCTTCGTAAAGCACCTTTGATCGTGAAAGTCGGGGTCAAAATGCAGAGCCTTACCTGACGTCAGGTATACCGGGGCGGCTGCTTCATAAACAATTCCAGAGATGTGAGCTTGGAGCGGATCAAGCAGTGAAACATCTAGGCTTTGAATCTCTAATCCAAGGACCGCTGTCCACGAGATGCTATTACATCGCACAGACACGGCCGACGGTACGGGTTTGCGAGGACGATTGTGACGCTCTCGATAGGCTGAAAAGGTCATCGACCACCACGCGCCGTCGGCGCTGACGTTAAACTCCTGATAACGCCCTTGAGAATCTCGGAGAAAGAGCTCCGCTACATCTGATTCCCACAATCCCTCAACAAACTCCCCTTGTCGACCTATCAATTCAGAGGTCGCCACAGCTGGAACCTGCGCTACAAACCACAGTGTGCTGGGATCGATGGCCAGTCCCCAACTGAAAGGATGAGGAAGTTCCTTTCCTCTCCAGCATGAAGCGTTGTGTTGGCGCGGAAGTTTGAATGCCTGATCCTGAGTGAGCCTCTGTGTAAAGGTATGCATGATTATGTTCATGATGACATTCTCGTTATGCCCTAATCACCCGCTGCTGGCGCCTAGCACCTCGCCCACTGACCCCAACTTCCTCACGAGGTACACTCCGGTACGAACGGAGAGCAGCGGGAAGATCGCTTCGACCTCCCCGCTGATAGTCTCCTGCAAGACGAGCGCCCACCTCAGCTACATCAAGCTTTCGAACTTCGGTTAAGAACTGAAACATAAAATCCGTCAGCGCTTTCAACTCGATTGAATAGCTCCTTCCCACGCGCTCGAACATCCAATCGCTTAACTCCATGAACGACTCGAACGGCGAGCCGCCCGCGGCCCATATCAGAGAGCGGCTATCCCTAAAATTTCCGCTATTACCCACTAGATCCCAATATCGCGCGAAACGCTCCATGCGGCGCATGTCAATAAAAGATATATCTCGAGTGGATATAATCTCATAGGGCGGATCCTCGCTATAGCGCATGTCAAATGTCTCATCGTGTCGTACGAGTGGCGTACCGCGCAGACGCTTAAGAATCCCCACTTGAATCTCTTGAGGATCGATCGACACTAATCGATCGAACCCCGCCCCAAAACTCGCGAGATTCTCTCCTGGTAGACCTACAATCAGATCAACGTGAAGATACGCCGCGGTGCTGTTTCTTAAAAAAGAGAGATTATTGACAACCGTGTCTATGTTGTGTCGTCGACTAATTAATTCACCAACCAGTGGATTGAGGGTTTGAACACCTATCTCTAGCTGCAGCGCACCGGGAGGAAATTGGGAAACTAATCCTCTGAGCTTCTCAGGAAACCTATCGGGCACCATCTCGAAATGCACAAAGAGACCTGGCTCCATTCGCTCTAGAAAAAAGTGCAAAATATCTGACGCAACTCTAAGATTAAGATTAAATGTGCGATCAATGAACTTAAACGTGCGAGCGCCCCGCGCGTGCAGAGCCTCGATCTCGGCTAACACCTTGGTGTGGTCAAAGTGCCGAACGGGGATATCAACCGAGGAGAGACAAAATTCGCAGGTAAACGGACAACCACGGGATACCTCGACGTATATCACACGCTGAGCTATATCCTTATCCGAGTAAAGCGAGTAGGGCAACGCGACCTCATTGAGCGCCGGAAGGCCTCCGTGGATAACCTTATCCAGAGGTCGCCGACCAGCCATAATCTCATTCGCCAAGGCAGCAAAAGCCTTATCGGCTTCCCCTGTTATGAGATAGTCGCTCAACTGGAATAGCGGCATCTGCTCATATTCATAGCTGACCTCAGGGCCTCCTATCACCACCACTATGCCGGGACTCACTCTTTTCAAGAGCGAGACGACTTCTCGAGTTCGAGCAACATTCCAGATGTATACCCCAAAGCCCACAATCGTGGGTTGGTGCGCTATCAGCGCTTCAACGATCTCCCTCGCTGACTGTGAATTCTCGAACTCAACCAGCGCGGCGTGAGCGCGCAGATCCCCTAAATTTGCGTGCAGATATCGCAGACCCAGTGAGGCGTGAATAAAGCGCGCGTTGATCGTTGTTAATACTATTGGTGCCATCTTTGCTTCGCTCGCCATGAACTATGGGCGCTTACGATCATGCAACTTTCTGGCTGCAGCTTTGTGCTGCACCCCCTATACGCCCTCTTTTATGACATGGATCATAGCTTCCCTTCTAGTATCCGCTACGTTTAGCTTATATGAAAGAGGAGTGGATCCTAGTAGCAAGTCGCGACGAAGCTCGAATATTTTCCCGGCGAGGGATGGGCCCCCTTGCTCTCATCTGTGACATTGGGAATCCTCTGGGTAGGTTAAAATCTCAAGAAATAGAGAGCGATTCGCCCGGCCGTTCAACCGACAACCGCATGAGAGCTCGACATGCCTACTCAACAGAGGAAAGTATGCGAGATCGAGCTTTGAGAGATTTCTACCGAGAGGTGCTGGAACGAATCGAAAAGGCCGATTTCGCCCATCAATACGACACTCTTACTCTTATCGCTGAACCTCGTTTGTTGGGAATCATTCGAGCGCTGTTACCCCCCGGGGTAAAAAGCTCAGTTACCAGAGAGATCCCCAAGGATCTCTCGTTTGAGGACGACAAGAACATACTCGCACGCCTATCTCAGTGAGACTGCCAGGCAACTTCTATCAAGACTTTGAAGCCCCAGCATCTTCCTCCGACCGTACGACCGTGAGGTTGAGTTCTATTGCGCTCGGTCGATAAGCTCGCGAGACCGCCGCTCGATAGATGGTGGCCGCGACCATGCCCACGAATACTAATGCGAGCACACCCCCCCACCAACGTAATGGATCTCGATACGCGATGATAAGCGAGCGCAGAGACGCCATCCCGACTTCCTGACGTATGCCCATCCCCCTCACGCGGCTAGACTGACTCATAAGCTTCGCGGCAACCCTAGCAACCTCTCAGCTATTATCGCTCGTTGAATTTCTGAGGTTCCCGCCGCAATAGTTCTGCCCCGAGAATACAGATAACGATGAAGCACAGCGCCATGCGGAGCGCTAGTCTCACCCAAAGCCGCCTCCACGCCACATAGACCGACCTCGAACGCGCACAGACGCTGAAAGCTCTCACTCCACATCAGCTTATCCATTGAGCCCTCGGGGCCCGGAGTCTTTCCTGCGGCGTACTCTACCAAGTGACGATACGCCAGTGCTCGAGTGGCACACGCATCAACAACACAGCGAGCAAGTCCAATTTTCTGCGCTGCGCTTAATGATGAAGAGCTCCGCTTCAAAAGATCTCTCAGAGCTACCTCTGACTGCAATTGACGGGAGAAGGTCAAAACCACTCTCTCGAACATCAAGGTCGAGATGGCGATCTTCCACCCCTCCCCTTCCAAACCAACTATGTTCTCGCTCGGTACAAACACATCATCAAAAAAAACTTCGTTAAATTCACTATCACCACTTATTTGACGTAACGGTCGCGTGGTAATTCCTGGCGAACGCATCGGGACCAGCAGGTAGGACAAGCCGTCATGTTTTCTCGCACCCTCTGAGGTACGACACAACACGAAGCACCAATCGGCACAGTGAGCGAAACTAGTCCAAATTTTCTGGCCTGAGATCCTGTAGCCTCCTGTAACCGACACGGCTCTGGTCTTTACTGCTGCCAAATCACTTCCAGCGCCTGGCTCTGAAAAACCTTGGCACCATATCTCCTCGCCGCTAAGAATTCGGCTCAAAAATCTCTCCTTCTGAGAGGCTGTCCCGTGTCTAATCAGCACTGGGCCCACCATCGTGAGACCAAAAAGACCCAGGATCTGGGGCGCGGATACCCGAACCAGCTCCTCCTGCGCTATAGCCTCTTCCACCAGCGACAACCCACGCCCACCGTATGCAGTTGGCCAGTGAATACCCACCCACTGAGCGGAAGATAGCTTGGCTTGCCATGCCCGACCTACCCTCTCAAATTGCTCCAACGACGAATCTTCACTTCGCGGGGGCGGATTGTTATCGAGCCAGATCCGAAACTCCCTGCGGAAATCATCACTCTTTTTTGAGATCGTTAGTTTGAGCATTACTCCTCTCGGACAGCATCGCGTTCTAGTTCGAGGCGGCTACTCTCAGAATAGTTCCGTGCCCCTTACAAACTACTCCATGAGTGACCATTTTTTCGCAGCAGGTCATCGGCCGCTTGAGGGCCCCATGACCCAGCTTCATAGGAAAGAACCGGTGGAGCATCCTTGCTATTCCACACCTCGAATATCGGAGCCAACAGGTCCCATGACTCCTCTATCTCATCGTTACGCGTGAAAAGAGTGGGATCACCCTTCATAACATCAAGCAATAAACGCTCGTAGGCCTCTGGGGACGCTACGCCAAAAGAGTTATCATAGGTAAAATCCATCTCTACTGGCCTAACTCGGAAACGTGGGCCGGGTTGCTTGGAGCTAATTCGCAGCGACATACCCTCTTTCGGCTGCACTTGAATCGAAAGCACATTGTGCTCCAATTCACCGACTTGCCTACCCCTAAAGAGAGAATCAGGCGCTCGATTAAAGAAAACCTTAATCTCGGTGATGCGCTTGGCTAAACGCTTACCAGCCCGAATATATATCGGCACCCCACTCCAGCGCCAATTGTCCACCTCCAATTTTAGGGCAACATAGGTGTCTGTTGTTGAGGCTGGATTAACCCCCTTTTCCTCAACATACGACGCTACTGGCTGCCCCGATACTGAGCCCCGAGCATACTGAGCTCGAACGGTATTTTCCCGCACCTCGACCGGTGTCATGCGTTTAACCGAACGCAACACCTTAGCTTTTTCATCACGAATACTTTTAGCGTCACTGAGGGATATTGGAGGCTCAATACACAACAACGACAACATCTGCAGCACATGGTTCTGAACGATGTCGCGAACGATCCCATTCTGATCGAAATACGCTGCTCGGTTACCTATGCCGATATCCTCGCACACCGATATCTGAATGTGGTCAATATACTTACGATTCCACAGAGGCTCAAAGATGCCGTTCGCAAAGCGAAAAACTAGAATATTCTGAACCGTTTCCTTACCAAGGTAGTGATCGATACGATAGATCTGCTCTTCTGCCAAACTTTTACGCAAGCACTCGTTTAGTTCTCGTGCTGATTGAGTGTCATGCCCGAAAGGCTTTTCCACCACGACTGAAGTTCTACGACCAGTGAGGGTGTATTCCTCGATCAACCCCACTTCACGCAAATTTGAGGCGATCGGACCAAAAAATTGGGGCGCCATTGCCAAGTAGTACACGTAATTATAGCGTTGATCATCCGATCGGCATAAAGACTCCATGCGCTGCTTGAGAAGTTCAAAATCCGCCAGCACCTCTCCGTTACACGGTTGATAGTGCAGATTCTTGGCGAAGCGTTCCCATACTGCAGGGCTGATAGGCCGCCGTGAAAACTTCTGCACCCCTTCAAACACCTTGGCCCGAAACTCATCATCACTCAATTTCGAGCGAGAGGACCCGATCACAATAAAATTGTCGGGTAAGTATTGGTCCTCTGCCAAATTACACAACGCTGGGATTAACTTCCTGGAGGTGAGATCCCCACTAGCGCCAAATATGACCAACACAGTCGCAGGCGGCTTCGCTATTCTCGGCTCACTTTGTCCCGGTACACCCTCTGTCATGTCTATCTTCCTCGCGCCCCTCTTCTGGTTATGCTACCAACCTATCCCTTAGCCTACACCACCGCCCGCTTCTGATCGATCGAAGACAACAGCTCTTTGTAAGAATCGGCGAAGCTCTTAACCCCCGCGATCTGCAATTCATGCAGCACATCATCAAAAGCGATTCCCATGCTAGCAACAGAACCGAGAAGCTTTCGGGCATCATCACACCCAGAGTGCAGCCGTGGGGCGATATCCGCCCCCTGCAGCAATGCTTTGACCGTTGCCGGCGGCATAGTATTGACCGTATCCCTGCCTGCTAATTCCTCAACGTACATGACTGCCTTGAAAACTGGGTTCTTGGTGCCCGTACTGGCCCATAAGGGCCGCTGAACACGCGCTCCCTTTTCGTGTAACTTCTTAAATCGCTCAGAACCAAATATTCGTTCAAATGCCGCGTAGGCTAGCTTGGAATTCGCAACACCGACTCTACCGAAGAAACTCTCTTTACGCTCGGGCGTCACCTTACCAACCTTCACTAGTTCATCAAATTTTTTCTCTACCATGGCATCAACGCGAGACACAAAGAAGCTTGCGACTGATGCGACCCGCCCGAGATCCTCGCCCCGTGCGGCGCGAGTCTCAAGCGCAGCGATGTAGGCTTCAGCAACCTGTTGATACACCCGCTCACTGAAAATTAAAGTCACGTTAACGTTGATGCCGTGTTCTAACGTAGCTTGAATCGCCGGGATACACTCCGGTGTAGCTGGAATCTTGATCATGATATTGGGGCGTTCCAATTTCTTCCATAACCGAAGCGCGGCCTCAATCGTCCCCTGTGCATCGGCAGCCAAGTACGGCGAAACCTCGATACTCGCATATCCATCCCCGGCATCGGTAGCAGTGTACA
>Ga0214923_10008763_pt1 | contig 10670 bp, 8 predicted proteins | sample LL1510_MetaG_FD_177993 | JGI IMG/M metagenome (GOLD analysis project Ga0214923, IMG submission 177993) | Freshwater microbial communities from Lake Lanier, Atlanta, Georgia, United States - LL-1510 | ecosystem: Environmental > Aquatic > Freshwater > Lake | place: USA: Georgia | collected 2015-10-15
CGGATTCACGGTGGCCGGAATTTTGTCGACAAACTGCACCCGCACCTGGCTGTAACGCGCTCCCATGTGGAAGCTCAGGCGCTGCGTGGCTTCGAGTTCTGCTTGCGCGTAGAGATCGGCCGAGCGCGAGTTGTTCTCTTCGTTGCGGGCGCGGGCGCGTGTGCTTGCCGCCCCAGTCAAATTGGCAAGACCGCCGGCGAGTTCACGAGCGGCGTTGGTCGCTAGGCTGGTGCGGTTGTCTAGTGCTTGTTCGTAACTAAAACCGCTGGTAACGCGAAGCGGCATACCGGCAATGTGATTGCGGTGGGTATAGCGCAGATCGACGCCCCCAAATTCGCGCTGAATCTGACTCGCGCCCGGCAGCAGGTTGAAGGCGTTGCCGGCGAGGAACTGCAGGTTCTCACGCGTGCCGTAGTAGGTCAGTGCGCGCAGGCTGTCACCATTGTCGAATTGGTGGTCGAGCACCAGGCCAGTCTGGTACTGGCTACGCTGCACCCGCGTGCGGTACGTGATTGAATCCGGCGAGGCGGCCTTGCGGTTGCTGCGGTACTCGCCCAAGGTCAGACCTTGTGGGTCGATGGACTCGGGCTGGTCAAGGCCGGCTACGGTCCAGGTCAGGCGGGTTTTTTCAGCCAACTGCAGCGAAAACTTGGTGTTGAACGTGTCGCGCCGGACCGCACTGTTTTGCCGGTATCCATTGGATTCGAAATGGGCTGCGTCAACCGTGTAGTTGAGCATGCCGGCGGTGCCGCCGAGCTGAACATTTTCGCGGTGTGTCCCGTAAGTGCCGTACCAGGCGCCCGTGCTTAGCGTAGGTTGCACCGGGCCGTCTTTGGTGAAGATCTGCACTACGCCGCCCGAGCTGTTGCCATACAAGGCGCTAAAGGGACCGCGCATGACTTCGATTGATTTGGCTGACGACAGGTTGAACGTCGATGTCTGACCTTGGCCATCCGGCGTCGACAGCGGGATCCCGTCTTGGTAGATGCGGATGCCGCGCACACCGAACTGCGACCGTGCACCGAATCCGCGAGTCTGGATTTGCGGGTCCTGTGCGTAGTTGTTGCGGTTGTTGGCGGTGATGCCCGGAATGCGGATCAGGCTCTCGGAGGCGTTCACCTGCGGTTGGCCGAACTGAATATTTTCGGCGTCGATAACGTCAATCGACACGGGCAGATCAAAACTCGAGCGCGCCTCGCGGGTGGCGGTCACCACGACTGGCGAGGTTTCGTTGGCGTTGGCGACAGCGGGAAAGGCGGCAGCGACGGCAGCAGCCAACAGGCTGTTGTGCAAAATTTTGTTTTTCATGAAAAGTCTTTTGATAAGCGTTATTTTCGGTCGGGCGGAGGGTATCAAATCCTGTCGCGGTGCAGTCGGTTCCAAATGCTCAAGAAAATCATGAATTGCGAGCACGCCTATACTTAGCGCCCCGTGCCATCGCGCCGGACTCCGCCTGCCCATGGTCGAACCCGCTTCTGTCTCCATCGATTACCCCGAAGACCTCCCGGTCTCCCAGCGCCGCGACGAGATCCTCGCCGCGCTGCGCCAGCGGCAGGTGGTGATCGTCTGCGGTGAGACCGGCTCCGGCAAGACCACGCAGCTGCCCAAGATGGCGCTGCAGGTGGCCTTGGAGCGGGAGGTGGCCATAGCCGCGCAGTCGTCCAACCGCCAACCGGCAGGCGATCGCGGCCCGCGTCGGCCACGCCTGATCGGCTGCACCCAGCCACGCCGCATTGCCGCGCGCACCATCGCCAGTCGCCTCGGTGTCGAGCTGAAGAATCCCGATCTGGTCGGCTTCAAGGTGCGCTTCACCGACACCAGCAAGCCCGGTGCGCGGCTCAAGGTGATGACCGACGGTATCTTGCTGGCCGAGACGCGCTCCGACCCTGACCTGCGCGCCTACAGCACGCTGCTCATCGACGAGGCGCACGAGCGCAGCCTCAACATCGATTTTCTGCTGGGGTATCTGAAGCGCTTGTGCCAGCGCCGGCCAGACCTCAAGGTGATTGTTACGTCGGCGACCATTGATGCCGAGCGTTTCAGCAAGCACTTCGACGGCGCACCGGTGATCGAAGTCTCGGGCCGGACGTACCCGGTTGAAGTGCGCTACCGGCCGCTGCCCAAGGATTCGGAGGACAGCGCCGAGGCGGTCATCGAGGGCATCGTCGACGCGGTGGACGAACTCGCCCGCGTCGGCAATGGCGATGTGCTGGTCTTCCTCCCCGGCGAGCGCGAGATCCGCGAGACCGCCGAGGCGCTGCGCAAGCACCATCCGCCCGGCGCCGAGATTTTGCCGCTCTATGCACGACTCTCGGCCGCTGAGCAGAACCGCGTGTTCCAGCCGGGTGGGGCGCGTCGCATCGTGCTCTCGACCAACGTCGCCGAGACCTCGCTCACCGTGCCGGGGGTGCGCTATGTGGTCGACCCCGGTCTGGCGCGGGTCAACCGCTACAGCTACCGCACCAAGGTCGAGATGCTGCTCACCGAGCGCGTCAGTCAGGCGTCGGCCAACCAGCGCGCTGGCCGGTGCGGGCGGGTGGCGGCGGGCGTGTGCATCCGCCTCTACGACGAAGACGACTATCAGTCGCGCCCACCCTTTACCGATCCCGAGATCGCGCGCTCGTCGCTGGCTTCGGTGATCCTGCGCATGGCCGCGCTGCGGCTCGGCGACATCGATGCTTTCCCGTTTCTTGAGGCGCCCTCCAGCCGCGCCATCCACGACGGCTACCAGCAGCTGCAGGAGCTTGGCGCGGTCGACGAGTCGCGCCAGATCACGCCGCTGGGCGAGGAAATGGCGCGCTTCCCGCTCGACCCGGCGATCAGCCGGCTCATCTTGGCCGCGCGTGACGAGCAGTGTCTGAAGGAGGTGCTGATCATCGCTAGCGCGCTGTCGGTGCAGGACCCGCGCGAGCGGCCGAGTGACCGTGCCAACGCCGCTGACGATGCCCACCGCGCCTTTGCCGACGAGCGCTCCGATTTCATGGGCCTGCTCAAGCTTTGGAACTGGTACGAGGAGAAGCTCCAGCACAAAAAGTCGAACCGCCAGCTCACCAACGACTGCAAGGAGCGCTTCCTGAGCCCGCTCCGCCTCCGGGAGTGGCGCGATATCCATGGCCAGCTGCACGCCATGCTCAGCGAGACCGGCCTGCGCGAGAACCAGCAGCCGGGCAGCTTCGAGCAGATCCACCGCGCGTTGCTGGCGGGCCTGCTCGGCAACATCGGCGTCAAGACCGACACCCCCGGCGAGTACCAGGGCGCGCGCGCCAACAAGTTCTGGATCTTCCCCGGCTCGGCGCTGCACAAAAAGGGCGGCAAGTGGGTGGTCGCAGCTGAATTGGTCGAAACCAGCAAGCTCTACGCGCGTGGCGTCGCCACCATTCAGCCGGAGTGGATCGAGCAGGTCGCTGGTCCGCTGCTCAAGCGCCAGTACATTGAGCCGCACTGGGACGCCGAGCGCGGAGAAGTGATGGCTTGGGAGCGCGTCACGCTGTTTGGCCTGACGCTGGTCAACCGGCGCAAGGCCCGCTACGGACCGGTCAACCCGACTGAGGCGCACGAGATTTTTTTGCGGCAGGCGCTGGTGGCCGGCAATCTCGAGACGCACGGCAGTTTTTTGCGGCACAACGCTGCGTTGCGCCAAGAGCTGGAGGAGCTCGAGCACATGAGCCGCCGCGTCGACGTGCTGGTCGACGACGACGCCGTGCACGCGCACTTCGCCCGTCTGGTGCCCAAGACTGTGTGCGACGCCCGTTCGTTCGAGCGCTGGCGCAAGGACGTCGAGCAGAAAGACCCGCGAGCCTTGTTCCTGCAGCGCGAGACGCTGATGCGCCACACCGCGGCGGCGGTGACCGAACAGCTGTTCCCCAAGTCGCTGCGAGTTGATGGCGTCGAGTGCCGCTACGACTACCGCTTCGAGCCGGGCCATCCGACCGACGGTGTCACGCTCACGCTGCCGCTGCACCTGCTCAACCGCATCGATCCGCACCAGGGCGAGTGGCTGGTGCCGGGCCTGTTGCGCGAGAAACTCACGCACTGGATCAAAGGATTACCGAAGGCGCTGCGCCGGGTCTGCGTGCCGGTGCCGGACTGTGTTACCGGCGCACTCGAAGCCTTGGATGACGGGCAAGGCGACCTTGCGGCACGGCTAGCGGCTCACCTCGCCAAGACTTACCGGGTCGACGTGCCCGAGGACACCTTCGCCGGCATCGAGTTGCCGGCACACCTGCGCTTGCGCTATCGGGTGGTCGACGACAAGGGCCGCGAACTCGCCGACGGTCGCGAGCTGCCCGTGTTGCGCTCGCAACTTGCCGAGGCGGCACGGCTCACGTTTGCAAAAGCCGACGAGCCGGCGATGGAGCGCAGCGGCATCCGCAGTTGGGACTTTGGTGATTTGCCCGCGGAGATCGGTTTCAGTCGCGATGGCCGCAAGCTGGTCGGCTACCCGGCCCTGGTCGACGAAGGCGATGCCGTTGCGCTACGCCTGTTCGACACGCCGGATGCCGCGGGGCTCGCACACCGTGCCGGTGTCTGCCGCTTGTTGCGGCTCGAGCTCAAAGACGCCTTTAAGCAGTGGGAGAAGAGTCTGCCGGGGTTCACCCAGGCCGCGCTGCAGGCGCGTCTGCTGTGCGACGCCGACACCCTGCGTGACGACTGGTTGGCCGCGATCGCCGACCGGGCTTTGCTCGGCGACGACGAGCCGCCGCGCACGCAGCGTGATTTCGCCGAGCAGAAGCAGCGTGGTCGTACCCGTCTGCCAGCGGTGGTGGACGCGGTGAGCCGCGTGGCGGTGGCCTGCATCGGCGAGTGGCAAACCATCCAGTCGGCTGTGTCACGGCCCTTGCCGCAGCCCCTCAAGGCTGACGTGCAGGCGCAGTTACAGCGACTGGTCTGCAAGGGCTTCCTCGGCTCGACACCTTGGGCTCATCTGCAGCACCTGCCGCGCTACCTCAAGGCCATTTCGCGGCGTCTTGAGCGCGTCCACCAGAACGCCGCCCGCGACGAGCAGCACCGCAGCGCTATCGCTGCGCTCTGGAGCCACTACGAGCAGCGCTTGGCCCGCCATCGTAAGGCCGGCATCAACGATACTGCGCTCACCGAATACCGCTGGCTGCTCGAAGAGTTGCGGGTGAGCCTGTTTGCGCAGGAGCTGCGCACACCCTTCCCGGTGTCGTACAAGCGCCTCGAGAAACACTGGAGTCAGGTCAGACCATGAGTGCACCCCGGCAGATCCTGCTGCCCTTGCTGCGGCGACCGCAGCCCGACTTGGCGACGTTTGTCGCCGGACCCAATGCCGAGGCACTGGCCGCGGTGCGCAACCTGCTCTCGCCCAACCAGTCGGGCGGTTTGGTCTACCTGTGGGGCGATGCCGGCAGTGGCCGCAGTCATCTGTTGCAGGGCTTCGCCGCCGGATGCAGCGGATTCGCGGCGACGGCGCGGGTGGTTGAGGCGGCGACGTTGGACGGTGACTGGTTGCCGCAGGGGCCAGTGTTGGTGGTCGACGACGTCGATCGTTTGGCGCCAGCCGCTCAGGTGCGGCTGTTCGACGCCATCAACCGCGGCCATCGCGATGATTGGCTGATGCTGATCTCGGGCCCCTGTGCGCCGGTGCAACTCGCCCTGCGTGGGGAGCTCAGCTCGCGATTGGCGCAGGGCCTTGTGCTGCATCTGCAGCATCTGAGCGATACCGACAAGACCGAGGCGATGTCGGCATACGCCGCGCAACTGGGCTTTGCCTTGCCGAATGACGTGACGTCCTACCTGCTGCGCCATGGTCGGCGCGACCTCGGCACGCTGCTCGCGGTGGTGCAAGCCATCGACGAGGTCTCGCTGCGCGACCAGCGCCCGGTGAGTGTGCGGCTGGCGCACGATGTGCTGTATTCGGCCGATCTGTTCTGCGAGATCTGACCGGCCACGCGCCTAGCGCCGCCGCAGGTAGACGGCGTCGTCGAAGCGCTCGACCCATCCTGGTTGCCACACGACCATCAGCGTCAGCAGCGCGCCTGCGGTGAACGCCTCGGACCAGCCCAGCAGCAGGAAGAAGGGCAGGTAGTCGTCGGTCAGCACAGGCCACGGCAGGGCTTGCAAGACGCCGTACACCAGCACCTGAGCAAGGCCGCTGGCACCCACTGCCAGTCCCGATACGACAAAGCCGTAGCCCCAGAGGAACACGAAGGGATGCGCCGGCAACCGCCGCTCAGCCCACGGTACGGCCGACGCTGAGGCCAGTAGCGGCACACCCGCCCACAACAGCCAATGCAGACCGATGACCTCCAGTGGCTCGTGTGCAGCCAGTCCGGCGCCCAGCGCGGCGATTGCCAGCGATACGACGGCCAGACGTGTGCCGAACATCAGGTAGACCACAGTGGCGCCAATCAGATGGACGTCCAGGCCAGGGTGTGCGCCAGCCCGGAGTCGCCACAGCACCATCAGCGCCGCTGTGGTGCCCAGCCACAGGTTGAGACGCCCGCTCGTCGACAAGCCACGCCAGTCCACGCCGCGGGCAGCCCTGGCGAAACAGAGCAGGGCAAGCAAGCTGCCGGCAATCAGCGCCGGAGTTCCGGGTTCGAGGTGTGGTGGCATGGCGAGGGGAGGCGTAACTCCATTATAGTGGTCGCCTTTCTGGGCGCCTTCCGGCGCGAGTGACCCTTCTGTGCAGCTGGCCTGTTTCGACCTCGACAATACCCTCCTCGCCACCGACAGCGACTACCAGTGGGGCCAGTTCCTGATCGAGGCTGGCGTGCGTGATCGCGAACAGCACGAGGCCGCCAACCAGCGCTTTTACGCGGACTACCAAGCCGGCCGGCTCGACATCGACGCCTTTCTCGCGTTCCAATTGGCACCGCTGGCCGAGCACCCGCGCGCCACGCTCGACGCTTGGCACCAGCGGTTCATGCGCGAAAAGATCCTGCCCAGCATTGGCCGCAGCGCCCGCAAGCTGGTGCAGCAGCACCGCGAGGCTGGCCACACGCTGCTCATCGTCACAGCGACCAATGCCTTCGTCACCGCACCAATCGCCCGCGAGTTCGGCATTGACAACCTCATCGCCACCCTGCCGGAAGAGGTCGAAGGCCGCTACACCGGTCGCTATGCCGGGACGCCGAGTTTTCGCGAGGGCAAAGTCACGCGGCTTGAGCAGTGGCTCGCGGGGCAGGGGGCGTCACTCGACGATGTCCGCGAAAGCTGGTTCTACAGCGACTCGCAGAACGATCTGCCGCTGCTTGAGCGCGTCACCCATCCGGTTGCAGTCGACCCCGATCCGATCCTCGAATCGATCGCGCACCAGCGTCGCTGGCCGGTCATCAGTCTGAGACACTAGGCGCATGATCACCCGCTTGCTGAACAAGGTCTTCCGTCGTGCCCACGCGCTGGGGCGTCCGCCCACCGTGGTCGGCAAGGGCAGCCACAACATTCGCCACGAGCAGATCAGCCAGGCGGCGCGGCGCACCACCGCCACCTTGCAGGAACATGGCTATCTGGCCTTTGTGGTGGGTGGCGCGGTGCGCGACCTGCTGCTCGGCGTGCAGCCCAAGGATTTCGATGTCGCCACCAACGCCACGCCGGAGCAGGTGCACGCGCTGTTCCGCCGCTCGCGCATCATCGGCCGGCGCTTTCGGCTGGTGCACGTGATGTTCGGTGGCGAGACCATCGAGGTCAGCACCTTCCGTGGCGGTCACGATGAGAACGCCGGCACCGACGAGCATGGCCGCATCCTCCGCGACAACGTTTGGGGCACCCAAGAGGAAGATGCGCGGCGCCGCGACTTCACCGTCAACGCCTTGTTCTTCGATCCGCAGCGCGAGGAGGTGTGGGATTGGCATGGCGGAGTCAACGACTTGCGCGTGCGCAAGCTGCGCATGATTGGCGATCCGGTCAAGCGCTACCGCGAAGATCCGGTGCGGATGCTCCGCGCCGCCCGCCTGTCGGCCAAGCTTGGCCTCGACATTGAGCGTGGCACCCGCGCACCGATCCGCGAGCTGGCGTCCTTGCTGCGCAACGTGCCCGAGGCGCGGCTGTTCGACGAGCTGGTCAAGCTGCTGATGTCGGGGCAGGCCGAACGCTGTGTGCGTGCGTTGCATGCCGAGGGCCTCGACCGAGACCTGCTGCCGACGCTTGATGCCGCTCTGCGCGACCCGGTCGCTGAGCGCTTCGTCATGGCGGCGCTGGCCAATACCGACGCTCGCATCCTTGAAGACAAGCCGGTGTCGCCGACGTTTCTGCTGTCGGCCCTGCTCTGGGGCGATGTCCTGCGGACCTGGCAGGCCGCCGAAGCGCGCGGCGAGAAGCCAGTCCCGGCGCTACTCGAAGCGATGCAGGCCGCGCTCGACGGCCAAGCCAAGCGCTTGGCCATTCCCCGCCGCTTCGACGCCGGTATGAAGGAGATCTGGCTGATGCAGCCGCGCTTTTTGCAGCGCACCGGGCAGCGGCCGTTCCGTCTGCTTGAGAACCCGCGGTTTCGCGCCGGCTACGATTTCTTTCGGCTGCGCTGCGAATCGGGTGAGCTCGACATCGCCATCGCCGATTGGTGGGAGGACTTTCAGTACGCCAATCCGGTCGACCGCGAGGCTCTGCTGGTGCGCGAGCCCGCCGCCGAAGGCGCGCCGCGCAAGCGCCGCCGCCGGCGCGGTCCGCGGCGTGCGCCCGGTGCCGGAGCGGAGGCGTGACCCGCGTGTTTGTCGCGCTCGGCAGCAACCTCGCCGACCCGGTTGCGCAACTGGCCGCCGCCTGCGACGAGATTGGTCGTCTGCCGCAGACCCGTCTGCTGGGGCGCTCGTCGCTGTGGCGCTCGGCGCCCGTCGGTTACCTGGATCAACCGGACTTCGTCAATGCCGTGGCCGAGGTCGACACCACACTTGAGCCAGAGGCGCTGCTCGAACAGTTGCTGGAGATTGAGCGCCGCCACGGCCGGGTTCGCGAGTTCGCCAATGCTCCGCGTACCCTCGACCTTGACATCGCGCTCTACGGCGAGCGGCGCATCGACACGCCGACACTGACGGTGCCGCATCCGCGCATGCACGAGCGTGCGTTCGTCCTCTTGCCCTTGCACGAACTCGCGCCGGACCTCAGCATTCCAGGTCATGGCCCGCTGCGTAACCTGCTGCCGGGTGTGGCCGATCAGCGACTCGAGGTGATGCCGTCGTGACTGCACCGGCGTTTCGTCATGTGGTGGTGGAAGGCCCGATCGGAGCTGGCAAGACTTCGCTCGCCCGTCGTCTTGCCGACACGTGGGGCGGCGAGCTGCTGCTCGAGGAGCCGTCTGAGAATCCGTTTCTGCCGCTGTTCTACAAGGACATGCGACGCTATGCGCTGCCCACCCAGTTGAGCTTTTTGTTCCAGCGCGCTGAGCAACTCAAAGGGCTCTCGCAGCCCGGCTTGTTCAGCCCGCTCACGGTCTGCGACTTTTTGCTGGACAAGGACCCGCTGTTCGCCCGCCTGAACCTGGACGATGCCGAGTTCGAGCTCTACCAGACGGTGTTCGACAAGCTCGCCCCCGACACGCCACCGCCGGACCTCGTCATCTACTTGCAGGCGCCGGTGCAGGCCCTCACCGACCGCGTGCGCCGGCGCGGCGTGGGCTACGAGCAAGGCATGCAGGCCGAGTATCTGGCCCGCCTCGCCGAGGCCTACAGCCGCTTCTTCCACGCCTACGAGGCGGCACCCGTGCTGATCGTCAATAGCACAAAGCTCAATTTCGTCGAAGACGACGAAGCCTTTGCCATGCTGCTCCAGCGCATCACGCAGATGCGCGGCCAGCGCGAGTTCTTTAGTCGTGGCTGAGTTGCGAGTCACTGTTCACCGCTTGCAGGCGCTGCGCGATGCCGGCACGCCGATCGTCGCGCTGACCTGCTACGACGCCAGTTTCGCCCGGCTGCTGGCCGCCGCCGGTGTCGACGTGCTGTTGGTCGGCGATTCGCTGGGCATGGTGGTGCAGGGCCGCGACTCGACTTTGGGCGTGAGCGTTGCCGACACTGCCTACCATGTCGCCTGCGTGGCGGCGGCATCGGGATCGGCGTTGGTGCTGGCCGATCTGCCGTTCGGCAGCTACCAGGGCAGCGCCGAGTCGGGGTTTGCGGCTGCCGCCAAGCTGATGTCGGCCGGCGCGCATATGGTCAAACTCGAGGGCGGCACGGTGATGGCGCCGACGGTCGCGTTCCTCTCGCAGCGCGGGGTGCCGGTGTGCGGCCACATTGGCCTGACGCCGCAGTCGGTGCACCAGCTGGGCGGTTATCGGGTACAAGGCCGCGACGAAGCGGCGGTGGCGCAGCTCGTCGCCGACGCCCTGGCGCTGGAGGCGGCGGGTGCGCGAATGCTGGTGCTCGAGACGGTGCCAGCCCCAGTGGGCCGCGCTCTGCGCGAGGCGCTGACCATCCCGCTGATCGGCTGTGGCGCTGGACCCGACTGCGACGGCCAGGTGCTGGTGTTGCACGACATGCTGGGCATCACGCCGCCGCCGCTGCCGCGCTTTGTTCGCGATTTCACCCGCGGCGCCGAGAGCGTGGGTGCGGCCGTCACGAGTTACGTTCAGGCGGTGCGCGAGCGCCGTTTCCCGTCGCCCGAGGAGTGCTATCCGTGAGCGAAAACCCGTCCGCTGCCGAATTTGATTTTGAGGCCGCCATCCGCGAACTCGAAACCCTGGTCGGCCAGCTCGAACGCGGTGACTTGGCGCTGGATGC
>Ga0214923_10008764_pt1 | contig 10670 bp, 10 predicted proteins | sample LL1510_MetaG_FD_177993 | JGI IMG/M metagenome (GOLD analysis project Ga0214923, IMG submission 177993) | Freshwater microbial communities from Lake Lanier, Atlanta, Georgia, United States - LL-1510 | ecosystem: Environmental > Aquatic > Freshwater > Lake | place: USA: Georgia | collected...
TTTTTATGATTAATTAATTTGGCGGTGATATTGATATTATATCTAAATCATTTTCCATAAAATAACAAATACAATTAGCATATCCTAAATAATCTTGTGAAAATTCAATAAATATATTATTTTTTTTTTCAACATAACATGAATATTTATTATTAATATTTCCTTTAAATTTATATACATTCTTAAATAATTGTATTTGAATTTCAAAATTATCAATTTGATTATATTTAATTTTATGTAAATTATGTATTAATTCTGAATATTTTTTATTTTCGTGATTAAAAAATAATTTATATGTATCATTTATTTTAATTTTTAATTTAAAAAAATATAATTTATCAAAATTATTTTTTGATAATGAATACATATAAAAATTAGGTATTGAATTATATATATTATTATCTTCATTAATATTATATAAATAGTTATTTTGGGGAATTAAAATGGGTTTAGATTTTTCATTATAATTATAGTTATTGTTATTATGTTTAGTTATTAGTCTAGACATTTATAATATAATTGATAATATTAATAAATATCTAAATTATAAAAAATATCTAAATTATTTTAATGATTAAATATGTTAGTGAATTTATTGGAACTTTTGTTTTCCTATCTATAATATTAAATGCTGTTTCTAAAAATGCAAATAATTCAATGACCCATTTTGCACCATTGGCTATCGGGTTAGGATTAGTTGCAATGATTGAATTTGGTGGTGGAGTATCTGGAGGTCATTATAATCCTGCTGTATCTTTAATGTTTATGTTAAATGGTGGTTTACCTTCTGGTGATATTGTACCCTATGTATCGGCTCAATTATTAGGTGCCGTCGCTGCCTATTATTATTTTAATTTAGCAAATCGCAAACAATAAAATATAATTATTTAAACAAATAATTATTTTAATTATAATATGAACGTCCAACTTAAATTTGAAAATACAAATAATTTTAATATTTTATTAATTAAACCCAACAAAATTGATAATTTAGATTGGCATGATAATAATTATACTGATAATATTATACAATTAGATATATATGAAAATTTAATATGTAATTCAGAAAATTTTATTGAAATATTAACTGATAAAATATTATTAAATAAATATAAAGATAAAAAAAATCTAGAAATTACAACACAATTAGTTGCAGAACTTCCTGATTATATTTATGAAATTTTATATATTGAAGAATTAACAAAGGATAATGATAAGGATAATGATAAATTAACAATCAATGATAATAAATTAACAATCGTTGATAATGAATTTAATAATATTGGAACATTATTGAATACAAATTCAATGGACCTATATGGTAATGTTTTATTAATGAAAACATATATACCAACATTATCAAATTCAATTATTATTAATGATTGTTTTAAAGATGACATTAAAATTATTTTAAATAGACGTATTAATACAAATATTGTAATTTATGATGACGAATGGACTGAATTAACTGTTAAAGGTAATTTAGTAGATTTTGCAAATGATTTTTTTGATGATACGTATTGTAAATTAGAAATACCATTTTTATTACATAATATAAATATATGGTATGAAACGTGTGATGGTTGTGCAACTACTACTTGTGGTAAAATATTAACAAAACCAATTTATAAATGTATATGGTTTACAATGATTACTGATGAGTATAGAGGTAATATTAATTTATTTGAAGTTTCTAAAATAATTAAAATATCCAATGTATTAGATTTTCCATTTACACCAAAAAAAGAATGGATAGAAGATAAAATAGATGAATATGGAAGAAAAATTATAAAAAATAAATACAAAATATTAGACCAAGCATATAATGAATTAATAATATAAAAATATTTTCAATCTATATTTATATTATGAATTTTAACAATTTAGATTTAGTAAATGATATGTATACTAAAATTTCTGATATTAAATTAAAAAGTGATATTGCTACAAATATGAAATATAATAACACTGACCTTTTATTAAATGATAATTTAAATAATAATTTAAATAATAATTTAGTACCCAATAGTGCATATACCAATAATATATCCACTGATATAATAACTAGTAGTGTATCCAATAATGTACCATTTAAATCAGACTTAGATTATTTATTATATAATGAAAAAACAAAAACAAGTCCAAAGAAAATATACAAAAAAAAAGAAACTAAAAATTTATCAAATTTTAACTTTAAATTATATATTGGTATGTTTATATTATTTTATATATTAAATTCATATTATATAATTAATATTTTGAATTTACAAAAAATAACATATAATACATCTTTAGTATTTAGAGGCTTAGTATTTATTACTATCTATTATTTATTACTATCATTATTATAGTCATTATAGTATTATTGTCATTATTATAGTCATTATTATAGTCATTATTATAGTCTTTTAGTCTATTTACTAGTCTTTTAGTCATTATTATAGTCTTTATAGTATAATATTTAAAAAAATTGATTAAAAAAATAATTACAATGTATTTTATATTATTAATGGCGACTAAAAAAGTAAAATCCACTAAAAATTTAATTGTTTCAGAACAAACAGATAATATTGTTGAACCTTCTATTAAAATAGAAGATACACCAGTTAAAAAAACTAGAGCTAAAAAAGTAGTTGAAGCAAATGACGCAACAACAACAGCAACAGCAACAGCAAAATCTAAAAGTAAAAAAACAAATGATTCTGTAGTAATAGAAGAGAAAAATGATGAAACAAAAACAAAAAAAGTTATAGAAAAAAAAGTTAAAGTTGATACACCAGTTAAAACAGATACTGCAGTTAAAAAAACACGAGCTAAAAAAACAGCAATAGAACCTCTCATTGAAGCTACAACAGTTAGTGATTTTAAACCAGTATTAAGTATTGTTTCAAATAATAATACTAATACTAATAGTAATAATAATAATAATGATAGTAATAATGATGATGAATATAATATATTAAAAAAAGAATGGGCTATATTATGTGAAAAAATTAAAGAATTAAATAAAGAAAGAGATTTTATTGAATTACAGAAAAATCAATTATTAAATAAATTATGGATATTAGGAGATAACAATAAAAAAACCGATAAATTATTTGCAATGACTGATAAACCTAAACCAGTACTTAATACTAAAAATAAACTTTTAATAAATAGTTCAGATTCATCATCTGATTCAGACTCTTCAGATGATTCAGATAATTCAGATGATTCAGAAGATGATTCGGATGAAGAATCATTAGTAAAAACACCAATACCAGCAAAGAAAATAGTAAGAAAACCAGTCATATGTAGTGATTCAGAAGATAGTGATTAAATAATTAATTTATAATAATTATTTAATAATTATTTTATCAATAAAAATTGATTTATTTTATATTAAATATATAAGTTTATAATTATTATGTTATGGACCGATAAAGTAAAGAAGATTTTATTAAAATTTTGGGGTTTTGATACCTTAAAAGATAAACAAATTGAAGTAATAAATGAAATATTAAAAGGTAATGATGTTATAGGATTATTACCAACTGGTTATGGAAAATCATTATGTTATATACTACCACCCCTAATTACAAAGAAAACAATATTTATAATTAGTCCTTTAATATCATTAATGGACGATCAGAAAGATAAATTAATTAAAATGGGTATTCCAGTTAGTGCTTTACATTGTAATAATAGTTCCAAAGAAGAAGAAATGAAAGAAATTATTACAGGTAAAATTAAGATTGTATATATGAGTCCTGAATTTATTATTGATGGTCATGGATTAGAACTAGCCAATAATTTATTTGAAAAAAATATGTTAGGTTATTTAGCAATTGATGAAAGCCATTGTCTTAGTTCTTGGGGTCATGATTTTAGACCACAATATTTAAAATTAAAAGTTTTTAGAGAACTATTTCCAAACATTCCAATTATGGCGGTAACAGCTACCGCAAAAGAAACAGTAGTACAAGAAATTATTAATTTTTTAAAATTAAACACACCAGTAATAGTTAGGGCTAATTTTGATAGACCTAATTTATATATTGATTGTAAATTAATACCAAAAATTTTAATAAAAAAAAAAGAGAAACAAACACCTTATTGTGATTTAATTAAAGAATATATTGATAAATATACTAATGAACGTATTATAGTATATGTTAATACACGTAAAGAAACAGAAGATATTTCAAATAAACTTAATATTATGTATAACAAAATTATATCAGGTTCTTATCACGCCGGCTTAAATAAAAAAACACGTTGTCAAATACAAGATGATTTTATAAGTAATAATTGTAATGTTATTATTTCAACTGTTGCATTTGGTATGGGTATAGATCAGATTGTTAGATGTGTTCTTGTTATTGGTTTTCCATCATCTATAGAAGAATATTATCAACAGATTGGTCGTGGTGGTAGAGATGGATTATATTGTGAGACAGTATTTTATTATGATAAAAGTAAAAAAATAATAAAAGAAATAATGTTACGTAAAGAACCAAATAATCAACATAAATTTGATAATTTAAAAAAAGTAGAAGAATATTTTTATACTAAAAAATGTAGGAGACAATATATATTAGAATATTTAGGTTTCGTTGAAAGTTATTTTGTATATAATAGTTTTACGTGTTCTAATTGTGATAATTGTACGACTCATAAATTATTTGATATTACTAGTTATATATGGAAACATTATATAGATAATAAACCATTAAATAAAAAAATAGAAAATATTGTTAATAATTTAAAATTAAATAAAATATTACAAGATTGGAAAAAATATATTAAATTATCAAATTATACAATAAATAATATACCAGATAAAATGAAAATTAAAATTAGAGATGATGGAACTAATGAATTAACTGATTATGATATAATATATGATAAATATGACAGTCTTAAAATTTAATTTATTTATATATTATAAAAATTTCTAATTAATAATATTATGAATGATAAAATTTGTATTTCAAAATATTATTTTTTTATTTTATTATTGGTTTTAGTATGTTTTATAACTTATTATATTTACATAATGAATATTATAAATAAAGAAAGTAAATATATATATGAAAGTAAAATTACTAACTTACAAAATGATAATGATAATACAAATTTACAAAATATAAATTTAAATATATTACCATTAAGACAACTATTAGAAAATAGAGACCGTAGTATATTATACGATCCATTAATTGCACCGGAAAGAAGAATTGATAGTAATCAATATCCTATTAAAATACAGAATTTAATTAATATACCATCAAGGGGTTATCCCGATAATTATCAATTAGTAGGTGTGGCATCCAGAAAATCAGACGAAAAATTAGTACAATTATTTGGAAGACAAACATTTCCTAATTCAAATCAATATGAATATTATGTAACAACATCAACTGATGGGTTTAGTAATAAATTACCTATTGAAACCCGTGGAAAAAGAGAATTATTAGACAATGATATGATAAATATACATGAATTTGATAAATCTAAAGGGGAATTTAAGGTTAAACTATATGACTATAATACCCCTAGATATAACCCTTATATATAAAAAAATTGATTATTAATCTGCATTATTATTAAACTATGAATAATATGCAATCAACAGCACTATTACAAGACAGATTTAACATTATTAATACTATCTCTAAAAATAGTAATAATATAACAATAGATAATAATAATATAACAATAGATAATACAACAATAGATAATACAACAATAGATAATACAACAATAGATAATACAACAATAGATAATAATAATATTAATTATAATTCTATTATAAAAAATTATTTGGAAAATTATTTTGAATTATCAACCAATATGTATCACGTTAGTTATTTACAACAAATAATATGGTATAAATTAGTAGATGCAGAAGAGATTAAATATATTTATAATGATATAATTGATAAACATATAATCCAAACTAAACAACATATTAAAAAATCAATAAAAAATGATAACTTTTCATTATTAATTTTAAAACAAATATTTATGAAATTTAATTGTAAAATTTCGAAAATAGTATTTTTATTAAAATTAAATATAAATAATAGTAGTATGTTTATAATGAAAATATTAAATGAACCTATATTATTTAATTATTTGGAACAAGAATTATGTAATTTAGATAGTGAAACAGTAAATAGTGTTAAATTTATAATTACTATTATTAAACCTAAACAGAATGAGTGGTTTATAAAATCAAATGATTTAATATGGTTTCTAAAATTAATTGGTAATTCATTAAAAAATAATGCTATTAAATTATTTAATATAGATATTAATATTCCAGAAAAATATAAACTATTTTATAAATTAAATAATTTAATAGACTATAGATTAAAAATTATAAATATATATGAACATATTATTATGAGTGTTGCTAGTAATAATCTATTTGAACCTATTAATGAATTATTATATGATGCTTTTAATGATGTAATACCACTATGTAATATTACAGAATTAATAAATTTGATTAATAATAACTATAAATTTATTACAAATAATAGAAATAAATTTGAACAAAGTATATTTATATATTTACAAAAAACTATTAAAACATATATTAATGATTTTACATCACAAGATATATTAAATTTTTTAAATTTAATTAGTATATGTTCTAATCTAAAACTAAATTTGGTTAATGATATCTTTTTAAGTATAATATTTAGTAATGATAAACTTATTAATATGATTTTAGATGTTATACATAATTATATTAATACTGATTTTAAATTTATAAAAGATATAGTATCTTTTATAAAAAGTATTCCCAATAAAGATGTATTTATTAGTAATTGTCATAGATTATTAATTCAAAGGATATTATCAAATCAAACTAATATTGACAATGAATCGTCATTAATTAGATTATTTTTAGATAATGGTATAGGTTTATTAAATATTTATAAATTACATACAGTTATTATTGATAAAAGAGAATCAGATAGTACCTTAATTAATTATCATAATATTACGGGTAAATATAATTTTGATAATATTGTAACATCATATGCAAATTGGGATATTAATTATAATCAAGGATATATTACTTTTAATAATATTATAACAAATAATACAGTAACAAATACAATTACTACATATATATTAGATTATCAAGAATATTATGAAAAAATACATATCAATAAAAGAAAATTAATTTGGTTATTACAATATGGCGAAGTTAATATTACATATAATAATATTGAAATTATATTATTACCCATACAATTATTAGTTTTAGAATTATTTAATGATAATGAAAGAATATCATTAAATAATATAAAATCTCAAGACTTTTTTAATAACTATTCAACAAAATTTAAAGATGATATTATTAATTCACTTATAAATGGTAAAATATTATTTTTCAGTGATATTGATATATTAGAGTTATCAAATTCTAATAATATTTCTAATAATTTAATTGATATCTATTTACATAATAATATATGTAAAACTATATTTATTAATCCAGATATTGAATTAGCACATAATAGAGAAGATATAATAAGATGTTTAATAAATCATCATATTAAGATTGAACCTAAAAATAAAAATGATCTATATAAATTAATAGAACAAAAAATAACATTATTTAGATTAACTGATGAATTATTTAATAAAGCACTAGATATGTTATTAAAATTAGATTATATAATTATTGAAGATAACAAATATATTAAATGTATTTATTAATTTATTTAAATATATTTTTCAAAATTTAATTTAATATTTTCATCTGGATAATCAATTGGATTACATAAAATGGTATTTCATTTATTATACTATATATGAATGAATATGACCGTAAAACCAACATTTTATTTTATCTTATGGATTACCAATATCACCAGCTAGTATTTTATCAATACCAGTTGGGATTTGTTTTATAAATTGTTCTATATTATAGGATTAAATAAATTTTAAATATAAATCTGAAAAATAACTTAGTTTTATATTATATATTATTAAGATGACTTTATTTAATAATATATAAATAAATTAATATAATGTTTTATCAAGAGACCATATTACAAAAATTAATCGTAATTCTTTATTATCTATATATACCTGCCAATTATTTTTAGTTTTATGTGTTTTATTTACATCCAAAATAAACACCATATTTTTATTATATGCATCTACAGCATCTATTATATGTTTATCATAAGATTTGACACTATTAGGTTGTGTTATTTGAATACATTTTGTATTATTAATAAAGATGAAATTATATAATTTTTTATATTCATCTTTATTAATAATTTTAGATTTTATAAATTCTAGTTTTTCATCTTTATTTTTTGATGTAAATATTATATCTGTCTTAAGTAATCCATTAATAATAACTGGAACACGTTTATATTGGGTTTCGTCCTGTATGATTGTTTCAATATTTGTTTCAATTTCTAAGTTTTTTATATTTTTAGGATTTACAAACAACTTTTTAGAACTTGTTGTGTTATACTTAATTTTATCGAATGGATTTTTATAAAATGCTTCATATTCATTTATAGCATCAATTGATGTTCTATGAGGTCCTGTTTTATGCCCGTTTGTTATAATGTCTTTCCAATAACCTGTCATTCTACCTGGTAGTCCTTGAACTTGAACGTTTGTATCATATTTTTTTACATATCTTTCGTGAGTAGCCCCTATTTTTTTTTTCCATTCATTTGGAATTAAATTAGCACGACGATAAAATCCTTTAACAGCTATTACTAAATGATTAGTAATATTATTAAATATATTTGATAATTCTTTAAAAGTTATTCTATCTGTTGATGTATGATTTTTAAAACATATATTATTTTTAATACACGCATTAGATATGTATTGTTTGTTCTTTTCGTCAGTTCTAATTATATGAATTCTAAATTCTGACCCATAATTTTGTAAAATATCTTCACGGATCCATTTTTCTGCAGTTTCATTATCATAAATTGAATAATATTCTTGAATAATACCTAGTTCTAAAAATTCTTTATGACCTATATATGATTGTGGTATATTCATATAATGAGTATAATGTTTATTACCCCATTTATATAATTCATGTAATTCATTTATCATAGTAGCACTAACAAATATAAAACGGATGTTATTTTCTTCCATATATTTTATATCCAACACACCGCTTTCTTTTAATATTAAATGTAATTTCTGATCTTCTTTATCTCCACTATCAATTTCATCATTAATTATAATTGTATTTTTAGTATTTTTTAATTTTGATTTTAGTCTTTGTAATTTTCCATGATGATATACATTATCTTTAAAACATGAAGGGATTTTATCTTTCATATCATCTTCCCATGATCTATTACTCATAGCCGTAATAAAAAATATATTATTTCTATGTATAACAAAATTATTATCTGGATGAGTAGCCATATTTTTTGCTATTTCTATCATAAGACCATCCATACCAACTTTAGTTCTTTTAACAATACTAATAACACGTATTGGTGTTTCATAAAATTTATTAGTAATTATTGTAGCATCTAATTTTTGATTATCATAAATATATTCACTACATGCACTTATATCACCATTAATAAATAATTCTTTATTTTTATTTACAGCACTTTGATAATCATTAATCACAATTTCCCTATTCAATTCATGTATATACGAGTTCATGAAATTAATTTATTAATAATAAATATTGTTTATTTCAATTTTTATAAAGTAAAATTAATTAAAATGTATAAAAATAAAGTAATTTTAATAAAACTATTTAATTAATTTTACTTTATTATATTTAATATTATGTTTTATTGCATTTATTATAGGAATAACAAAACAAGAATAACAATATATTTTATTTGTAAATTCTACAGGATCAAAGAAATATGTATCTTTTTTACAATTTATATCGGTTTTATCAAATGCTTTTTTTTCCCAAGGAAATTCAAATGGAAACATTTTGAACTGTGTTATGTTTTTAGCTGAATAAATTTTTTGTAATTTTTTTTCTTCATTACAAACATCTATTTTTTGTAAATTATGATGTTTACATAAAGGTTGAAAATCGCTTAATTGTTGTGTCTGTGTATTTAATAGACGTTCATCATTATATAAATCATTTTTATAGTCACAAATAATATTTGATTCTGAACCACAAATAACACATGAATTATTTATAATTATTTTATGTATTTTTTTATCAATATCTCTTTTTTGAATACATAATTTTTTGGATGAATATATATAAATACCTACTACATCACAGCATTTACTATTACTCTTTAAAAATTTTTGTAATATTTTTGTTGGTATTTCATCAATATTATTATCACTATATTTGTCTATTTTTTTATTAGAATAAATAATACTATAATTAAATTTATTATTTAATTCTTTAATACCCATAAAATTATTATTACACCAATATAATTTATTTGTTTTAATTTCATTATTAGATATCATTAATGCTTCTATATTATCAATTTGGTTCATAATTTAGTAATACATTATATACTTAAAATATAATCTTCAATTTTTATGGTTTTTATAAAAAAAATTGATAATATTTAACTTTACATATATAAGATAAACAATTATGTCCGATATGATAATTAATCCCCTAGTTAACGCACAACAATTAGTATCTACTGATACTTTTAATGATATTAAAACAC
>Ga0214923_10008765_pt1 | contig 10669 bp, 9 predicted proteins | sample LL1510_MetaG_FD_177993 | JGI IMG/M metagenome (GOLD analysis project Ga0214923, IMG submission 177993) | Freshwater microbial communities from Lake Lanier, Atlanta, Georgia, United States - LL-1510 | ecosystem: Environmental > Aquatic > Freshwater > Lake | place: USA: Georgia | collected 2015-10-15
CGAAGTTGTTGAATTGAATTATGACCTCGCTGGAAATGGAAAAGCACAGATTCTCAAAACTGCAGGTTCGATCAAATTGGTTTCACAGAAAAATGGTCCTGTCCTGGGAATCCACATGGTCGGATCTCGTGTTGGCGAACTTCTCGCTGAGGCGCAATTAATCTTCAACTGGCAGGCAGAAGCGAGTGATGTTGCGCCGCTTATCCACGCTCACCCAACCCTCTCAGAGGCGATGGGTGAAGCTCATTTGGCGTTGGCTGGAAAACCACTACATGCACATGGATAATCGCCCCGTATTGTCGAGCGTCGCGGATCGGAGAAAATAACTCATGACCTTCTCAGTAAAGATGCCAGCTCTCGGTGAGAGCGTGACAGAGGGAACCGTCACTCGTTGGCTCAAAGCTGAAGGCGATCACGTCGCTCTTGATGAACCACTATTGGAAGTTTCGACCGACAAAGTTGATACAGAGATTCCATCTCCCGCAGCTGGCGTACTCCAGAAAATTCTCGTCGCCGTCGACAGTGTCGCTCCAGTCGGCGCGGAACTCGCGCTCATTGCAGATGGCGCAAGCGCACCTGCAACACCTGCTGCGCCAGTCGCAGCAGCGCCGGTTACGCCAGCTCCTGTCACTCCTCCAACACCAACTCCTGCGTCGGTTCAAAGTGCGCCAGTTCAATCAACACCTGCACCACAACAATCTGGTGCTGCAACCGCTGTTGTTATGCCAGCGCTGGGTGAATCGGTAACAGAAGGAACTGTCACACGCTGGCTTAAGAACGTCGGCGATAGCGTTAACGTTGATGAAGCGTTACTGGAAGTTTCCACCGACAAAGTTGATACTGAAATTCCATCACCTGCATCAGGAGTATTGCTTTCAATTGATGTGCCCGTTGATTCCACTGTCGCGGTTGGAACAAAGTTGGCATCCATCGGAGCATCTGGTTCTGCTCCTGCATCTGTCCCCACACCTCCAAAAGTTGCTCCGACACCAGCCCCGGCAGCGCCCCAGCCAGTTGTTGCTCAAGCACCAACTCCTCCACAACCCGTTGCTCCTGCACCTGTTGCGCCTTCGACCAAGTCCTCAGTTCTTGACGATTCATATGTGACCCCAATCGTTCGCAAACTCGCTGCTGAGAATGGCGTCGATCTATCGCGCGTTAAAGGAACGGGCGTCGGTGGTCGCATCAGAAAAGAAGATGTTCTCGCTGCGGTTCCTCGTGTCTCTGCGCCCGCAGTAACTGCAACTTCGACTCCTGTCGCTGCAGCATCTACGCCTAAGAGTGCAGCTCCAATTCAAGTTTCACCTCTTCGTGGAACCACAGTCACAATGTCGCGCCTGCGCAAAGTGATTGCTGCACGCATGTTGGAATCACTTCAGGTCAGCGCACAACTAACAACTGTTATTGAAGTTGATATCACCAAGATTGCGCGACTTCGCGAAAAGGCAAAAGGAAGTTTTGAAACTCGGGAAGGTGTGAAACTCACATTCCTTCCATTCTTTGCCGTTGCAGTATGTGAAGCTTTGAAGCAGCACCCGGTCGTCAATGCATCTGTTGAAGGTGACCAAATCACTTATCACGGCGCCGAACATCTTGGTATTGCAGTCGACACAGATCGCGGACTTTTGGTGCCAGTAATTCGCGATGCAGGTGACCTCAATATGGGAGGCATCGCCCGTCGCATCGTTGATGTTGCTTCACGCACTCGCGATAACAAGATCTCCCCCGATGATCTCGGTGGCGGAACTTTCACCATCACCAACACTGGTTCTCGTGGTGCGCTATTTGATACTCCAATCATCAATCAACCACAGGTTGCAATTCTTGGTGTTGGCGCTGTCGTCAAACGTCCCATGGTTGTTAAAGGTGAAGATGGCGGGGAGACGATCGCTATCCGTTCGATGGTGTACTTGGCGCTTTCCTATGATCATCGAATCGTTGATGGCGCAGATGCCGCTCGATTCCTCAGCACTCTCAAAGAGCGCCTCGAAGAAGGTCGCTTCGAATCTGATCTAGGACTGTAAGCGTTACGCAAATGTCGGTGCCACAGAGAATCGCAGTCACTGGAGCATCGGGCTTAATCGGAACCGCCCTCATTGGCCATCTCAAATCCGAAGGACATACGGTTCAAAAATTAGTACGCCGCCCCGTTGTTTCTGCCGATGAAGTTTCATGGGATCCTCGCACAGGAAACGTAGATCTCGCACCACTTGAAGGTGTGGATGCTGTGATTCATCTAGCCGGTGCAAATGTCGGTGATAAGCGATGGACTAAGAAATATCGAGCAGAGATTCTTAATTCTCGCCTCCTTGGCACCACTGCAATTGCACATGCCGTATCGGAGTTAAAACCACAAGTATTCATCTCATCGAGCGCAATCGGTTGGTATGGAGAAACCGGCAATCGAGCGGTAACCGAGAATGATCGTCCGGGCGATGATTTCCTTGCCGCTGTCTGTAAAGAGTGGGAAGCCGCCGCCGATATCGCATCACATTCCCGAACCGTCAAGATTCGAACTGGCCTCGTTCTTGATCCCACTGGCGGCGCACTTGGAAAAATGTTGCCGCTATTTCGATTTGGACTTGGCGGCAAACTCGGAAATGGAAAACAGTGGTGGTCATGGATCACACTCCATGATCAAATCCGCGCAATCTGCTACCTCTTAGAAAAGCAGATTGAAGGTCCAGTAAATCTCACAGCACCAAATCCTGCGACCAACCAAGAGTTCACTTCTGCGCTTGCTCGCGCGATGCATCGTCCTGCGCTATTTCCAGTTCCTTCATTTGCGCTAAAAATAGCGCTCGGTGGATTCTCGACCGAAATTCTCGGTTCCAAGAAAGTAATCCCGCAAAAACTTTCTGATGCTGGATTTGTTTTTGATTATCCGCACATCGCTCCTGCGCTTTCTGCACTTATTGACGAGCAATAATCATTTCCGCGGCCATTCGTCCGCTTCGCAACGCTCCTTGTTGGGCTGGAATCGAATAACTATCCCCAGCGAGAAAGATTCGCTCAGAGATCATTTGCGGAATTTCTAGTGGTTTCTTTGGGCCATGAAAGGGCAGTGACTCCGCGATTTCATAATGTCTCAGATATTGAATTTCCGATGCAGAAATTCGCCAGGTAGCCGCTATCGCCTTTATCGCTTCTTCTTCGGAAATCTTCTGCAAAGTGGTGGATGAGATCAAAGTCTGATCACTAGGTGCATAACTCGGGGCAATATTCGAAATGGCAAGAGAATTGATAAATGGCTCGTGGTGAAGAATTTTGAGGAATTTACTAGTTGCTGCTCCCTTAGGAACAGCGTGATACCACGTCCATGAAGGGTTCATTGATAGATCAGGTTGTGAAGCCAAATGTCGAGTCGTCTTCGGATCCGCGGCAATTACAATGAAGTCGGCTCTCAACTCTCCTTCGCTAGTTGAGACACTTCCTTCTCTTGCGACGTCGACAGAACAGTTAAAGCGAATATTCAAGCCGTGAGAAAGTTGCCGTGGAAGTTCACCCATGCCTAGGGCAGGTACTCCTGGCCTTCCTTTCATAAACCATCGTAGAAGTTCGTGCGCCATCGCTGATGAAACATGATCTGAATCGGTCAGAAATACGCCATCGAGGAATCCTTTAACTACTCCTCGATAGAAATTGCCACTTGATTTCATTGTTTCTCCAAGAGCGTTGTCTTGTGGTTTTCTTGCAATGAAAGCTAGAAATGCGAACTTCTCTCTAAGTGAGCCCGATGTTTCAGAAAGATCGTCTTTGAGGTACTTGAGACTCTCTCGTGGGTCTCCGATCAAACACGTCTTTCCATCGAGCTCAATTTCAAATCCTTTTGGAAGGTGCTGCAAATCCAGTTCGTGCATAATCTTCAACTTTTGCACTTCTTCGTATGCTGGATTCAACACTTGGAAACCATGATCTAATCGAAACCCATCGACTACATCGGTTTTTACTCGCCCACCAACACGATCTGATTTCTCAAGGATTTCGACTTCGAATCCACTTTCCTGCAGGACCCGTGCACATGCAAGCCCAGCAAGGCCGGCACCAATGACAATTGCTGACGGCATTAGCGGATAGAAATGTCTCGCGCTTGATCGATGATACGTGCAACGTTGAGTGCAAATTCTCGTGTGACTGGGAGTTGGCTACCTATTTCTAGGCTTTCGCGCACCAGACCATAGAAAGTTGGATAGGAACCAGGAACTCCCTGATAACTAAAGGAATCAGTTCCTTTATGGATCCGAGCTTCGCTGGTGATTTCCATCGGAGGAAGCCAAGTATTGGCAGCAGATTTAAAACCATTACGAAGTAATTCTTCTTGTCGATCAAGCTCCACAATAACAAGCGAACCCTTGTCGCCGCTGAGTCGAAGTTTTGGGCCAGGTGCACCGACAATGGCGCTTGCCGAAAGATACGAATCAACACCGGAGTCATGTTTTAGCACCAGAACAACGTCGTCGTTTGAGGCACCTCTAATTTCGCGAACAGAAGAGTGAACGAGTTGAGCTGGGCCAAACCAATCAAGAGCGGTAGAGACCAGATGAGTTTGAAGATCAAGGAGTAAGCCACCACCAACTTCGGGGCTGGAATTTTCTCGCCAGGCAGCAGGATTTAACTCAGGACGGAATCTTTCAAAACGAGAATCTGCTCTAAAAACTTGGCCAAGTACTCCTTCTTTCAATGCTTTCTTTATCGTGAGCGAGTCTGAATCCCAGAGACGATTGAAAAAGACCGTGATTGGAACGTTATGGTGATCTGCATGATCAAAGAGAGCGAGCGTTTCATAGTAATCACGTCCCATTGGCTTATCGACGACGGTTGCAATTCCAGCATCAATTGCCGCACGTGCGTGGTCTGCATGCACCTCATTGGTTGAGGCCACAACGATAAGGTCGAGATCTTCCGCAACGAGCTCGTCGATGGAATTGACGAGAATAGCGCTGGGAAAATCTTCATGCGCCGCTGCTTTTTTCTCTATTGAACGCGCACAGATCGCAGTCACCTCGAATCCCGCACTCACCAGAGTTGGGGCATGGAAATAACGACCGGCTAGTCCAAATCCAACTATTCCGGCACGCATCATCAATGAGGAAACGGTTTAGTTCTCTTGATGCTGAAGCTTGGAAGGCCACCAGATCTTTGGACCAATAACTCGGACCAATGCAGGCACCAGCAAGGAGCGAACAACGATTGTGTCGAGGAGAACTCCGAATGCAACGGCAAACCCAAGTTCAGCTAGGAATACCAACGGAAGAACGCCAAGAACGCCGAAGGTCGCCGCGAGCACGATGCCCGCTGAAGTGATGACGCCACCTGTGACCGTGAGGCCTTTGATCACGCCGGCGCGGGTTCCAATCTTCAAAGATTCTTCACGAACTCGAGTCATCAAGAAGATGTTGTAATCGATGCCAAGGGCAACGAGGAAGACGAAGGCAAAGAGTGGGAATGAAGCATCGGTGCCAGCGAACCCAAATACATGCTCAAAAACCAAGGCGCAAACACCAAGAGTTGCGGCAAACGAAAGCACGACAGTCACAAGCAGTAGCGCCGCGGCGAAAATGCTTCGTAACAACAAGCCCAAAATGATTGCGATCAAAATGAGAACGATTGGAATAATCACTCGATTATCGCGACGCGATGATTGGTCTACGTCATAGCCGACCGCAGTTTGTCCACCTACTAAAATATTTTGGTTGACTTTCTTTGCTGCATCACGGAGCAGAGGAATGGTTTCCTTTGCTTTCACAGAGTCAGCTGGAACGCTGAGCGTTGCGTAAAGTAGAACTTTTCCATCAACGACTTTTACATCTGTGGTGGGTTGTCGCGTTGCAGGATCGACGGTAGTTACTGGCTGTACGTTTGCAACATTTGAAACGCCCTTGATTGCGGCGGTGGCTGCAGCAACATCAGCTTGATCAACGACAATCTCTACTGGCGTACCTTCACCACTCGGGAAGTGTTCACCTAGTTTTTCCAGGCCAATGACTGAATCCGTTTCGGTAGTGAAGGCATCGGTTTGAGCTAGGCCATCTGATTTCAAAGTGGTTGAGAACCCCGCAAAGATAATGAGTATTACTGCCGTGGTTATCCAAATTCGTTTTGGCTTTCGATCTACAAAGTTGCCAACTTTCGCCCAAAGACCTGAAAGTTTTTCATCGACATCGTCGAATCTTGGGACTTTCGGCCAGAAGATCCAACGTCCGAAAACAATAAGCAATGCGGGCAATAGCGTTAACGCGGCAAGCATCGCTGAGGCGATACCGATAGAACCAACAGGACCAAGACCACGGTTACTGGAAAGATCACTGAGCAACAAGACCATAAGGCCGGCGATAACAGTGGAGCCAGATGCAACGATTGGTTCAACAACTCCACGGAGCGCAATTCTCATAGATTCATAGCGAGATTCGTGATGATGTAGCTCTTCGCGATATCGAGATATGAGAAGGAGTGCGTAATCCGTAGCGGCACCCAGGACAAGTACGTCAAGGATTCCTTGCGTCTGGCCATTGAGATCTATGACGTTAGCTTTAGCAAGGTAGTACACAACCATCGTCGCGAGACCTAGAGCTGTTCCGGCCGTGAACAAAGGGAGTATCCAGAGGATTGGTGAGCGATAAACCACGATAAGGATAATCGCTACAACAATCAAGGTTGTTTGTAGCAGCTTTGTGTCAATGGATCCAAATGCCCCAAAGAGATCAGCAAAGATTCCGGCTGGTCCCGTGACATGAGATTCGAGTTTGCTGGATTCAAAATTCTTCTGCATATCTTCGCGAATGAAATCGATCAAAAGCGGAAGTACGGGTTCTTTATCAATGTTTTCCGTCGCGACTTTTGCATCAAGTTGCGCATTAATCAAGATAGCCTTGCCATCTGCTGAAGGAATCGCTTGTAACGGCACTCCGGGCGCGAAATAAGAGTTGAGTTTCTTTCCTGATTCCGGAAGGACTTTCTCCCCCAAAGAGTTTGCATATTGGTTAACGCGAGCAAATACTTCAGGATTGGTTTGCGGATTTACATCGCCCACCAGGAGAAGAAGCGCTGGCAATAAATTCTCGGTTTGATCAGAGAACTTCACGGTGATCTTGCTTGCTAACGTCGATTCAGCCTTCTCCGGTAAAAAGGCGGAGTTGTCGTTCTCTTGAACTGTGGAGATCTTGGAGAATGCCGCACCTGAAAATCCGCCGATTGAAAGCCAGGCGATGATTGATACAACCGCAATCCAGAGCGCTCGTCGCCCCTTGGTCCTAGCCTTTTTTGTCGATATCTCTACAGTCTGGCTCACAAAAACTCCTTAAGATTCCCAGTGATTTTCACTACTTGGATTGCGCCCCGCCTCAATCGAGTGCGAAGCCAGAGGCAAAGTTTACCCGTGATGAGGAGAGTTTTCGGTACTGAAGTTAGGCTTATGGCATGACGCATGCCACCGCTTCCATCGCCTTGAACAAGGCTGGTCTCGTCGAATATGAGGAAGCTCTTCAGCTGCAAAGAAATTTACATAGTGAAATCGCGGAATCGCAGCGCCCCAATACCTTGCTCTTACTTCAACATCCACCAGTTTTTACTGCTGGTCGCAGAACGCTTGAAAGTGAAAAACCAACAGACGGTTCCACCGTTATTGATGTCGACCGTGGAGGCAAAATCACTTTCCACGGACCGGGACAGATCGTTGGCTACCCAATCGTGAAATTGAAGAATCCTAATGACGTCGTTGGCTTCGTACGGGAATTGGAAACTTCATTAATCGAAGTCTGCAAAGAATATGGTATTGATGCCGAACGATATTGTGAACGTTCTGGCGTCTGGATCCGAGACGACCGGGGTGATCGAAAGATTGCTGCGATTGGCATACGTGTCGCGCGTGGTGTCACGATGCATGGCTTTGCATTAAACGTGAACCCAGACCTCTCCTATTTTGATCGAATAATTCCATGCGGAATATCGGATGCGGAAGTCACATCGATGGCTAAAGAGTTGAATCGCGAGATTTCAATCCCTGAAGTAGAAAATGTTCTCGAACGCCATATGTTCGAAGCGTTATCGAAAGTCTCCGCATGACAATTGCGCCAGAAGGTCGGAAGCTTTTGCGCATTGAAGCACGCAATGCCGCGGTGCCAATCGAGAAGAAGCCAGAGTGGATCAAGACGCGAGCAAAGATGGGTCCTGAGTACACATCGCTTCGTTCTTTAGTTTCCCGTGAAGGACTTCACACAGTCTGCCAAGAAGCCGCCTGTCCCAATATCTTTGAATGTTGGGAAGATAAAGAAGCCACATTCCTTATCGGCGGCGAAGCTTGCACACGTCGCTGCGACTTCTGCAATATCGACACCGGAAAGCCACAACCCCTCGATCGAGATGAACCACGCCGTGTTGCAGAATCTGTGAAGACTATGGGCTTGAAATACGCAACGGTCACGGGAGTTGCGCGAGATGATCTAGAAGATGAAGGTGCATGGCTTTATGCCGAAACAATTAATCAGATTCATACCTTAGTTCCTGGTTGTGGCGTGGAAATGCTCGCTCCAGATTTCTCAGCTAAGGCAGATCTATTAGCCCAGGTATTCGAAAGCCGACCTGAAGTCTTTGCTCACAACCTTGAAACGGTCCCGCGGATCTTCAAGCGAATTCGCCCGGCTTTTAATTATGAACGTTCGTTGAGCGTCATCACCCAGGCGCGCGATTTTGGACTCATCACCAAGTCGAATTTAATTCTTGGTATGGGTGAAACACGAGAAGAGATATCTCAAGCTTTGGTAGATCTTCGCAACGCTGGTTGCGATCTCATCACGATTACCCAGTACTTACGTCCTTCGGCTCTGCATCACCCAGTAGAACGGTGGGTCAAACCTCAAGAGTTTGTTGAATTAGCTGCCGAAGCGGAAGCCCTTGGATTTCTTGGTGTCATGAGCGGACCTCTCGTGCGTTCAAGTTATCGAGCTGGAAAGTTGTATAGGCAAGCAATGGAGTCTCGTTCTGGAGTGAACAATGGCTGAGTTGGTCTACCCACCAATCATCGGCATCGTCAAAAGTCTCTGGAAGTACTTAGGTTTGCAATTCACATTTTACGGCGAAGCGCATGTACCAAAAAAAGGTCCTGCGATTCTTGCCATGAACCATGTGGGCTATCTTGATTTTGCGATTGTTGGAACGGCTGTTCTTCCTTCTAAGCGACTTGTGCGCTTCATGGCGAAGAAAGAGATCTTTGATAATCCCATCGCTGGACCTTTGATGCGCGGTATGAAGCACATCTCGGTAGATCGTAAAAATGGTGGTCCGTCGTTCATAGCTGCACTGCGAGCACTGAAAAATGGTGAAATTGTTGGAATATTTCCGGAAGCCACCATCTCGCAAAGTTTTGAATTAAAAGATATGAAAAATGGAGTTATTCGCCTCGCCATGGAATCAGGAGCTCCGATACTGCCGACTGTAATCTGGGGTTCGCAACGTGTTTGGACCAAGAATGTAAAGCGCGATTTCGCTCATCGAAAGTATCCGATCTACGTTTCAATCGGTGAGGCAATCACACTCAATCCCGACAGTAATGTCGAAGAATCCATGAAGATTTTGGAGTCACGGATGCGAGAGTTACTCACGCAGCTCCAAAACGATTATCCTGACTCCCCTATTGGCCAACGTTGGGCGCCAGCTCGCCTCGGTGGCACCGCTCCAACCCCGCAAGAGATTGAGGCTCGCAAAGCCCAGCGAAAGGAACTGTAAAGCCATGTTCGGTCGCAAGAAGAAAGATCCCAACGCACCAAAGAAAGTTCGTTTCAAAACAATTCGTGACGCATACTCTCTTGCCGCAAAAGAGTACTCATTCGTTCTACTTCGCTGTCTTGTGATCTTCGCTCCGATTTGGGCTATCGGAATTTTGATTGGCGCACAATTTGGTCGCCCTGGTTATGCCGCTTTTCTCTCCTTTCCTGTGGCCTTTCTCGGCGCTTTCTTCTTCTTCACTCGACTTGCCAGCAATGCCGCATATGCATCCATTGAAGGACAACCTGGCGCAGGTGCGAGCGTCTTGATGTCGATTCGTAAGGGCTGGACTATTTCCTCTGCGGTTGGTGTGAACAAATCCCAAGATATGGTTCATCGCGCAGTTGGAAAAGCCGGCATTGTTCTCGTTGCCGAAGGCGGATTCGGAGTTCGCACTCTCCTGAATGATGAGAGAAAGAAAATGGAACGGTTTGCGCCAGGAGTTCCAATTTATGAAGTCATTGTTGGTAATGCAGAAGGCCAAGTTTCAGTGCGAAAGTTGCAACGCGCTATGAAGAAGTTTCCAAAGAAACTTTCGACCGTCCAATTACGTGAATTGCGTGCTCGACTCAAAGCTGTTGGCGGCATGAACATCGCGCTACCAAAAGGTCCAATGCCTAAGAATTTGAGGATGCCAAAGCCTCGTTAATTACTTCAGTCGCATCACAACAGTTCGTGCGATGCGATCGTGCAAGCCTCGTCCGTCCTTATCCGTTACTACCGCGGGAATGACCAGCGCAATCAAGAAAGTCCGAAGAAATATTGGAGCCGGCTTTACAAAGAGATAGTCGGGATGGGTCAAGACTCGTAAGCGCAACATTCGTTGTCCCGCAGATGCGCCTCCAAGGGAAGTCAGAACGGCTACCTCCACAATGAATACGCCGAGCCTGGTCAGAGACGGACCCAGGGA
>Ga0214923_10008767_pt1 | contig 10668 bp, 9 predicted proteins | sample LL1510_MetaG_FD_177993 | JGI IMG/M metagenome (GOLD analysis project Ga0214923, IMG submission 177993) | Freshwater microbial communities from Lake Lanier, Atlanta, Georgia, United States - LL-1510 | ecosystem: Environmental > Aquatic > Freshwater > Lake | place: USA: Georgia | collected 2015-10-15
ACCAATATTTGGAATTCTTCCAGAGAATCCAGTTTGAGAATTTAAAATATCTGAGTATGGGGATAAGCACTTTCCTCCAACTTCGAGACAGGCTTCTCCCTTGTCGACTTGATTTGTCACCACAGCCTGATCAGCATTACCAATATTGAATCTATTTAAATCGGTATACCTCCCTGCAAATTGGTAATACCTATAATTTGCAAAACCAAAATCTAAATTATAATTTAACCATGGACTTACCTTCCAAAATTCAAATCCTACATGTTGACCTGTTTTTTCATAACCATCAACCTTTATTTTTCTACCAATAGGACTTAATAATGAATTCACAGCAGTTGGTTCAGACCATTGATATGCCGTTTGAAGAAATTTTCCTTGAGTTCTATTTTCTCCAGCCTGAACTATCCATCCACTACCTAAACTTGAGCCGTAGTACAAAGGTAACCAAAATACCTTTGAGCCCCCTACATTTAACCACATATTAGTCGCTATAACACTCCTATCATCATAAACAAATATTTTCTTTGCTTTAAATGTATAATGGGGAACTTCTGCATTACAAGTTGTAAAATATCCCATATCTAGTAAGTATTTATTTTCATCAATTTTTTTTAGTTTTTTCCCAGAAAAGTTTACAGGAAACATAGAGGCTTTAGTGTCATATACTATTCCTCTCTCTTGATTTATATCATATATAAATTTATCTCCACGAATTTCCATTGGTCCATCTTTATAAAAAATTCCACCTTCTGCATAAATTTCGTTTCTTTTTGTATCCACTGAAATCGAATCGGCTATTATAGAGCCCTCACCAACTTTTACTTTTACCCTACCACGCAGTACAAGAACTCCACTTTTAGTTTTATCAATTGATAAAAATTCACCTTCTCCAGCATTTTCGATCACATAAGGTGGTTTATTTTTTTTATCTAAATTACTAGGAGTTATTCTTTCTTCTTTATTCTCTTTTTCTTGCAAGGCTTCTTTGAGTCTAATTCTCTTTGCATATACCGATCCATCTGTTGATAGACCAAGTTTAAATAAATACTCATCAACCTCTCTATCTGTAAGACTTTCTAGAACTTTTTTTAAGAGTCTTTTTTGTGTATCTGTAATTGCCGCCTGTTTTTCTTCTTCACCAGGTATTTTTTGTGGAATGGCTTCAGAATTAGGATCAATTAAGCGAATTAAGTCTCGATTGTCCTGAGAATAAAGAGGATTTAAATATAGAAAGAAGAGACAAAGAAGAAGAGTTCGGAGCATGAATTGAATTTTCTTTTCCTTAACCTCTTATTATAATTCCATGACCATTACGAATTGTTTTTAGGAAACTTCATTAAAAAAAAGAAACAGATACTTACTTTATTTATAAGATTTATTTCCCAAAATATATATAAATTAAACATAATAACATACAAAATAATGACATATTAATTTATATTTTGTCGAATATAAGATAAAGTTATAATATATCTATTAATATATAGGTAATATCGTCCTGGTATCGAACCTTTGCTCCACTAAATTTAGATAGATCCTTGAGTAATAAATTGGATGTATTTTTTGCTCTTATTCCTCTTGCTTTTTTGAAAAACTCAGCTAAGGAACCGTCGCCATATTCAACTCCTTCAGGATTGGAGCACTCTGTTAAACCATCCGTATAAAGTAAAATACGATCGCCAGACTCTACTTTTAAGGTGACCTTTTCAATATTTGTTTCAGCATGAACTCCTATCATAGCACCCTTGGGTTTTATTTCTAGCATGCTATTTTCTTTTGATTTCCAAATTAAAAGGGGAGGATGTCCACAACTTGCATATGAAATTATTTTTGTTGTAGGATCAATTAGTATAAAACTAGCTGTGAGAAGTTGATTTCCTAATTTTTGGTAGAGAGAAGAATTCATGTACGACAATAGTCTATTGGGTTCAACGAAGTACTTAATTCCTTTGGAAAAGCAATACTTTACACTTGAAGCAAACAAAGAAGCTGGTATTCCATGTCCTGTAACATCTGCAATAAAAACACCCAGTTTATTATCTTTTTGATGAAAGTCATAGTAATCACCTCCGATAGTATTACTTGGTATATATACAGCATATATATCAAGTCCTTCTATATTTGGAGTTTCGGATGGAAGAATTGTCCTGTGTATTCTACTCGCAGTTTCAATTTCCATTTGAATCGAGTTTAATTTTTCCTTAAACTCACCAGATTTTTTTTCAATCTCTACTTTCTCATTTTTAATCATTTTAAGTCTTATGCTTAGTGCTAGTGAAAAAAATATTACTTCTATAGAGAAATTTACTATAAAACCATACATAGTTAAGGTATTACGTGGAATCAAATTAAAGTTACTCATAACATTACTTCCAACAAAAATCAAAAAGATTATTCCCGATATGAAATAAAATTTTGCATAAAGATTTCCTTGAAATATCATAAATAAGGCTGTGAATAGGGTGATGATATTCCATACTATAACATAAAAGCTTATAACTTTAATTGAATTAGTAAAACCTAAAAAAGGTATAAAGATAAGAGTAATTAATAAAGAATAAAAAAATATATTTAGTATATTTAGTATTTTTTTATAGTCAGGTTTAATTCCTAAAAATTCAATATAAAACTTATTACCAAAAATCATTACGAACAGAGCCGAATATAAAATAACATAGGTATTTATTTTTGGAAAATCAGGAATAATATATTGGAATGTAAATCCATAATATCCAGATAAGTAGATTACAATACTTGCAATCTTAAAAGAATAATAAAAAAAAGTCTTATCCTTGAAAGAGTAGTACAAGAGATGATGAAATAATCCTAATATTGTGCATACTCCAAAAAAGCATCCGAAAATAAATAATAATCTATAATCTCTTAGATATAAATCTTTATAATTCCAAATATTTATTGGAGCCATAATAGTAGTTTCAGTTTTTAATCTAATTAAGTATGTTCTAGTTTCTCCAGGAGGAATTTTTATTGGAAATATGAAGTTTTTGTGAGGTATCATTCTACTTGAAAAAGGGAGATGATCCCCAGTTAAGGATGATGTGATATTTTTATTAATTTCTTGGGAATAAAATTCTAATTCATCTATACCTGCAAATTCATATTCTACTAAAAAATTATTTTCATATATTGAATTATTTAGAATACTAAATCTTAGCCAAAATTGGCCTTTGTTAAACCCCAAGTTAAGAATTTGTTCTGTGTTGTTTTTGAATTTAGAGTCTTCTTTTCCTTCAAAGATCTCTTTTGCATTTGATTCAAAGTTTGCATCTTCATAATAGTCTAAGTACTTCCCTATCCTTTCAGCACTAATTTGCTCGGATATTGAAATAATCTCACCGGGGTATAAAGGAGTATTCAGGAAAATTTGGATAAATATAACATATAAAAAAAATAGTTTACATGTTATATTTATTTTGAAATTTATCATTCAGAAATCTTAAATAAATTTAAGTTAAATTAATTTAGATAAATCTTTACCTATATCATCAGGTGAAGTTTGAGGAGAATATCTTTTGATTATTGTGCCTTCCTTATTGACTAGAAACTTTTGAAAATTCCACTCTATCTCTCCTTCAAACCCTGGATTTGTTTCCTTTGAAGTTAGATATTTGTAAAGCTCACTCTGACCATCTCCTTTTTTTACTTTAATTTTGGAAAATAATGGAAATGTTACTTTGTAATTTATATCACAAAATTGTTTGATATCAGCTTCCGTACCGGGCTCTTGACCCATAAAATCATTGGCAGGAAATCCTAAAACCTCAAATCCTTTGTCCTTAAATTGTTCATACAATGCTTGTAAACCTTTGTATTGTGGAGTTAAACCACATTTAGAAGCGACATTAACGATAAGCAGGGTCTTTCCTAAATAATCACTTAATTTGATCATATTACCATCTATATCTTTCATTTCAAATTGAAGGGGTTTGTTCATAATTTATATTCCTTATTTCATTATTATAGGTCATTAGGATTATAATTCCCAATCTATTCAACTGTATTTTAATACATCTCTTATAATATCAGCGGCATCCGAGTTTGGTGATTTTTCAATCTGTTTCTTTACTTCTTTGAGTGCAGTTCTCTCGTCGTACCCCAATTGAACTAATGCCATTACTGCTAAATTTTCTTTTTCATCTTTGGGTGTACCTGCAGAAATTGAATCTTCTAGGAAACTTTCAAATTTCTTTAAATTTTGTTTTACTTCAAATAATATCTTTTCTGAAGTTTTGCCTTTTACCTTTGGAATTTTTTCTAGTTTGGTTCTATCATCTCGTTTTACAGAGTCAATTAGTTCGGATGGAGTCATAAATGATAGTACGCGTAATGCAGTCATTTCTCCAATTCCCTGTAGACTTTTCAAGAGTTCAAAAAGATCCCTTTCTTTTTCTTCCTGGAAGCCAAATAATTTTTGAGACCTATCTGTAATTGAATGATAAACAAACAAAAATACTTGGGATCCTTTTTTATCCTTAAGATAATCGTAGGATTTGAATGAGATATTTAATTCATAAACCACACCATTGACATCTATATATACTTTATTGATAGTAATTTTCCATAGGCTACCACGGAGTCCAGCGATCATATAATTCCTTATTAAGAGAGTAGGTGAAGGTTAAATAGATAAGATTCTATTTCAGAAAATTTCTCTTCTTTAGATAGTTTTAACACCTCGGCAGTCAATCTTTTTGCATGTGATAAATCGATACCACTTATTAATTTTTTTATTTTTTTAACCATTGGGAGGGCGACTGAAAGATCTCGAAATCCCAATCCAATCAAAAGAATAGTAAAATTTAAATCTGAAGCCAGCTCACCGCATAGGCTAAGTGGTGTCTTAGATTTTTTAGATACTTCGGCAATATTTTTTAAAGTTATTAAAAACGAGTAATTCAATGGATTATAGAGTTCGGAAATATCTGAGTTGTTCCTATCTACTGCCATAAAATATTGAAGTAAATCATTTGTTCCCACAGAAAAAAAGTCACAATGATTCGAGAAAATTTCCAATGAAATGGCACAAGCAGGAGTTTCCACCATGATACCAAGTTTAGGATTTTTAAACTTTAAACCTTTTTTGGAGAGTTCATTTTTGCATTCAGCTAATACTTTCTTTGACTCTAAAAATTCGCTGAGTTGGGTAATCATTGGAAACATAATAGCAATATTTCCAAATAAAGTTGCTCTTAGGATTGCCCTTAATTGTTTCTTAAATTTTTCCCTATTTCTAAGACTATATCTAATTCCTCTGTTTCCCAGAAATGGATTATCCTCAGGCTCTTCCATTTCAATCTTATCCGCACCTACATCAAAAGTCCGTATGACAAATTGTTTACCTTCTAACCCAGAAGCAATTTTTTTATAAATTTGAAATTGATCTTCTTCAGAAAGATTATGATTAGAAGATTCCATCATGAGAGTTTCTGTTCTAAACAATCCAACCCCCTCTGCACCCAATTGTAAAATACTCTTACAATCCTCATAGGATTCTAAATTAACTTTAATGTGAATTTTTTCTCTGTCTTTTGTATGACAGATAGTAGAAAACTTTTCTAAAGTATTTACTTTTGGGTATGCTTCCGAGAATCCGTAATTTTTAATCAGAGAAATATTGGGATTTTTACATATTGTTCCGGAATCCCCATCTAAAAAAATAAACTCACTCTCTTGAATTTCAGAGGTAATTCCTTTTACACCAACAACGGCAGGTATTTCAAAGTGCTTGGCAAGAATTGCCATATGTCCTGTCCTTCCTCCCTTCTCTGATGCAATCCCTTTAATAAAGGACTTATCCATATGAAGCATTTGGGAGGGTGTTAATTCGTGTGCAACTATGATTACGGGAGATCTCAGTTCTGATAAAATATGATAGTCGCTTCGTTTTCCTAATAAATTATTTTCAATTCTCTTGCCTATATCCCTAATATCCGTAGCCCGCTCCCTAATATATTCATCATCAATATCTTCAAATTCTTTTGAAATCCTTTCAATTTCATGAAATAATGCCAGGGGAGCATTTTCAAACTTTGATTCTATTCGATTTCTAACACCACTTATCAAAAGTGGATCTTCGAGCATACACATTTGAGCTACTAATATCTCTTTTAACTCCTCATTTTCTATAGAGTTTTTTTCAACGATTAGATCGAGTTCCTTTTTGGTCTTGTCTATCGCCGATTGAAATTTTTGAATTTCAGTTTTTATTTTTTTGGAATCTATAATGGTTTCTAAAATCAAATGATTGGAAGATATAATTTTTAAAGTAGGACCATAAATCTTACCAGGTGATGCAGATATACCCTTAAAAAGTTGTGTAATTTGTTTCATTCATCTCTCAATCTTCAGATTTGAATTTTCGCTTAGTATTTTTCGATTATAATCCAGATAATTTCAAAAGGACAGAATTTTCTTTTTTCTTATAAAACATATTAAAAATCACAGAAATAAAATTCTGTCAAAAAATAAATTTAATAAACCTTAATTTAATCTATATAAATTTTTAGTGAATTGGACATAAGTAATCTGTTGTATGAAAGATACAGTGTTGTATTTTTACTACAAAATCCCTTAACTATTATACAATTTACCCCATAAAATTGAATTTTTGAATTCATTATGTCTCATTAGAGATGGCACGATTGTTGCAATATTAACAGTAAGGTTACGAAATGATGAACATAAGCACAAAGAAACGCAAAACAATCAAAAATAAAATTACAATAAGTGGAATAGGGTTACATTCTGGAAAGCAAGTTACAATTAAAATGCACCCTGCAGAAAGTGGCAATGGTATCACATTTATTCCCAACTCATCCTCCCTAAAAAAATTTAAAATTCCTGTTTCATTAGAGTATGTTGTAGATACATCCAATGCAGTAACCTTAGGTGATGGAGTATATACAATACAGACTGTTGAGCATTTGTTAGCGGCATTGCACACAAGGGGAATCACAGATATGCTGATAGAAATTGATTCCCTGGAAATTCCAATTATGGATGGATCTAGTCAGCCTTTCATGTCAGCCATTCTATTAGATAATATATATGAATTTCCAGAAGAGATAGAGCCAATAAAGGTTATAAATCCAATCTGGGTTGTGGATGGTGATAAATACTTAGTGATTCTGCCAAGTGATACCTTAAAAATTACCTACCATATTGATTTTAAACACCCCCTTTTAAAAGGACAGAGTTTTACCACTGAGATCGATGAGGAAATTCTGGAAAAAGAAATTCTTCCTGCAAGAACATTTGGTTTTCTCAGGGATGTAAAGGCACTGCAGGAAAGAGGTCTGGCTATGGGAGGATCTCTAGACAATGCTATTGTATTGTCGGATGAGGGCTATTTAAATGAGTCTCTACGCTTTGAAAATGAATGTGTGCGTCATAAAATATTAGATCTAATCGGCGATTTGTCCATTATAGGAAGACCAATCATTGGGCATATCCTGGCTTCTAAAGCTGGTCACGCCTTAGATATCTCAATGGGAAAACTGCTTTTAAGTAAATTTACTGGTGATGAGGTAAGTAAATTCAAAAGTAAAAGAATTTACCATTCAGAAAAAAGAAAAGCATATATGGGTGCAATGTAATATCTAACTCAGATAAACTAAAAAAGAAGCTAAAACCTATGTTTGAATTTTTTTCTTAAAATGAAAAAGAGCTCTTCTTTTTTCTTGGTATCGAGACCTAATTTTTGTATGGATACCATGTTTTCATACTTACCACCACAGGGATTAATGGTTTGAAAAGTTTCCAATGAATTCTCTATATTTATAGATGCCCCAAAGCTAGTAAAAAAAGACTTAAAAAATATTCCAAAGGATACAATCTTCTTATCGGGCTCCTTTGCTAAGTAAAGTCCAGGACTCTCTTTTTTATCAATTACAGATAAATCCCAAATTTCCAGTAAGGATTCTCCAATACTCAATCTGAAAAATCCGACAAAATCCATAACGGAAATATTTCTTTTTTTTAAATCAATGTGTGGGTATATGACTAACTGTCCCGGTTCGTGAGCTGTAAAATCTCCTCCCCGTTTTGTGTAGTAGAGTTCAACCCCTTTTTGATTTAACTCATCAGTAGAATATAATAAATTTTTTTCCTGAAAAGAAGTACCAGCAGTTATTGTAGGAGGATGCTCTAAAAAAAAAATACTTTCAAGTCTCTTCTGTCTTGCTTTTTCTTGGAAAGAGATGTATTGATTGTAAGATAGTAAATGAGAAAAACGAAATATTTTCATTTAATTGGAGTATAAAATTTTGGAAAAATTAAAGCAAGTGATTTCCTATCTCTTATCTGAATCCAGCCAGGGAAGGGCACGCAAAGATCTTTCCAAATTGTTATATTATAGTGATGCCGTATTTTTTCAGCATCATGGTGAAATAATTACCGGGGAAAAATATATTCATATTGAAGATTCTCCCCAGCCTAATCATTTTTATGAATCACTTTCTGACCTAATACGTGAAAATATAATTGAAGTAAAAATAGATATCGAGAATTCCAAATTGGGAAGTTTTCACTTATATTCAAAAAATATGAACTATTTGAGTCTAAATAAAGAGGAAAAAAGAATAATAAACAAGGTTTTAAAAGCATTTCCTTTAAAAGTTTTAGACGAGAATAAGCAATACCCCAACCTATATGAAAATTATGTGATTACTCCAGTTTTTTCTGAAATACAAATTAATAAAAAATCGGTGAATACAAAAATTCATATACTTAGAAAAAAAAGTGTTTTGACCTTGTCAGGAAAAATTTTTAGGGTATTATACGAAGAGTAAAAATTCGCTAAAATATGATAATTACAGTCTGTAAAAGCAAAATACATAGGGCTACTGTTACAGAAGCCAATTTACACTATGAAGGCAGCTTAACTGTTGATATGGATTTAATGGATGCCGCTAAAATGGTACCCTTTCAGCAGGTAAGTGTTGTGAATGTCAATAATGGAGCTAGATTAGAGACCTATCTCATAGAAGGAAAGAGAGGAAGTGGTGTAATTTGCTTAAATGGTGCCGCAGCTAGGTTGGGACACGCAGGGGATATTGTAATTATCATTGCCTATGGAATGCTAGCAGAAACAGAGCTTCCGAGTGGGTATCATCCAATTGTTGTTCATGTGGATTCAAAAAATAAAATTAAAAGTATTTGATTCCTAAAAAGCATATGGAAATATGATATTTAGACCCTAATCTTTCCTTAAGGGTTTTACGATAATTTTACTATCAATACAGAATGGACGAGAATCGATGAAACTATTTCCTAGACTTGTATCCTCCTTGCTGGTTTTACTACTGGCATCCCAATTAATGGCTGAGGGAGAAACTACCGCTACTGCTGCTGCACCACCCGATGAAACTCCCGATCAAGCGGTTACCAGAAGAAAAGATAGAAGAAAGGTACTAAATGAATCCCTTAAGGATCAGCAAGCATTACCTACCGAAGACCCTAACCTTGAAGTTAGAAACATTAACTATCTTAAGAATTATGCTTCCAGCGGAAGAGGGGAGTTTTTGAATGTTACTTTTGATTTAATAAATAAATCAGAAAAAACTAAAGAATACCTCGTTTACGTTTTGGCTTTGCATGAGGCAGTTGTTCCTGTTCCTTATCCATCAAATTGGAGAGCGGATGATCCACAAAAAAACATTAAGATCATTAAATTTCAAAAATTATCTCCAGAGCTTTTAGAAGATAAAACAGTAATTGGTGAGAAGACTACAACTGATATGGCTAATTTAAAATATAAATCAATTTTAAATGAGTCTCTCAATAGACTCGATGAACCTACTTTGGATAATTTTATTAACTATTTAATTAAAAATCCAGATAAGGCTTTAAAAGTAAAAGTTTTTGGTAATGAGTCCCCTACAAAAGCAGAGTATATTACTTCAAACCTAAGTACTCTAAAAGAAGAGAGAGATAGAGATGTAAACTATGCAACTGAAAACCATACTTGGACAATTCAGAATAATAAGTTTAAAACAACGGTCACTACTCACCATTTCTCACTCTACAGAAATGATTATCTCTTCTTTAATAAGATTTTAGTTCTGGTTTTTGACCCCTCTCGTCCTAATCAAAAATTAGTTTATAGATCACTTCAAACCTTGAATGGATTGAATTTTAAATAAGAACAATATAATCCATCATTTGGATGAAAAAGAAAGCTCGCTTTTAAGAAAGTGAGCTTTCTTTATTTATTATCTCTCAATTGGAAAATAAAATTTTTCCTTCTTCAAACCTCTTTGCTATTTCTGTTTTTTCTAATTCTCCAAGGGAAGTTATATCCGCTATATCTGCTCTAGCCTCTTCAATTAAGGTAATATCATCCTGCAAATTGGCAACCTTGAAATCAGGGAGCCCACTTTGCCTAATTCCCAAAAGTTCTCCAGGTCCTCTGAGTTTGAGATCCACTTCAGATAAATAAAATCCATCACCCGATTCTACCATTGCCTCTAAACGAACTTTGGCATCTTCGGAATATTTATTTGGAGTCATAAGAATACAGAAGCTTTCTAACTCACTTCTTCCCACTCTCCCTCGTAATTGATGAAGTTGTGAAATTCCGAAACGCTCTGAATTTTCTATCACTAATACTGTTGCATTGGGTACATCGATTCCCACTTCTACAACTGT
>Ga0214923_10008768_pt1 | contig 10667 bp, 14 predicted proteins | sample LL1510_MetaG_FD_177993 | JGI IMG/M metagenome (GOLD analysis project Ga0214923, IMG submission 177993) | Freshwater microbial communities from Lake Lanier, Atlanta, Georgia, United States - LL-1510 | ecosystem: Environmental > Aquatic > Freshwater > Lake | place: USA: Georgia | collected...
CATTATTTTTATAATAATTTTTTAATGTATACCATAAATCCATTTTAGATGCAGGAATATCACATCCATCAATTAAATATATTTTTTTAGAAGTCTTTTCTTTTTCAAATTCAGTTACTTTTTTTTCACAACTATTATATTCACATGGTATATAATATTCCCAATCATTTTTATTTTGTTTCATTTCATATTCAGACATTACAATACTTAATAAATCAGTAGGACCACATGGTGCATTAAAATTAGTAAAATTTTCAGTTGTTGCACAATTTAAATAAACTATTATTAATACTAATATTATTATAATTACTATATATATTTTCATTAAATACATATAGAAATATATTTTAAATTATATCAAATTAATTTGTTTCTAATTTTCTTAAATAAAAAATTATAATTGCTAAAATAATACCCCGAAGTATTAGCGATGGATATTGTGATTTAAAATCGTTAATATATGGTATTTTATAAACCAATGCATTTAAATCTGTATTATTTAATAGAACAAATAATAATACTATAATTAATGGTTCTTTTATATTAATCAAAAAAGTATATATATCAAAACCCGATTCTACTGGTTGTGGTTTTTCTTCTTTTACTAACGTATCAACAAAAGTTTCTTTTTTTTGATTAAAATCTGTATTTGCTGGTAAAGGCCCTCCGATATTATCAAAATTATCTAAATTTTTTTCCAAGTCTTCAACAAAATTAGTAACATTAAATTTTTTATTACTACTATTACTACATGTTGTTACTTCTTTATCTTTAAAAATATCTCTAAATAGTTCTTTATTGGGCGTTCCTGGATTCTTAATTTTATCAATTGTTGTACCCATTTGGTCATAATTATTTAATGTATTTTCAATATCTTCCATTATATATAAATTAGATTATTTATTTTTCAAATTTCAAGATTTTTTTCTTTCATTTCTTTATAAATTGTATCTAACACACGATATTTATTTTTTATTATTGTTCTATTATATTCATCTTTCTCCTCTTCATCCCATTTAGCATCATATCTAAATGGTGGTGTTAAAATAGTAGATAGTTTTATTATTTTTTCAACTTCATCTTTTGTAATACAACCTCTTATTGTATCTGTTAACATTGTAAAAATTAATACTTTTTCTAATTTACAATTTACTAAACTACCACATACATTTTCTTTACCATATTTAGATTTTAAAAACCATATATTTAAATTATGTTTTAAAAATGCAATTTCTGATTTTTCATATTTTTCTTCATCAAAAAATGTTTTGGCATATTGGTCCATTTCACCATATACTTCTTGTTCTGACCATTTTTCAGATTCATTATTCCATGTAACAACTTTTGTATAACCTCTAGAATGTAATAATTTATGTAATTCATTTGACGTCATATCTTGAAAATACATTTCGTTTTTTGTTGATGAAACAAATTGTTTTATGAGAATAGAATCACCTCTTACTAATTCGCCATTAATATTTAACATTGTTGCATAATTATTAATAGGTAAATCTGATTTCTTATTTAATGAATCAATATATAATAATTGATAATTGCAATCTGGTTCTTCACATATTGTTTGTGTAACAATAAGTTTTGATGAATCTAAATTCATTTTATCTTTCATTGTTTGAAAGAAATTTTCGCTTGTAACTTGAATAGTTTTAATAAATGGTTGTGATACTAAATATTGAACATAATTGGGGTCATTCCAATTCACAGTATCAAAATTAAATGATGAAGCTTCAATTAGTAATATATAAAATGGTTTATCATTAAAAAACTTATAATTATTAGACATATAAAAGTATAAATAACTTTATTTTTATATATCTTTATTATCAATTAAGTAATCGTATATATTTGTTATTTTTTCTTTTTGTAATATTTCAACAGGATTTTGACTAAAAAACTTTTTATTTGCTCCTTTTTCATGTGGTATAAATGATTCTTTTCCTACAAGATATAAATAACGTTTTGCTTTTAATTTATCTAATGCTTGTGGTTTTAATTCTTTAATTTTAATTTCTTTTCCATTGTAATCTTTACTAAGTTCGTCTTTATTAAAATTAAATGATCCTAGTAAAGCCATTGTTGGATCAATATATGCTAAAACTTTATTATTTTTTTTAGGATGTATTTTAGAACCAATATTATAATCTTCTTTTAGCGATACCCATAATCCAGGAATATCTATAATTTTTGTTTCAAGAAGATTTAATATAGTTTTCATTTGTTTATAATCTTTTTCTAAGTAACCAAATTTAAAATAAGCTTGATTTATAGTTTCTTTTTTCTTTGATAAAAAATTAAAATCTAAATATTCCAATGGAAATTTACCATTAACAATATCTTCATGATATGTAGTTAAATTGTATGAAATTAATTTTTTGATATCATCGTCGGTATTTTTAATAAAAAATTTATTTGGAGTATTAAGATTTATTTTTCTACTTAAATATTTATAATGGTTACTTTGACCAATTAATATATTTTTTTTATCTATTTTTACTTTTTCATTTAATAATTCTAAAAATTTATTTTCCCAAAATATAGACATTTTTTTATCCAATTCTTTAAATTTATCATTTTTACTTTCTTTCATTTTTTGATATTGTTTAAACATCGAATCCATCTCTTTATCTGTTATTATTTCATTGTTTATTTGGTCTAAATCAATTGGATTAAATATTTTTTTATTTAATTCTTCAATTAACTCTTTTTTTGTAACTGGATTTAATCCTACAATATGACATGTTAAACAATTATCTGATATCATTTATTATACATGTGAAAATAAAGATTTAGAAAAATATTATCTATATATTAATAACCGTACTAATGTCAGAAATTAAATCTAATCCTATACCAATTCCTAAACCAATTAAATATTCAAAAACATGGCACACGTTTTCAAATCCAAATGGTAATTTTCAACATTATCTCTTTGAACTTATAATAAATGAATCTTCAGATAAAAAATTATTTAAAAAATTAGAATCGAAAAAACATGTTGATTTAATAGAAGAATGTGATAATATTAAATATAGCGATATTAAAGAATTTCGTTTATCTGTTTCAAAATTACCATTTGATTGTACATTTTATCATGAATTAGATGGGAAAATTAATCACGACCAATCTGCATATAATCAATGTACAGATGAAATATATATTGAATTTTCTCAAAATTCATTAGGACTTGCTATTTGTCGTACTTCATTTATTGGTGTTGATTTTACTAAAATTTGTGTATCCCCACCAAATTAAAAAATATTTAGATTTGTTTTCTAATTAATAGTAATGAGTGAAATTAGCTATTCCATCCAAAAGAAAAAATCAGAAAATTCTAAATATAATTATAAAAACAATGAACAAGGTTCGCCAATTTTCATTTTTGAATTAATATTAAAAGACGAAAATGGAGAGTATAATACAATAAGAAAAATAAAAAAAGGAAATCAAGGCAATTTAATTTCATCTTTAGATATGATATATTATACTAAAATTGAACAAATAAAAATATCAATATTAGACAGTAATAATATTAATAATGAAATAAATGCGAAAATTGAAATAGACCATTCAATGACATATACGACATATATTACTAATGAAATATATTTAGAATTTAATAAAAATTCATATAATTATTTAGAATGCAATTATAATATTCCAATTTACTAATATAAAAATTGAAAATAATATAATATATTATCTAATGTATAATAGATTATGAGACAACAATGTGATTTTTGTAAAAAAAATAAAAAACTATTAATTCCATTTTCATGTAAATGTGATTATAAAGTATTATGTACAAATTGCAGAGCACCTGAAGAACATAAATGTACTTTTGATTTTAAAAAAGATGCACGTGAAAAATTAACTATTAATAATCCTAAAATTGAAGCAGATAAATTAACAAAGATTTAAAAAAATGCTTCATCAATATCAATTTTACATTTTACTTTAGGAATTTGTTTAATAATATTTATTGGTTCAAAATGATTATTTTTTTGTAAAATATCAACTGTTATTTTATCTTTAGGAACTTCATCAGATAATGCATTTTCTAAAGTATCAAATTTTCCATTTGATACTTCTTGATGATTTATTTTATTTATATCAATACAAGAAATTAAAACACATGTATCTTTTTTATGAGTTCCAACAAAAAATCTCAAAACAATTTTATCTAATTTATCTTTCCAAATTGGATTTTGTAATATTAAAAGTTTTTTCATTTCACACCATTTTAGAGGAAATTCATATGCAAAATGTGTAAATGCATTTTTTGTATTTGGGTATAATTTTTCTAGTAAAAAATCAAGCGATGGAAAATCAACGTAATGTTTTTTCATTTGAATTTGGAATGATGATATAAGACAACAATTTGATATATTGTTGTAATATATTTTACTATTTTCAGTCTCATTATAAGTATACATTGGTTTATTTTGTAATGAATCCATAATTTAATAATTATAATGTTATAAATAAAAAATTTCAATTTTTTGTTCCTCCATTCTATGGTTTTGTTAATGGTTGTTTCAATTCAGGTGAATCTATATCATTAAATCTTACTTTTAATTTATATACTTTACCGCGAATATTTAATACAACCAGATAATATCTCCATCGTAAACTTTAACAACTTTTGCCTATTTAATTTCGCCTTCCAATGAAAATTCTGGTGTATTACTACAGGAAATTGGGTTGATGTTCCTGGTGGTTTATCACAAGTCAGTTTTGATGGTTATAAAAATATTGTAGTTGGTGTAACATCAAATGGAGGTATTTATTACGCTAATCAAAATATAAGTACTAATCCAAATTGGACACAAATACCAGGTGGCTTAGTAAATGTATCTTATTTTAATGGTCAAATTTATGGTGTTAATAAGCAACAGAAATTTATTATGCATCTGATTATACTAAAGGAAATTGGACTCGTCTTTATGGTAATTTAACACAAATCAGTTTTGGATAATATAATTTTTATACTGTAAAATTAAAACAAAAATCTGGATATAATTCACGAATTTCAGGAATGACTACACTTAATGAACCAACTAATAAATAATTACACATATATTTAAGTTCTTCTTTTTTAACATCTAATAAACCATTCATTTGGTCTAATAGATAATCTCTCATTTCTTCTATTTCTAATTCATCAAAATCTTTATTTTCTTTTAAAAAAAGAACAGGGTTACTAATTTCTTTTTTTTGTTGATATGTAAAGTTTTGTTTAAACATATCAGATAGTTCATAATTAAATTTAACTAATAATGGTTTTGATAAAACTACAAACCATTCAGAATCTATAAAAATCGATAAACTGGAAAATTTTTGAAATACTTCTAATGCTTTTGATGTAAAAGATATTGATTTTCTTTCTTCTGATAAATTCTTTGCTGTAATTCTATTAAAAATTTCTGTTGGAATATCTTCAGCTGTTATTGGATGCTTAGATATATTATGAGCTTTCAAATATTCTAAAGATTCTATTTCAAAACATCTGATTAGGCCATGTGAATCTTTATATAATATTAATTTAGAAATATCGGTGTATACTATTTTTTTAATTGCACCTTCTTGAATCCAAAAACATGCCAATGATATTGGGTCTTTATCATCAATTGAATTTTCTAAAGTGAAATCATTTTTTGTTATATTTTCTGTTTTATCTTCGCGTATTACTTCTGTAAAATTTTTATTATATTCGGTGTTAATATATTTATAAAGTTTTCCATTTTTCTTAATTGTATATCCAGTACGTGGATTTTTTAAGGGCGTGTTTTTCCATTTTAATAATTCTATATTAGTTAGAGGTTTATTTATGAAAGAATCCATTACTACTATACTACTTGAATAGAAATAAATTTTTTAGCAATTTTTCTAAAAAAATTGATGAAAAATAAATTTGAATCAAAAGATTGTATATGTAATGTCCACAACTCAAGAAAAAACGGGGGAAAACAAAAATAAATTACCATTCGGACACTACCGTGTTGATTTAAAATATGGTGAAACTAGTCTCAATGGTGAATTTAAGGATTCTGAAATGAAATCTGTTGTTTGTAAACCTCTCACACAAAAAGATTATGCAGACGGATGGCAATATGTATTACCTAAACCATCTAAAAAGCATCCAATTCATCATTTTAGTGTAACACTAGCAAATCTACCACCTCATTTATGGGTAGATTTACTTGAAAACTATGAAGAAACTGGAGTAATTTTTTCTAGAAATAAATTTAAAGATAATATTTATCATTATACTGTTTCTGAATCTGAAAATGATGATGTGTTAGTAAAACTTTATTACGAACTTAAAAAATATAATCCAGATACTGTTTTAGTTAAAAATTATCTTGATGAACTTGGTGATGAGACTTCCGGATGGCTTGTTATGCGTGCGAAAAAATTTCTTTCTTAATTTATAAAAGATTTGGTTTATTCAATTGATAATATAATATGATTATATAAATTATATGTACAAAAAATAAATATTTATCAAAATATTCTTCAGGGACTTTAATTAATGGATTAATAATTCTGTACATAAATCCATGTTGATATTTTTCACCCATTACTAAATATTCTAATTCTGTTAATCCGCATTTTTCATAACCAGATATATATTGACATAATAAATAAATAAGGAAAATAAAAACATATTTTTTTATAATATTATTATCAATAAATGGTGCACTTATAATTACTAGTACTAATATTAAATGAATAAAATTAATAATATTGCTTAACATTATTAAACCTTATAAAAAATTTGATGAAAAATAATATTATATATTTATATAATATTATCAATGGGTGGTAACGCATTCAAAACAATAATTACTGTTAGAAAAAATTGTGAACAATATAAGGAAATTAAAGAAAGGCTCACTATGATTTTCAAAAATAAAGGTATCATTATTCACTTTATTCCTGAATTATCAGATAAAGAGTCATATGGTGATTTAGATATATTATATTCTCCTCTAGACTCGTCATTTTCTATTGAAGAATTTATAATTGAACTTTTTAATCCACATGAAGTAGTATCAAATGGTAATGTTTTTTCATTTCCATTCTTTTGTAAAGAACAAGATTTTTTTCAAATTGATATGATTAAATGTATAAATATTCCTTTTGCGCAATTCTATTTTGCGTACAGTGATTTTGGAGGACTTATGGGCAGTATCACTAAAAGATATGGTATAATATTTGGTCATGAAGGATTATTTATTGAATATAATAATAAAAAAATAACTTTAACAGAAAATGTTTTAGACTGTTGTAATTTTTTTGGTATAGATATAAATATTTTTAATAATATTAAAACAAAAAAAGATTTATTTGATTTTATTATATCTTTTGAATTATATAATAAAAATATTTTTAATTCTGGTAATCACGAACATCGTAAACGTATAATAAAAAGACCTATCTATTTAGAATTTCTAAAATATATTGGTGTTGATATTATAAAATCTTCAAAAGAAAACAGTATTGAAGAAATATCAAAAGAAATGAAAGAAAAAATATATAATCGTGCAATATTATATTTTGATAAACAATCTAAAATTAATGATATAATTAAAGAAGAAGAAAAAAATACTTTCATTCATAATAAATTTAATGGAAACATGTTAAAAGATAAAGGTTATACTGGTAAAGAAATTGGGTATATAATGATAGCATTTAAAAATCAATATTCTAATTTTGATGAATTTATATATAATTCATCACAAGAAGAAATTTTTAAATCACTAAACAATTTGATTTCTTGTCTAAATTTTAGAACATTATTTTAATTTATTCACTACTAGCTCCACTACTTCTAATTCCACAGAAATCTTCAGATGTTGCAAATTTGTAAATGATATAGATATATGGGCAACAACAGGCCATTAAAAAGGAACCAATATCAAAACCTTTATTGCATTTAAATGATAAATATAAAGCAAAAATTGCTACAACCATATGAAAAACACTGTAAATAGTTCTGAGTGGGCTACTAGTGTGTTTAGATTCTCCAGTACCTATAACAACTACTTGAGGTTGTGTACTAGGTGCATTTGGTATAGAACTAGGCATAGGAGTAGACATTGTACTTGGGGTATTAACAATTTGATTTGAAGACATTATATATAAATATATAGATATTTTTTTCAAGTGATAAAATTTAAAGATTTATATGTTTTTTCTAAAGTAAATAAAAAATTGAAAATATTATAATTTATACATAAATATCTTATTGTATGTCAACTAAATCATATAATTTTGATAAATACTCTGATTTCTCCAATGTTCTAAATGTTGGAACTTCAATAAATGAATCTACCCGTGAACTCAAAGAAGTTCTAGTTATTATGGATATTACAGGTTCAATGGGAGGTAATATTAATAATAATTCTTACGATGGTTCTAAATGGAAGGTTGCAAAAAAAATTCTTGAAAAACTTGAATCTAGAGGAGTAAAAATACGTGTCCTCCCATTCAATTGTGCAACATATCAAATTTGTTCCATTTCTGAAATTCCAGAACCAAATGAATGTACTTATTTTTCTCCTATTGTTCCTACGCTTGAACAAATTTTCAAAAATAAAAACAACTATTCTGCAGTACTTTTCGCATCAGATGGCTTACCTTCTGAAGATAAACAATCTGCAATGAAAGCAATCTCACGAATAGGTATTCTAGTTCGAGAAAATAATTGTAATCCAGTCTCTCTTGCAATTGGTAATGATGCAGATAGTAGTGCATGTGCTAAATTTGCTGGTAATCGTGGTTATGAATGTTTTATTAAAACTCTAACACAACTAGAACAAGTTGTTGATGATATTTATACTGGTCTTAAATGTAATTATCATATGCTTGAAGATGGTAACTATGTACCTATTGAAAAAGATGGTAATTATTATTATCTAACTACCAACTCAGTGGGCATTGAAATTGTACCCGATTTTGATGCAATCTTTAAATTCATTAATCTAACACTGCTAGCTGAATTTTCTAAAGCAGAACCAAATTATAAAAGTCTGAAAGAATTTATTAATCATACAGTACAAGTTGAACCAAATCTTACTAAACGTGAAATGATGGTAAATCATTTTGATAATCTAATTAGAAATGTAATTGAAGTTACAAAAGAACAATTTAGAACTCCATCAAATATTAGTTCTCAAAAATATGCTATGCGACAAGCATCACAACAAGCTTAACTTATTTTATAAAATTTTTATATAATATTATCTATATATCTATATAACATTAATGAAAAATAATAATCTTATTAAATTGCTTAATCAGAAAAAATTTAATGATTTCAATAAAACTATAAAAAAATACACAGAAGAAAATAATTATTATGAAAAAAATATAGAAAAAAATAATTATTATGAAAAAATAAATTTTATAGATAAAATACTATGGATAAATTTAGATAAAAGTAATCAAAGGAATAATTATATGACATCTATCTTGAAAAATATAAATATACCTAATATACGTATTCCAGCAATAGATGGAAAAATGGAAGATATTATGAAATATATTAATATTGTTGATTTTAAATTTAAATGTGGTAATTACTGTATTACAAATATTGAAATAGCTTGTACATTATCACATTTAAAAGCAATTAATGAATTAAAAAATATTGAAGGAAATTATTTTCTTATTTTAGAAGATGATATAAGTTTTGAAAATATGAAATATATTCCTTATGATTTAGAAACAATTATTAAAGATAGTCCTGAATTTGATGTGTTACAAATTTGCAAAACTATAATGGATCATAAAAATTTTAATCTTATTAAAGATAAATATGAAAAATGGAACCATATGTATAATTGTACCGGTGCTTATATAATTTCAAGAAATGGTATAAATAAAATTATCGAAAAATATAATTTTAAAAATAACGTTTTACAAAATAAATTAAGTGAAATTAATGATTCTGATTCATTAATATATGAATGTTGTAATGCATATACATATAAATACAATGTAATTTCAACATTAGATGAAGAAAGTACAATTCATAGTAATCATTTAAAAGGACATAGACGAAATACTATTATTCAAAAAAATATAATTTTTAAAGATTTTTATATAGTCTAATTATATGAATAAAAACACAATAAGATTACTATAAAAAAAATTTATAAATAATTATCTTTATTGGATTAAAAACATAAAAAAGATTTTATTATTATTTATCTATATACAGTATTTTCAAATCTAAAATGAGAAAAATTGAAGAATTAAAATAGTCATCGCTGTAAAAAGAAATCAAGTAGAAAGAAAATAATTTTTAATTATTTATACTTCCATTTTTTTATTAGTAGGTTTAGATGTGCCATTCTTTTGAGCTATAATTTCTAAAACTTTTTCTAATGTTAACTCTTCAGTATCATAGCTTTTAGGAATTGGTATATTTGATTTTGATTTACCATTAACTATTTGTAAATAGGGTCCATATTGTCCAGATTTTACATTAATAACTCTATTTTTAACTGTAAATGTTTGAAGAGCAAATTTATCTCCATGTTGAACTAGTTGTTTTGCAGATTCAAATGTAACATTATCATCTTTAACTGAAAAATTTTTATTTAAATATTTAATATAATATCCAAATTGTCCTTTATGTA
>Ga0214923_10008769_pt1 | contig 10666 bp, 8 predicted proteins | sample LL1510_MetaG_FD_177993 | JGI IMG/M metagenome (GOLD analysis project Ga0214923, IMG submission 177993) | Freshwater microbial communities from Lake Lanier, Atlanta, Georgia, United States - LL-1510 | ecosystem: Environmental > Aquatic > Freshwater > Lake | place: USA: Georgia | collected 2015-10-15
ACCTTCAAATTCTCATTTTTGGCGTGAAACTTTTACGCGCCCGCTATTCCTCACATCATTTTCGCTAACAATCTTCTCGCTCATTGCAAGTAGAGCGCGATTTGGTGATTTAGCTGGAGGAGCGCTTGCAATTGCAGGCGAGAGCTCCGGTGCGCTCCTGAGAAGTTATGGTGAATCGTGGCATGCGCTCGGAGTTGGCTCACCAAACGCAACGCACCCGTTTAGCGCGCTACTTGCGATCGCTTCATTTATCACCGGTGGAAACCCAGGGCGCTTTGTCACCTTCATTATGATTTTTGCCCCTGTTTTTGCAATGTGGTCGATGTATCTTCTCGTTCGTAAAAAAGGTGCAGGTCAATGGATTTCAGCGACCAGTGCGTTACTTTACGGATCATCAGCCCTCTTACTTATTTCCATAAATGTTGGCTACTTGAGCACGGTGCTGTTGATTGTCATTGTGCCACTCGCACTCCTTGCGTTTAAGGAAGAGAATTACTCAGAGATAAAAATGATGAGTTGGCGAAGAACTTGCGCCATGGCTTTGCTACTTACGCTTCTATCTGCACTCTCATTCCAAATTTATGTACTAGCGATAATCTTTATTGGTGTCCATCTGTGGATGTTAAGACGTGAAGGTAATCTTTTAATGAGATATGCAATGCAATATGGAACGATTCTTTTTGGATCGTTCTGCGCGTTGGCCCCATGGAGTCTGTCACATATAACATCACCGAAATCTCTTCTCCTGGATCAAGGCATCCCAGTGGACTTTGGTCCGCCACTTCGCGTGCTCACTGGCAACTTCCAGCCGCTAAATGCAATTCCAACTTATGTGATTGGTATTTCCCTAATCATGGGAGTTGTCTCGCTCTTTTCACGGAGAGCTTTTGCTCAATCATGGGTAATTCTCGGAACTCTTGCAATGGCAGGATTTATTTCTGCGCTCTCTATCGCACCGATTGGGAATTCCCTTAAATCGGGAGTATGGCCAGGAGGTTTCCTCGCGGTATCAATCTGTTTTTCATCAATTGCGTTTGCGCGCTTAAGTATGGGGCGCCTAAGGCGGCTGCGAGAGTCATCTTTGGGGCGAGCTCATTTTGCGACCGCATTGGTTGGAATCATCGCTCTGTACTCGGTTTCGACAAACCTGTTTTGGTGGGCGACAAGCGCAGCGAGTGCTCCAGTGAGATCAGTGAGTTCTTCTGTTTTGCCAGCGTTTATCTCCGCAGCCACCACAAATTCTGATAGACCAAAAACTTTGATACTAAAGAGCGAAGAGATGGAAGGTGTTAAAAATTTCGCCTATGTTGTGCTGCGAGATCGAGATCTACAAATGGGCGAGTTGTCGGCTCTGCCTGCAGAGGTGCCACTCTTGACGAAGACTGTAAGTCAAATAACTGCTGGAGTGGGTGATGCTCCAGCAGCGACTCTGGCAGAATTTGGAATACGTTATTTGTATTTGGAGGATGGGAAGAAAAATAATTCTCTTGCCAGGAAGATTGACGGAATTGGTGGTCTAACTAGGCTCTCCGCAACGAGCGATGGCATTTTGTGGCAAATCTCTGGATTAACTTCTCGAATCAAATTCTCGCCTCGTGTAGTGGAAGGCGACAACGATGGAAAATCAGAGAGCGAGATTCTCGAACTTCCATCGGACGCAGTAGGTGCAGAATTTGATGTTCCATCGCCGGGAACGGTTCAACTCGCAGAAGTATTTAATCCTCGTTGGCGCGCACTACATGCGGGAAAAGTTCTCCTTCCAACTAAGTCTGAATTGGGTTTGACTCAATTTGAGATTCCAGAGATGGGTCGAGTAGTTCTATTTCATGAAGGAACGGCTCACCGAGCAGGGATTGCGCTCCAGTTGGCAGCGTTTGGGCTCTTGTTGTTCTTCGCTCTGCCTCGTGGACGACGACAACGTGAACTTCCTGATGAGGAGGTCTCATGAAAACTCGACTCTTAATTCTTTTTATTTTTATCGGACTCATAGCAAGTGCCAACGCACTCGAAGGTGACCAAGAAACAAGGGAGTATGTCGAGAGCGTTTCTACTTTTATTTGCCCTGCGAAGAATGGGGCGATTACTGGCGAAATTCATTTGGCTAATAAACATGTAAAAAGCGCCCTCGTGGATCGAAAGAATCGAGCTTTGAAAAAGGGTAAGAACCGAGTGGTTCCACTAGCGGAGAAGGCGCGAGTAGTGAGCGGAAACGCTCCTACCCCTCTTGTCGTCTCCACTAAATCCGAAACATGGCTCGGTCTGACTCAATGCAGCGCTTCTGCAGGGGAGTTTTGGTTTGTTGGTGGCGCAAGTGATGTGACAAGTCTTGGGTATTTCCAATTCATTAACGAGAATCTTGGCAAAGCGATTATAGATGTTGAACTGTGGAGTGAAGATGGATCAGAGTCATCTCGAACATTGACGATTCCGGCGCGAAGTACAAAGAATTATTCACTGACAACTTTTATGCCAGGGAAAAAATTGACGGTATTTCATATTGTTTCGCGTTCTGGATTAATCAAAGCTGTGCTGTTTGATGAGCGCAGAAAAGGACTGAAGACTTTCGGTGGCGATTACGTTGCGCCATCGGTATCGCCAAGTAAATCGATTATTATCCCCGGCGTACCTGGAGCCACGCTTGTAAAGAAATCCAAGCTCACTTCTCAAAAATTGCGATTGTTTGTTCCAGGAGAGAGTGATGCAATTATTCAGGTGACGTACATTTCTCCATCGGGCGTTTTTGCTCCAGTGGGCTTAGATTCATTACGAATCCCATCGCAGAAGGTGGTCGAAGTAGATCTGGGATCGCTTCCTAAGAGCCGACTATTTTCGATCAAAGTAAATTCAAGCGAAGCGGCTGTTGCAGCAGTACTGACACGTGGAAATTTTGGCAAGAGTGGCGCGGTCACCGAATTGGCGTGGGCTAGTAGCGCCGATAAAAGCTCAGAAGAGAATATTTCTCTACCAGAACAGGCAGGATGGTTGAGCATCGTCTCTGATGCGCCAAAAGTTACGTTGATAGCGACCGGAGATGGTGGCAAGAAAAGAACGAAAACTATCAATGTGGATTCGATGGCGATATGGAAAGTTACCAAAAGCATTCGCCAACTAAGGATTAGCGCGGGCGGTGCTCAGATGCACCTGGGATTTACTTCGGGGAATAACTCAGGCGTTGCAGTTACCTCAATAGCCCCTGCGCTCGCTTCAGCATTAACCACTCTTCCAGTGGTCGATTCGCGGCTATTTATTCCGAGCGCCTCTTAGGGCTCTAACGCCGCCAACCGCAACAATTTCATCGTGAAGTTTGCTCGGAGTGGCATCCCAACCTGGAAAGTTGTTGAGAGATAGCGTGTATCCATGGCCAGAGTACGTCCCGCAACAAGGCGATGCACCCGCACTGGGTGTGTCCACCCTGCTGTTCAAACTTTGACCTATATCTACAGCGATTCAACTGTTGTATTAGGTCCACTTGCGACTTATGCCGAACCCCATAGCTATGACTTATGTAGTGAACATGGAGCAAAACTCACAGCACCAAAAGGTTGGGAATTGATTCGCCTGGCAAGTGAAGAAAATACCGCCGGTCCAAGTGATGATGATTTACTCGCGATTGCAGATGCTGTACGAAGTGTTATAACGTCGAATCCGCAACAAAATCAACCCACTATCGGACGACGTGGACATTTACGCGCTCTTCCCTCAGAATAACAAGTGTGCCGTACACAGATAGTTCTCTTGCGAGCGTAATTAAGTCTTACGATATTCGTGGGCTGGTAGGTAGTGAGATTACTGAAGAGTTTTGTAGAGATATCGGAATCGCCTTTGCTAATTTAGTTTCCAGCAAAGAAATTGTTGTCGGATACGACATGAGACCATCATCTGAAAAGTTAGTCGCATCATTTTCCGCTGGCGTGCGTGCAACCGGTACAAATGTTGTAAACATCGGATTAGCTGCGACAGATCAATTGTATTTTGCTACCGGAAAACTCAATATTCCAGGGGCGATGTTTACTGCCAGTCATAACCCTGCTCAATACCACGGGATTAAATTGGCGCGGGCGGGCGCGAAGCCCATTGGCTCAGACACTGGTTTAGCAGAGATTAGAAAAGCCTTGATTGATAATGATTTGCCAACTTCGTCCACTAACGGGGTAGAACGAAAGCTAGAACTTCTCGAAGAGTATGGAGCGCACCTCAGAAACCTTGTTGACTGTTCGGATATCAGACCTCTTAAAGTGGTAATCGATGCAGCAAATGGTATGGCTGGCCACACCGTTCCTAAAGTTTTGGGGCCACTGAATCTGAATATCGTCCCAATGTACTTCGAACTTGATGGAACATTTCCTAATCATGAAGCTAATCCACTAGATAGCTCTACCTTGAAGGATCTTCAGCAGCGTGTGGTTTCTGAAGGGGCAGATTTGGGACTTGCCTTCGATGGCGATGCAGATCGCTGCTTCTTAGTAGATGAGAGTGGTGGCTTAGTGGCGCCTTCATTGCTTACCGCGCTGATCGCCGAAAGTGAGTTAGCGAAAGCGCCTGGTAGCACGATTATCTATAGTTTAATTTCCTCGCGAATAGTTCCTGAAGTTATTGAGCAATGTGGCGGAGTAGCGTCACGGAGCAAAGTTGGCCATTCAAATATCAAAGCTCAGATGGCAGAAACCGGAGCGATTTTTGGCGGCGAGCATTCGGGACATTTTTACTTCCGAGATTTTTGGAATGCTGACTCAGGGATGCTTGCCGCACTTTATGCTCTTGCAGCGCTAGGCCATTCGTCCGAATCAAAGACTTTTTCAGAGATCATCGGTAAGTATCGAAAGTATTCGGGAAGTGGAGAAATCAATTCACAAGTTGGCGATGTCATTGCCTCAATGACTCGGGTAGAAAATCATTTTTCTGGAGAAGGGGAGGTAGATAGGCTCGATGGTTTGACCATCAGCTCTGGGCGTTGGTGGCTCAATGTCCGCCCTTCAAATACTGAGCCTTTACTGAGACTTAACGTTGAAGCGGATAACGATGAGATAATGTGCGCTATCCGCGATGCAGCATTGGAGGTGATTCGGCAGTGATAGTGAATCCCAAGATTCTTGAAATTATTGTCTGTCCTCAGTGTCGTGGAGAGTTAGCTCTTGAAGCCGAATCTCTGTTCTGCAAGAAGTGTGCGCTGGATTATCCGATAAGAAATGGAATACCAGTCTTACTTATCGACTCTGCCACCAAGCGAGGATGACTTCACTAGTAAGAAAAATTTATGCCATCGAGGGGGTCATCAAGAATTACCCCTGGGGTTCTCGGCAGGTATTGGCTCAACATAGAGGCGTTGCTCGAAGCGACGAACCCGAAGCTGAACTCTGGTTCGGAGATAATCCTCATGGGCCATCTCCACTGAGTGGAGATTTGAAATTTCTTAATCAATTAACTTCCCAAAGAGCTCTGGGGTTATCACAGGGACAACTTCCCTTTCTGGCAAAAATTCTCGCAGTAGAGCGCTCGCTATCTCTCCAAGTACACCCAGCGCTAACCGATATTCCATCTTTAGATGGTGTCTGTTCTGATCTAAATCACAAACCCGAAATGGTTGTTGCGCTCACTGAATTTCAAGCATACGTTGGCTTTTCCAGCGTAGAAGAGATTCTTGTCCGAGTTGATGCGCTGAATTCAGAGAAAATCAACGAGCTCATTTCAAAACCGCTCCGCGCGGGGAGTTCTATCAAAAATATTTTAAATAATTTACTTGGTGTTGAAGATAACTCGGGCACTTTAGAAGAACTCCATACGAATTTAACAAGCCTTGATCCAATTCGCGCAAAGTGGACCACTGAATTGATCGAGCTTTATGCCCCAAAACTAGATCCGTTAGCCACTTTGCTCTGCAATTTGGTGCTCTTAAAGCCAGGGGAGAGTCTTTATCTGCCCCCAAAATGTGTACACGCCTATCTCAATGGCACCGTCGTGGAAGTTATGGCAAATAGCGATAACGTCCTTCGCGGTGGCTTAACCCATAAACCCATCGATAAAGAGAATTTTCTGAAAGTTCTCGATAGCGAGAGCGCGATTGCCATTCCCATCACACCGACAGCAAACTCAAATCATCATGAATGGACGCCACCAATTTCTGATTTCGCTCTACAAGAGTTTCGTGGCGCGATCGAAGCTGAGTTAACTCTTGAGAATTTTGCCATCGCATTTGCATGGGAGGGAGGCGCGCGAATAGCGGACTCGGCAAATGCAGGCGAATATGCAGAAGTTCATCACCAAGTGGGAGCGCTTTTAGCCCCTGGTAAGTACACCCTTGCGGGAAGCGGTTCTCTCTGGGTGGCAACTGGCAAAGGGCGGTAAAGTAACGCTCACCAGACTTCATGATGCTACAGAGAGGCCCGTCACGTGAGCAGTTCAACAATAATTAAGAGCGATATCGCCAATGCCGAATTGGCATCACAAGGTAAGAAGCGAATCGAATGGGCAGAGCGAAGCATGCCGGTGTTGGCACAAATTCGTGATCGCTTCACTCTCGAACAACCATTTAAAGGTGTTCGTATCTCAGCCTGCATGCACGTGACCACAGAAACTGCAAACCTGATGCGCACTCTTGCTGCCGGTGGAGCTGAATTGGCGCTCTGTGCATCAAATCCGCTCTCCACTCAAGACGATACGGCTGCAGCGCTAGTTCATGAATATGGCATAAGTGTTTTTGCCAAGAATGCAATTGATCGCGATGGCTACTACGAGCACATTAATGCTGCTCTCGATATTACGCCCCATTTCGTTTTTGATGACGGCTGTGACTTAGTGAACACACTTCACACCACACGCCGAGAGCTACTACCAACAATTCTTGGTGGCTGCGAAGAGACCACAACCGGAGTTATTCGGTTAACGCAGATGTCGCGAGATGGAGCTCTCACTTTCCCTATGGTTGCTGTTAACGACACCGACACCAAGCACATGTTTGATAACCGCTATGGAACAGGTCAGTCAACATTCGATGCAGTCTTTCGTGCGACCAACACCTTGGTGGCTGGCAAAGTTGTCGTGGTGGCCGGATTTGGTTATTGCGGGCGCGGTGTAGCAGAGCGAGCAAAAGGTTTAGGCGCTGAAGTAGTTATCACTGAGATCGACCCAACGAAAGCACTTGATGCGATGATGCACGGATATCGAGTTATGACCATGCATGATGCAGCACGGATTGGCGATATTTTTATTACTGTCACCGGTAATCGCGATGTACTTCGCGCAGAGCACTTTGAACTGATGAAAGATAATGCCATCATGGCAAACTCCGGCCACTTCGATATTGAAATTGATGTCGCCTGGCTAGAGAAGAATGCTCGTAAGAATTCAAAGATTCGTCATCAGACAGATGAATATGTAATGAAAGATGGACGCAGACTGTTGTTGCTTGCTGAAGGACGATTAGTCAACCTTGGCGCAGCAGAAGGACATCCAGCAGCTGTAATGGATCTTTCCTTTGCGGACCAAGCGCTGACCGCGGAGTGGTTAGTTCATCACGCGAAAAACCTCAAGCCTGGAGTACATGAAGTGCCTACAGAAATTGATAAAGAGGTGGCAACGCTGAAGCTCAAGAGTATGGGTGGCGCTGTCGATACCCTTACTCCAGCTCAAGAGCAGTACCTCAATTCCTGGGAGCATGGCAGCTAATGACGCTGATAATGGTCGTCGATGATGACCAAGATTTAGCAGAGATGCTCGCCATCGTTTTGACGGGCGAAGGAATGGAAGTTGACTTGGTCGCACGCGGAGATCAAGTCATAGAAGTTTTTAGAAACTCCCAACCAGATCTAGTACTTCTTGATTTGATGCTTCCTGGACTTAATGGAATTGAGGTCTGCAAATTAATTCGTGCGGAATCGATGGCTCCAATTGTGATGCTGACAGCAAAAGGAGAAACATCAGATGTCGTTAAAGGACTAGAAGCTGGCGCAGATGATTACATCGTTAAACCATTTCAAACAAATGAACTCCTCGCTCGAGTTAAAGCGCGCCTACGTAGAACTACTGCGCCTGTAGTCGCAAGTTCCAAGTTGGAGTTTGGGGGAGTATCTATTGATTTAGTTGCTCATGAGGTTCGCCGTGGCGATAAAGTCATCGCTTTGACACGCCTGGAATTCGATTTATTGCTTGCACTTGCTAGGGAACCTGGTCGAGTATTCACGCGCGAAGCGCTACTCGGCGAAGTCTGGGGCTATCGACACTCTTCTGATACTCGCTTAGTTAACGTTCATATTCAGCGAATTCGCTCCAAAATAGAGCGCGATCCTAATCAACCTGAATTGGTACTCACTGTTAGAGGCGTTGGCTACCGCGCGGGTAATTTCACAGAACAAAAATAATGCGCTTTACAAATTCTCTCTCCTTCAGAGTTCTTGGCACCACCCTCCTGTTATCTACTATTTTAGTTTCGACATTAGCTTCAGTTCTCAATCAGAGACTTGGAGATGGCATCCGAGAATCCAAGATCGAATCTGCACTTAATGAAAGTCAATCTAAATTATTTCAGACCGAGAACAGATTTATTTTGGCAGAGATTTCTTCTGTTGCTGGTTTTCGAGAAGCAATTGATCGTACAATTACGGAGTTTGCAGATACGAGGGGGAATGAGCGGAACCCTGAAGTAGCAATTTTGCAGGCAAATTCAACATCATCCAAATTTTATATATATGAGCGAGCAACTAATCAAATTTCAAAAAGTTCTATTCCTGCAGATTTCCGAAAGAAAGTATTGGCTACAAAGGAACTTCAATACCAGTATGGGGATATCATTTATGCGAGCACATACCCCACTCCACTCTCTTTTGAGAGGCGAGTTCCAGCTTTGATCCTTGGTGGTCAATTTAATATTGAGAACTTCGGTAAGTTTGAAATGTATTTTCTCTATAGCACCGCCCCAGAAGATGGCACGATCTCTTTGATTTCACGGACACTCTTTATTGGCGCAATTGCTTTAGTTTTAGTGCTGCTCTTTATCGTATGGGCGACTTCCCGTCAGGTGATTACACCGATTAAAGGGGCGGCGGAGATTGCAGAGAAATTATCTGCAGGAGATTTCGCCGAGCGCATGCAGGTTGAAGGCGCCGATGAGATCGCTCGCCTTGCACTTTCGTTTAATGAAATGGCGAGCGCACTGCAGAGTCAAATTACGCGCTTAGAGAATTTATCTCGCGTGCAACAACGTTTCGTTTCGGATGTATCTCATGAACTAAGGACTCCTCTTACTACGTTAAAAATGGCTTCCGACTTGATCTATCGGCAAAGACATGATTTCGATCCAACTATTTCGCGAAGCGCTGAACTACTCACAGCACAGCTGGAACGTTTTGAAAACCTTCTGACAGAGCTCCTTGAGGTAAGCCGATTTGACGCCGGTGTGGTAAATCTTGAACCAGAAGTGGTTGATGTCGTTGCTTTAGTCGAGAAGACTCTTGACGCTCTCAAGCCAATCGCCCAAGAACACGGCGTTACTTTTCATTACACGCACCCAAATGAGCCGGTTATGACAGTTGTAGATCCGCGGCGTATGGATCGAATCTTTCGTAATCTCTTGAGTAATGCGATTGCCTATGGAGGGGGCAACCCAATACAAGTTGAGATTAGGACAGGAGAGAAATCAATTGCGATAGCGGTCCGCGACTTTGGAATCGGACTTCGCCCTGGTGAAGAGTTGCGAGTATTTGATCGCTTCTGGCGGGCAGACCCATCTCGTGAGCGGACAAGGGGTGGAACGGGGTTAGGCCTTTCAATTGCGCAAGAAGATGCACAACTTCATGGTGGAATTATTGAGGCAGTGGGCGTTATTGGTAGGGGATCATTATTTGTAATGACTATTCCTCGAGACCGAAGTGAGGAACTCACAGAAAAGCTCTTTGAACTCAATCTATAGCCCTCGCATCACTATTTTTGCGCCATGAAATTCCTTGCTCCTTTACTCTCACTAATAATTCCCGTTTCATGTATCAGCTGCTCTGCTGATGGAAAAATTCTCTGCATTTCTTGCGAAGGTGCTTTCACGCCTTCGGAAAGCCTCAGACCTCATCGATTCAGATTGGGTAATTCGAATATAAGCGTAAGTTCGTTAATTCCTTATGATGAGAAAGTGAGCCAGATAATTCTCGGTGCAAAAGATGATGGCAATCGCGATCTTGAGGGTGTTGTTACTCGAGCATTACTCTCTGCACGCTCGCTCTTTCCTGCCGATCTTGTGCTTACACCTATTCCAAGCTCGCCGAGCGCGAGAAGAAAGCGAGGGCGAGATTTCACTTTAGATCTTGCCCGTGCATTGGCGCGCGAAACAGGAGATCAGATCTCTACTTCATTGCATTGTGCGCGGAAATTCGCGCCGCAAAAGAGCCTAAGCGCTCGAGCGCGAGCGACAAATATGAACCACGCATTTACCTATCGACGAGCGCCCGATGCGTCAGGAGTAAAAGGAGCCTTGCTTGTTGATGATGTGTTGACTACAGGTGCCACGCTGCGCGAGGGTGTGCGGGCGATGGAGATGGCAGGACGCCCCTGCATTGGCGCAATAACCGCCGCCTTTTCCCTCAATTGGAGCGGGAGCCAACCCCAGCATTAGAGTGGGGGTCTATCCCGAGAGAGGCCGAAATAGCGTGGTTGCCCTGCTGGACAAAATCTTACGTGCCGGTGA
>Ga0214923_10008770_pt1 | contig 10664 bp, 9 predicted proteins | sample LL1510_MetaG_FD_177993 | JGI IMG/M metagenome (GOLD analysis project Ga0214923, IMG submission 177993) | Freshwater microbial communities from Lake Lanier, Atlanta, Georgia, United States - LL-1510 | ecosystem: Environmental > Aquatic > Freshwater > Lake | place: USA: Georgia | collected 2015-10-15
GTGCCCGCCGTGGTCCGGTCGCCAAGCTGATCGAGCTCGAGCGCCGCAAGAACGAGTGGCTCCGCCAGCAATTCGGTCGATGAAGCAAGCAACCCGCGAGTGGCTCGCCGGCCTGAGGCAACGTGTCGCGGATGCGCGACTCGGCCCGGGCCCGGCGGGCCCCGCAGGGGTTGCTCGGTCGCCTGCGGCGACGGCCGCGGAGCGGATGATCCTGGCAGGGCACCTCACTGTCTGGATCGACAACGAGCTGCTCTCGCTGCTCGAGGCCAGACAACAAGCTCTCCCTCCCGCAGCCGACCCGCATCCCGCGATCGTGGTCACGACGTCGCCCGTCGGCATCGACGTCGTTGATGAGACGCTTGCGCGCGACGAACCCCTCGTGGCCAGCCTGCGCGCGCAGGTGGTCGCCGTCACGGAGCGCGAGTATCGCGACTGGACCAGGTCGCATCCCGATCCTGACCACCTGCTCCACGTGAACCACTGGAACTGGGTGAAGACGAGCGTGCCCCCGGCCCGCCGCGACGAATTCGCGGCGCATCCGCTCGCCGCAGGCGAGGCGTATTGGCTGCACCGCACGGGCACGACGGGCTGCGGAGCCGAGCGCCGGTTTTGTCATCTCTGGAAGTGGAACGGCACGTCGGCAGCGCTTGTCCGGCCGTTCCTCGTCGAGCGCGTGCGGCGGCTGTAGGCAGGGTGCCGATTTCACGCACGCAATTGCCGAAATTCGCGCAAGGCAGTATCTATGCTGCTTCGGACCGCATCTCCGGAGCCTGACGATGCCACGCATCCTGCTCACGACCACGTCGTTTCAAGACACCCCTGGCGAGCACCACAAGAAGCTCGCCGACACCGGCTGGGAGCTCGTGACGGCTCGCGGCCCGCTCTCCGAGGCCGACACGCTCGCCCTCGTGGGCGAGTTCGACGGGTATATCTGCGGTGATGACGCGATCACGCGGGCAGTGCTGGAGAAGGCTCGGCCGCGGCTCAAGGTGCTCTCGAAGTATGGCATCGGCGTCGACAAGATCGACGTCAAGGCATGCACGGAGTTCGGCATCCCGCTCCTGTTCACGCCGGGCGTGAATCACACCACTGTTGCCGAGCACACGTTCCTGCTGCTGCTCGCCCTCGAGAAGAACCTGTTGTTTCATACGGATTCGACCCGCTCCGGCGGCTGGAAGCGGCAGACCGGCCACGAACTCCTCGACAAGACGATCGGGATCGTGGGCATGGGGCGGATCGGCAAGGAGGTGGCGATCCGGGCGAAGGCGTTTGGAATGAAGCCGATCGGCTACGACGTCTACTGGGACGAGGCGTTCGCCAAGGAACACGGGATTCCCAGGGCCGCGTCGATCGACGACGTGTTCCGCCAGGCCGACTATCTCTCGCTCCACACGAACCTCACGCCGGAGACCCGCGACCTCGTGCGGGCCGACTCGATCGCGAAGATGAAGCCGGGCGTGATCATCCTGAACTGCGCCCGCGGCGAGATCGTGAACACGGCCGACATCGCCGCGGCGTTGCAGAGCGGCCGCGTCCGCGGCTACGGCACCGACGTGCTCGACGAAGAGCCGCCGCGGGCCGACCATCCGCTTACCAAACTCCCGAACTGTGTCGTCACGCCCCACATCGGCTCCCGGACCCACGAGAGCGTCCAGCGGCAGGCGCTGGCGGCCGTCACCAACCTGATCAACGCCATGCGGGGCGACAAGCCGCTCGCGCAGGTGAACCCCGATGTCCCGATCACGAAGGTCGTCTGAACCGATGGCAGAAACATTTCATGTCGTGCCCGTGGCCACGCACGAGGCGATCGTTCGCGGAGCCTACGTCAAGCGAGGCTTCGACGCCGCCGAGGCCGAGCATGCCGCGAAGCTCGCCACGGCCGCCACGCGGCATGGCATCCGTACGCACAATGCGATCAAGGCCCTGCACCTCGACGAACTCTTCGGCTCGAAGGCAGGGGGCTGCACGCCGAAGGCGGCGATCAAGAAGCTGCCCACGCGGTTCAAGGCGGCCGAGATCTGGGACGGCAATAAGAAGCTGGGCCAGGCCGTGGCGTGGGAGGCGATCGACACGTGCATGAAGCTCGCCGACGCCTACGGCACGGGCACCGTCTCGATCGACAATGCCTTCCATTATCTGTGGGGCGGCGGCTACGTGATGGAGGCCGCGAAGAAGGGCTACATCGCCTACACGAACTGCACGGCATCGCTGGCGGAGGTGGTGCCGTTCAAGGGCAAGTTTCCCACGCTCGGCACGAACCCGCACTCGTGGGGCTTTCCCACCACTTCCGCAGTCGGGTTTCCGATCGTGATCGACTGGGCGACGAGCGTGATCGCCATGGGCCGGGTGCAGCAGCTGAAGCGCGAGGGCAAGCCGCTGCCGCCGAATGCCGCCGTCGACAAGGATGGCCATCCGACGACCGATCCCGACAAGGCGGTGTCGCTGCTCCCCTTCGGCGACCACAAGGGCTACGGGCTTTCGCTGATCAACGAGATCGTGGCCGCGTTCATCGGTGGGTCGCTCCCTACGCTCCGCAGCCGCGCGGCCGTGCCGGGCGAGAAGCAGAACTGCGCGTTCTTCTTCCAGGTGATCCATCCCGACGCGATCTCGAGCGGCGTGTTCGCGAAGGGCCGCTCGCAGGCCGAGAACGTGAAGGCCGTGCTCGCCGACATCCTCGGCCACGGCAACGAAGCCTGCATGCTCCCGGGCCAACTCGAGGCCGAGGCGGCAGCCCGCAGCGAAAAGGCGGGCGGCCTCTTGTTCTCGAAGGCCGAAGTCGAAGCCCTCAATGAAATCGCCCACGAGGCAGGATTGGCAGCACTGAACTTGGATGTGCTCACGAGAGTCGATTGACACTCACTCCCTCTCCCGCCGGGAGAGGGCAGGGGTGAGGGTGCCCCTGTGGAATTGATAACGGTCGGGCACCCTCACCCGGCCTTCGGCCACCCTCTCCCTGAGGGAGAGGGCTTACCAGGAACCGCATTCATGTCCCTCCCGCTCAAGCCCAAGGAATCCTGCCTATTCGATGAAGTCTCGCTCGGCGAGATCATGCTCCGGCTCGACCCCGGCGAGGGGCGGATCCGCACGGCCCGTGAGTTCAAGGCCTGGGAGGGGGGCGGCGAATACAACGTGGCCCGCGGCCTGCGGAAATGCTTTGGATTGAAGACGGCCGTCGTCACCGCGTTCGTGGACAACGAGGTGGGCCACCTGATCGAAGACTTCATCATGCAGGGCGGCGTGGCCACCGACTTTATCCAGTGGCGGGCCGACGACGGCATCGGTCGCAGCGTGCGCAACGGGCTCAATTTCACCGAACGCGGCTTCGGCATCCGGGGCGCCGTCGGTGTGCCCGACCGGGGCAACACGGCGGCCAGCCAGTTGAAGCCGGGCGACGTCGACTGGGACCATCTGTTCGGCAAGCTCGGCGTGCGCTGGTTTCACACCGGCGGCATCTTCGCGGCGCTTTCCGAGACCACGGCGGCCCTGACGATCGAGGCCGTGAAGGCGGCCAAGAAGCACGGCACCGTCGTGGCCTACGACCTGAACTACCGGCCGAGCCTCTGGAAGAGCATCGGCGGCCAGGCGAAGGCCCGCGAGGTGAACCGCGAGATCGCGAAGCATGTCGACGTGATGATCGGCAACGAGGAAGACTTCACCGCCTCGCTCGGCTTCGAGGTGGAGGGCGTGGATCACACGATATCGACGATTGAGACCGACGCCTTCAAAAAAATGATCGAGAAGGCCGTCAAGGAGTATCCGAACTTCAAGGTGGCGGCTACGACCCTCCGCCGCGTGATCACGGCCACGAAGAACGACTGGAGCGCGATCCTCTGGCACGACGGCAAGTTCCACGAGAGCCGCAAGTATCCCGAACTCGAGATTCTCGATCGCGTCGGCGGCGGTGACAGCTTCGCGAGCGGCCTGGCCTTCGGCTTCCTGGAGTTCAACTGCCCGCAGAAGGCGGTGGACTACGGCGCCGCGCACGGGGCGCTCGCCAGCACCACCCCCGGCGACACCTCGATGGCCACCCGGGCCGAGGTCGAAAAGCAGATCAAGGGCGGCGGGGCGCGGGTCGTGCGGTGAGAAGCCGCAGCCTGGATGGCTGCAGTGCTGCCGACGATCTGGATCGTTGGCAGCCGTAAGCAGCCGAGGCCACGAAGGCTCGGCCGCGACACAGATCCAAAGCAGATCAAGTTGAGCGTGGATAGGAAGCTGCTTGGCACTTCCGCGATCGGGCCGCATCCAGCCCGAACGGCACCGCGATCGCCATCTCTCGAACGGCTGTTTTTCGTCGCGGCCGTGCCACTCGGCACGGCATCGAGGTGCCCGTCACCTGCCGCCGGCCTTTGCGCATGCCGATAGCGGCGAGGAAGGCATTCTGTGCCATCCGCAGTCCACGGCTGCGCACGTGCGGCCGGTCGGCATCCAGCCCGACCGCCTGCCGGAGCGTGTGCCGATTGGAGAAATAGATGAAGCACATCCCCATCATGAGCACGAGCAGGTGCTGCACGTCGCCATCGCCCGTGAGTTCGCCCCGCTCCCGCCCGCGTTCGAGAATCTCCCGCAGCCGCTCGATGATCGGCGCCTTTGAGAGCAGGCCCGGGTGCTTCGCGAGCAGCCGCCCTTCGTTGAGGTTTTCCCAGAGCAGCAGTTTCACGAAGTCGGGATTGTCGGCCAAAAACTCGAAGTGCCGCGCGATGACCGCGCGGATCGCCTGCTCGGTCGTACCGCCGCGGGGCAGGGGGGCCATCTCTGCGGCCTCCATCCGTGCATACACCGTTTGCAGCACCTCCACATACAGGCCCTCCTTGTCGCCGAAGTAGTGGTAGAGCATCCGCTTGTTGCAGCGGGCGGTGGCCACGATTTCGTCCACCGCGACGCCGTGGAAGCCCCGGGCCGCGAAGAGCTTGACGCCCGCCGCGAGCAGCCGGCTCCGTGTGCGGATGGGATTGCGGGCTCGGGGCTCGGGGCGGCGGGTGGCGGGCATCGTGGTAACGCCTCCGGAGATCCGCGGTGGTTGCCAGGCCGCCGCAGTTCTGGCATCATACCACAGTTGTAACCGTTTGGTTACATCCGCCCTCGATGTTCGGTGCAAGGTATTCCATGACCACCGCCCCTCCACTCGATCCCGCCGCGCTTCTGCGGCCGCGGCGCACCATCCGCGGCATGTCGGCGATCCTGCTCCCGTTCCGCCCCGACCGCTCGATCGACTGGGATGCCTTCGCTGCCCACGTCGGCCGTACGCATGCCGCCGGCATCGCTCCGGCCGTCAACATGGACACGGGCTACGTGCAGCTCATCGACGATGCCACCCGGCGACAGGCGCTCTCCATTGCCCGCGAGACGATCGGCTCCGGCGAGATCGTGGCGGGGGCGTGCGTGGTCGACTCCTGCGGGGCGGCATTCGACGAGGCGGCATATGGCCGGCAGCTCGAGATGATCGGGGCGGCCGGCGGCATTCCGGTGATCTTTCCGTCGTTCGGCCTCACGGCGGGGAGCGATGCCGACTTCATCGCCCGCATCCGTCGGCTCGCGGCCCACGTCGAGCGGTTCATCGGCTTCGAGCTGTCGACCGCATTCGTACCCAGCGGCCGCGTGCTGTCCCTCGAGGCCTACGCCGATCTTGTCTCGATCCCCAATTGCATCGGCGCGAAGCACTCGTCACTGTCCCGCCGAAGCGAATGGCAGCGGCTCGCCCTCCGCGACCGGCTGCGGCCCGAGTTTCACGTCTTCACGGGCAACGACCTCGCCATCGACATGGTCCGCTACGGCAGCGACTGGCTGCTCGGTCTCTCCACAGCCTGGCCGGAGGCCTTCGCTCGCCGCGACGCCTGGTATGCCGCCGGCGACCCCCGGTTCGACGAGCTCGACGACGCCCTGCAGGCCCTCGGCGACTTCGCCTTCCGCACACCGGTGCCGGCTTATAAGCATTCGATGGCCCAGGCGCTCCACCTGCGGGGCCTGCTCGCCAGCGACGAGCCGCATCCGCAGAGCCCGCGGCGGCCCGACTCCGACCGGGAGATCATCGCCACGATCCTCGAACGCATCGCCGCCGCGATGGAGGCCACACCATGAGTACCACGGCTTATCCCAAGATCGCGCGATTTCGTACCGCAGCCGACCTCCGGGCCCATCTCGCCACGCTCGCCGCGCCGATCCCGCTCGACGACGAGCCGCTCGCCGCAGCGGCCGGCTCGCCACTGGCAGAGCCGCTCCTGCTCGGCGACCGCACCGTGGGCAATCGCTGGTGCATCCATCCGATGGAAGGCTGGGACGCAGGGGACGACGGCCGGCCGACCGATATCCTCCTGCGCCGCTGGCGGCGGTTCGGCGCGAGCGGCGCCAAGCTGATTTGGGGGGGCGAGGCGGTGGCCGTGCTGCCCGAGGGGCGGGCCAATCCCAACCAGCTCTGCGCGCCAGCCTGCGGCCGCGCGGGTTTCGCGTTGCTGCTCGAGGCGGTGCGGGGGTGCCATCGCGAACGGCACGGCGGCGACGACGATCTCGTCGTCGCGGTCCAGCTCACGCACTCCGGCCGGTTCAGCAAGCCCTCGGCCGCCGGAAGGCAGCCGCGGATCGCGTTTCATCATCCGCTGCTCGACGCGCGGCACGGCGTGCCGCCGCACGACGCGGCCTGCGTCGTCAGCGATGCCGACGTCGAGCGGCTCATCGAGGCGTATGTCGCCGCGGCTCGCGACGCCGAGGCTACCGGCTTCGACATGGTCGACATCAAGGCCTGCCACGGCTACCTCGTGCACGAGTTTCTCGCGGCGCGGCGGCGGCCGGGAAAGTGGGGAGGCGATTTGGCGGGCCGCACGCGGCTGCTGGTCACGCTCATCGAGCGAGTCCGCGAGGCCTGCCCGCGGCTGTTGATCGGCGTGCGGCTGTCGCTTTTCGACACGGTTCCCTGGCACATGGTGGAGGGACGCGGCGCGCCGTACCCGTTCGCCGACTCGCTCCCCTACGACTGCGGCTTCGGCGTCGCTGCCGACGATCCCGGGCGGATCGACCTTGCGGAGCCGATCGCGCTTTTGCGGATGCTGCGCGACCTCGGCGTGGTGGCCGTGAACCTCACGGCCGGCAGTCCCTACACCGTGCCCCACATCTCGCGTCCGGCGGCGTTTCCGCCGTCGGACGGCTATCCGCCGCCGGAGGATCCGCTCGTGGGCTGCTGGCGGCAGATCGAAGCGGCCCGGCAGGCGAAGGCGGCTGTGCCCGGACTCGTGATGGTCGGCACGGCCTACACCTACCTGCAGGAGTATCTCGTGCACGTCGCGCAGGCGACGGTGCGGCAGGGCTGGATCGACGCGGTCGGCCTCGGGCGGATGGTGCTGTCGTATCCCGAGCTGCCCGCCGATGCGCTCGCCGGCCGCACGCTCGTGCGGGGCGCGATCTGTCGCACGTTCTCCGATTGCACCACGGCCCCGCGCAACGGCCTCAAGAGCGGCTGCTATCCGCTCGACGCCTACTACAAGGGCCTGCCGGAGGCCGCCGCGATGAGGGCGCTCAAGGAACAAACAAATGGGCATGCATGAATTGTTGGCAGCCTGCGCCCCCCGAACGACCACGGCGCGAAGAGAACAAACGACCGGGGACCAGCAGGCTCTCGAGCCGTCCCACGATGGAAGGTGGTTCATGACCCGGTTTCTGGCGATTGCGGCCGCCTTGGTGCTCGTGCACGGCGGTGGCCTGAGTGGATCGGAATTGCAGTTCGCCGCGAATGGCCAGCCGCGCGACTTGCGGCTCGGGCCCGAGGGCGACAACCGCGTCAATGCATCGCGGCCGGGGGGATTCGTCGTCAAGGTGTTCACCGGCGCGGATACGCACGAGACGCGGCTCGATCGGGTTTCCTTGCGCGGCGACACGCTCGTCGTCGCGGGCCCTCGGGATCTGCCGCGGCTGACGTTCGACCTGCGGCGGCACGAACGCTCTGTCGCGTTGCTCCTGCGCCGCATCGAGGGTCTGCCCGCCGAAAGCCTGGCGGCGGTGCACTTCGAGATCACGTCGAAGAAGAAAGACGTACGGATTTTGCCCCTCGACTTCATGACGAACGTGGAACAGCGGGACAGCACACTCCGAGCGGAGTTCAACTTCCTCTGGCACCGCAAGACCGGCGATCCGCTCGGTGGCTTCGCGCTGTACGCGGCCGGCTCCGATGCCGACTCCGACGAAGCGCTTCTGGAACTGTGGTGCACCGAGGACCTGCCGCGGCCCGCGGTTGCGGAGCCCTGGATGCCGGAGCGGGCGCGCCGGTGGCTCGACGACTACTCCACGCAGTTCAACGATATGACGACCATGATCCTCGGCGCCGGAAGCGAACGTGAGCTTTACGAGCTGACGGACGTCGCCGCGCGGCACGGCGTGAAGATGATCTACCTTCATACCGACACGTGGCGGGGCGAGTATTGGCCCAAGGAGCGCTCGTGGCTTCACGTCAACGAGAACGTGTTTCCCGCCGGGCGTGCCGACCTCAAACGCTACGGCGAGCATCTCGCCTCCCGCGGCATGAAGCTCGCGCTGCACACCACCTGCGCCGGCATCGGGCCCTCGGATCCCGACCGGATCGCGAAGGGCGTCAGCCGCGACCTCGCGACGTGGTGCCGCGGCAGCCTCGCCGCCGCGGTCGACGCCTCCGCCGACACGCTGTCGTTTCGGCCTGCGGCCGGCCAGGACGTGCCGTTCGCCTTGCGCTACGGCAATGGGCCCGGCATCCGTCCGCTCTTCTTCGAGATCAACTGCGTGCGGATCGACGACGAGATTATTCGCGTAGGCGAATTCGAAGACACCGACCGGCCCTTCTGGACGCTCCGTCGCTGCAGGCGCGGCTACGGCGCCACGGAACCCGCATCCCACGGCGAAGCCGCGGAGGCGGTCGGACTGCTCTCCGCCTACGGCCAGAACTTCGTGCCCGACAACGATTCGTCGCTGCTTCAGGAGATGGCCCGCGACTTCGCTCTGTTCGCCAACGAGATCGGCCTCGACCAGCTGGAGTACGACGCCTATGAAATCCACGGCAGCACGCGGTGGGGCCCCCAGAAGTTCAGCGACGCGGTCGCCCGGCATCTCGACCATCCCGTGATCACCAACACGTCCGGTGGCCGGCCCGTCCCCTCGAATATCGAGCTGCTCTTCAGCCGCAACCGTGACATCGGCCAGTACGGCTGCCAGGCGGTCGACCTCCCGCTCCAGCTCGATGGCCACCGTCCCGCCACATCGCTGCTCGACGCCTGGTTCGAGCTGTCGTCGCTCGCGGCCAAGGGCGGACGGCAGTTCCGGATCGTCAAGCCGGAGCCGATGTTCGGTGTGACCACGGAAATGCTCGCCAGCCACGGCCTCGTGGAGGAAATGTTCGAGGCATTTGCTTTGTGGAGGGAAGTGACTCCCCGGCTGTCGGCTGACCAATGGAAGGTGTTACGCGACACGCTCCAGCCCTTCGGCAACCACATGCAGGGCAAAGACCTCTTCCACGTGCGGCGGACGAACGATGGCTACGACGTGGTTCCCACCCGCGTGATGCTCCGCCGGCAGGGCGACGTGCCCTGGCGTGTGGGGCAGGAGTTCGGCCCCGTCGGGCCGCGGCAATTCTGCCGTCCCGGCGAGTCCTTCGAGGTGGAGAATCCGTTCGCGCCACAGCCCGCGGGGTTCGTCATCCGGGTGCGTTCCGAGTTGGCGGAGATGGACGACGCGGCGCCGGCGGCCGCATCGTCGGCGAACGACGCGGTGGCGGAGAGTTACCGTGCCGCGGCCGCGGAGGCTGCGGGCGCCGTGCCGGTGGCCCAAACGGGCTCCTCCTTGGCCGACGGCAGGCAGCTCCATCCCCGGGCCGACGAGATCGGCAACCAGCGGTTCGCCAGGTTCACGCAGGACGGAGACTGGCTCGCCATGACGGGCGAGAATCCGGGAAGAGCCCCGATAAGACACGAGGACGACCTGCCAGGCTGGCGCCGGAGGTTTTCGATGGCGGCCGGCCGTGGCATCGCCCTCGAGATCGATGGCGACGGCAGCGGTGCGATCGTGCTCCTTCAGTTGCACGGTCGTGGGATCCGCGACTACGTCATCAAGGTCGATTTCACGGGGTCGCGCACGATCCAGATACCGAGCGGCGAGGCGGCGTGGGCCGATGGTGACTGGGGCTGACGATTTGGCGCGAAGAACTTCGACTATTCGCAGGTGGGATACGTGTCGCTGGGATTCGGCATGATCCCGCCGCGGTCCGCGCCTCGGGTCCGCATCGCCGGCCTACGGCAGCTGCGCGACGTGCCCTCGAAGCTCGTGCGACCGGTGATCAGGATCGGTTCGGGATCGCTCACCGTCGACGGTGAGATCGAGACCGGCTGCTATCTGAAGTACGACGGCGGCGACACCGCGACCGTGTTCGACCGCAACTGGAACGAGCTCCGCACGTTGCCCGTCGCATCGGACCATTCACTGATGCCATCGGGCTTCGCAGCGGTGCACATCGACGTGCCCGACGGCGCGCCGCGGCCGTGGCTCGAGCTCCAGACGATCGTCATGGGCGAGCCAATCCACGTCCCGAAGCTGTAGCCACGGGAGCCGACGCGTGCCTTCCGAAGCCTGCCCAGGTACCGGAGGCGTCGCGGATCAATTCGTTCGCGCAGTCCGTGCCTGATACACTCGCCGTTATGCTTACCGAATTCACAAAAAGC
>Ga0214923_10008771_pt1 | contig 10664 bp, 10 predicted proteins | sample LL1510_MetaG_FD_177993 | JGI IMG/M metagenome (GOLD analysis project Ga0214923, IMG submission 177993) | Freshwater microbial communities from Lake Lanier, Atlanta, Georgia, United States - LL-1510 | ecosystem: Environmental > Aquatic > Freshwater > Lake | place: USA: Georgia | collected...
GCAAGGGTGGCGGCCAAAGCGGACTCGAACCCGCCATTTTTTCCGCCACCCTTGCGGAATGAGCCGGTCTTTTCAGGTGAAAATACCCGGCCCGCTTCTTGCCGGGCTCTTTACCGCCTGGCCCGGGGAAAAGCGGAAGCAGATCCGCACCTGGCTGAAGTTTCAGGCCATCACCGTCAACGGTCGCCCCGTCAGCCAGTTTGACCATCCGCTCCAACCGGGGGACCAGGTGGCCGTGCGGACGGACCGCTTCGCCACACCCAAAACCCGCCTTTCCTCCGGCCTGAAGGTTTATTTCGAGGATGCCCACCTTTTGGTGGTGGAAAAACCGGAGGGGTTGCTGAGCATCTCCAGCCCGGCGGAGCCTGAGAAAACGGCTTATTTCCAGCTCACCGAATATCTCCGGCACAAACACCCGCGTTCCCGCGAGCGCGTCTGGATCGTCCATCGGCTCGACCGCGAAACCTCCGGCCTGATGGTCTTTGCCAAGACCGCCGCAGCCAAGGAGGCGTTGCAGTCCCATTGGGACAGTTTCGAGAAAAAATATGAAGCCGTTGTGGAAGGACGCTTACCCCGGCCCGAAGGCACCCTGGAGTCCGATCTGGACGAAACCAACCCGCATCATGTCGCCGTCCGCCCCAAATCCGACCGCACCCGCCATGCCGTCACCCGCTACCAGGTTCTTCAGTCGAGCCCCCGGCGATCCCTGGTGGAACTCACCTTGGAAACGGGACGTCGCCACCAGATCCGTGTGCAGTTGGCCCACGCCGGATGTCCCGTGGTGGGCGACGAAAAGTACGGGGCCAAGACCGATCCCGCCGGCCGTCTGGCCCTCCACGCCTGCTTTCTCCGCTTCCGCCATCCGGTCACCGGCGATGAGCTCCGCTTCACCTCCCCGCTGCCCAAGCCCCTCGCCCGTTTGGTGGGAACCTCACTCCGTCGCGGTCTTGAGGCCATGCCGTAAAATCCGTGTCCGCAGGGCCGTGCGGCTGATCCCAAGGATCTCCGCCGCCTTTTTCACATTGCCGGCGGATTCCTGCAGGGCTTTTTCCAGAAGCATTTTTTCCGCCACTCCGAGAAGATCCCCCCCCTGGGCCGAGGCTTTCAGGGAGTCCCACCAGTCCCCTCCCGCACCGGAAGCCGGGTTCGTGGCGGCGAGTTCCGCCGAAAGGTCCCCGGGCTGGATGGTGTCGGAAGTCGCACAGACCACCGCCCGCTGGACGGCATTTTCCAGTTCCCGCACGTTTCCGGGCCAACCGTGGGCCAACAGGGCCTTTTTGGCGGACGCGGAAAACTTGAGCCGTCTTTCCCTTCCCTCCCGTTGCAGGAAATATTCCGCCAGCGGAAGAATGTCCTCCGCCCGCTCCCGAAGGGGCGGCAACTGGATCATCACCACGTTCAGCCGGTAAAAAAGGTCCTCCCGGAAGGCCTTTTCCTTCACCATCGCGGCCAGATCCTTGTTGGTGGCGGCAATCACCCGGACCTTCGTCCTCAGGGTCTGGTCCCCGCCCAGCCTCTGAAACTCCCCGTTCTGCAAAATTCGCAGCAGCTTGGCCTGCAGGGCCAGTGGCATGTCACCGATCTCGTCGAGGAAAATGGTCCCGCCGTCCGCCCGTTCAAACTTGCCGATCCGCTGGGTGAGCGCCCCGGTGAAGGCGCCCCGTTCGTGCCCGAACAGCTCGCTTTCCAGCAAGGTGTCGGGAATCGCGGCGCAATTGATGGCCACATAGGGCCGCGCCGCCCGCGGACTGTTCGCATAAATGGCCCGGGCAATCAGCTCCTTGCCGGTCCCGCTCTCCCCGATCAGCAGCACGGTGGCATCGGACCGCGCCACCTGCCCCACCAGCTTGTAAATTCGCTGCATGGAGCCGGAGGTGCCAATCAGCCCGGGAACGGGCCCGGGATCCGCCATCGTTTTTTTTCCGGGGGCAACCGCGGTCAATTCCTCCATGGAAGCGGCGGTCTGCAGGGCGCGGCGGAGGACGGCAAGCAACTCCGGCACATCGAATGGCTTGAGAAGATAATCGAAGGCCCCGTGTTTCATGGCCTCAATCGCCGTCTGGGCGGTGCCGTGGGCGGTCATCACGATGACCAGCTGCCGGGGATGCTCCCTGCGGATTTCCCGCAGGATTTCCAGGCCGTTCTCCTCCCCGATGCGCACATCGAGAAGAACGAGATCCGCCGTTTTTTTGCGCAACTGCCTCAAGCCCTCCTGCCCCCCGGTCACCCCAACCACCTCCACCGGCTCCTCCGCGAGGACCCGTTGAAAGGAGTAAGCCACGTCTTTCTCGTCGTCGATCACCAGCACCCGCTGACGAGGGGATGCGGCCGGCTTGGGCTTCGGATTCATCCCGCGCGACCCGCCGCCCTCGTGAAGGGGACGAGCTCCTCCGCCAACCGCCGGATGCCCTCGAGGTCCAGCTGTTGCTGGCCATCGCTTTTCGCTTCGGCCGGGTTCGGATGCACCTCCACGAGGAGACCGTCCGCCCCCACCGCCGCGGCGGCGCGGCTGAGGGCGATCACCAGATCCGCCCGGCCGGCGGCTTGGCTGGGATCGACGATCACGGGGAGATGGCTTTCCCTTTGGGCAAGGGCGACGGCGCCGAGGTCGAGGGTGTTGCGCACCGCGGTCTCAAAGGTGCGGATGCCCCGCTCACAGAGGATCACCTGCCCGTTGCCGGAACTCATCACATACTCCGCCGCGAGCAGCCACTCCTCCACCTTCATGGAAAGGCCCCGTTTCAGGAGAATGGCCCGGCCCGAGGCGGCCGCGGCCTTCAGCAGGGAGAAGTTCTGCGCGTTGCGGGCCCCGATCTGCAGGATGTCGGCCACCGCGGCCACCTTTTCCACATGAAGCTCGGAAAGCACTTCCGTGACGATGCCCAGCCCCGTCTCCTTCTTGGCGAGGGCCAACAACTCCAGGCCCTTTTCGCCCAATCCTTGGAACTCATACGGAGAGGTGCGCGGCTTGAAGGCGCCACCCCGCAAAAAGGTCGCCCCCGCCTTCTTCACCGCCCGGGCGGTGGTGAGAAGTTGCTCCTCGGACTCCACCGAGCAGGGCCCCGCCATCAACCGGAAAGGCTCCGTTGCGCCGATGGTCACCCCGTTGGCCTTCACCACGGTGGCGCTCTTCCTGCCTTCCCGGGCCACCAGCTTATACCGCCGCTGGACGGGAAGAACCGCCTCGACCTGCGGCCAGGTGGCCAAGGCCTCCAGGGAGGCGTGGGCCCGCTCATCCCCGATCGCGGCAATCACCGTCTGGATTTCCCCGATGATGGGATGGGGCTGGTACCCGAGTTTCCCGACCTCGGCGATCACCTGGTCGACCAGCTTCTTCTCCGTTCCCGGGCGCAGGGCAATAATCATGGGCCGGGAAATCCTAACGGCCGGCCGTTTTCATCACAAGAAGCGGCCCAAGCTCCTCCTGCCACCAGCGGGCAAGCTCCCCCCTCTCCGGCCAAGCCCCGCCGCGGTGCCAGGACCGGACATGGGAACCGGGCGGGGCCCAGATTTTCGGATCGGTGGGCCCGAACAACAGCCCGCAAGGCACCCCGCTCCACGCCGCCAGATGGCTGATGCCGCTGTCGTGGCCCAAATACAGGTCGGCAGAGCGGAGCAGGCCAAACACGTCCGCCAGCGGCCGGTTTTCCCATGCCTCGTGGGGGGCACGCCTCCAATCCTCCGGAATTCCGCGGAGAAGATTCCCCTCCACTTCCCCGGCCAACCAGACCCATTCCACCGGCCGGTCCCTTTTCCAGATCCGCAGCTCCTCCAGCCACTCTTCCAGGGGCCAGCACTTGCGAGCACCGCCGCTTCCGGGATGGATGACGATCCGGGGAACCGATCCGGGAACGCGGGAAGATTCCGCGGCTGCCAGTTTTTCCCCGCGGAGAAGGTGGGACATCCCCGGCCCCACTCCCAGCGCCGACAAGGGACCGGTCAGGTGTTTCCAAGCGGCAGTCGCCGGCCCGGTGGGGTCGATGGCGAGATAATCGCCCTGCCCACCCCCCCGCCTCCAGTTGGCCTCGAAGATTCCGTCCGGATCGAAGAGGTAGGAAACCGTCAGATCGAATTCGGAGAAGTAATCGCACCAATCGGGCTCAAGGACGCCCCCCTTGGCGAAAAATCCCGCCAGTCCCGGACGGTCGATGGCCCGGATCCCGTCGACCCGACCCGGCCCGGTTACCAGCTCGCCGAAACGGGGATTGGCCACCAGTTCGAGCCGGGCTTGCGGCCACTTTTGCCGGATCCCCGCCACCGCCGGCAGCGTGAGCAGAAAATCCCCGAGCGCGCCGCCACGGATGACCAGGATTTTCAAAACCGCCGGATAGGATTTTTAGTAGGCGAAGATGCCCAGCCCGAGCAGGCAGAGGGCAAAGCCCATGCCGAGAAAGAGGAGCAATTTTCCCCGGAAGGGATTGGCAAAGACCCAGCCGATGGCGTCGCGCAGGAGATAGGGTGACCCCACGAGGAACATGCCTTGGACGATGAGCACGTAGGCGTAGACCACCACCACCAACCGCAAGGCATCCTCCCGCAGGAAACAGGCATCCAGCAGGACATTCGCCCCCAGCAGCAGAAGGATCCCAAGGGCGCGGACGGCGATGAATTCACGCACATACAACCAGCTGCTCACCCCGAGCGCGACCGCCGCCAGCACGAAAAGGGGACGAAAGCGGGTGTACTCCATCAGATTCATCGTGCCGGCCAGCCACGCCGCCCACGCCGTGGCCAGCGCCAGCAAAACCCCTCCGGCCGTTTCCGAACGCGGAAACGCACGCCACCAAGCCACCGCCTTCTCGTAATCAAGAAAACACCAGGCATGGATGAGCAAGGATCCAAGACCAAGCCACACGGCCACCTGGGAAAGGGGGAAGGAGTAGATCATGGCGGGTCAACCGAGAATGGATGGGTCACCGTAGTCGGTGAAGCCGGTGGATTCCGTGATCCGCACGGTGAGCAACTGCCCCAGATGCCGCTCTCCCCCGGAAAAGACCACCGGGCGGTTTTGCCGACTCCGTCCCGTCAACCGGCTCTCCCTGGTTTTGCTGGGACCCTCCACAAGAATTTCCACAAGGCTTCCCACCCTTTGTTTGGCTTTCTCCTCGGCCCGGCGGGTGAGCAACCCGAGCAGTTCCTGGTTTCTCTCTTCCTTCACTTTCTCGGGAACCTCCCCCCCTGTTTCCTGGGTGGCGCGTGTCCCCTCGCGGGGCGAGTAGCGGAAGATAAAACCGTTGTCGAAATCCACCTGCTCCATCATTTTCCGCGTGGCCGCAAAATCGGCATCCGTCTCCCCGGGATAGCCAACAATGACATCGGTGGTCAGACCGATCTGCGGACAGGCTTGGCGCACCTGATCAACGATCCGGAGGTACTGGTCGGCGGTATATCCCCTGCCCATCTGCCGGAGAATGCGGTCCGAACCGGACTGCACCGGCAGGTGAAGATGCTCGCACAGCTTTTTCAGCCGCCCGTAGCAACCGATCAGGTCCGGCTTCATACCGCGCGGATGGGGGGAGGTGAACCGGATTCGATCCAAGCCGGGGACGGATTCCAGGTCTTCCAGCAACTGAACAAAGGCGGACTTGCCCTCCCGCGCCGGAATCCGACGGCCGTACATGTTGACGATCTGTCCCAGCAAGGTGACCTCCCGGATTCCCTGCCCCGCCAGATGCCTCACCTCCTCGACAATTTCGGCGATCGGGCGGGAGCGTTCCTTACCCCGGGTGGTCGGAACAATGCAGAAGGAGCAGTGCATGTCGCACCCTTGCATGACGGAGACGAAGGCGGTGACCTGACGCGGCGCGAACACATGGTCCCGGATGGCGCTTTCCGAGCCCGTCTCCTCCTCCACCTCGGCCAGAAAGCTCGGACGACCGCCCAGGCGCGCCTGCCTCGCCTGTTCCACCAGGTCGGGCACCCGGTGGAATTTTTGCGTCCCCACCACCAGATCGACGCCCGCCATCTCCTTTTCCAGGGCAGCCCCCCGTCGCTGCGCCATGCACCCGAGAAAACCAAGCACCACTCCCGGGTTCTTCTTCCGAAGGGCGCGGAGATTGCCCATTTTCCGCAACGCTTTTTGTTCCGCCAGATCACGGACGCTGCAGGTGTTGAGCAGGACGACGTCGGCCTCCTTTTCGGACTGAACCGGGCGGTAGCCGCGATCCTGCAACTGGCGGAGAACCTGCTCCGAGTCCCGCTCGTTCATCTGGCAGCCGTAGGTCTTGAGAAACACGGAAGGCATGGTTTTTTTTAGACCTTCGCGCCCTTGCGCGCCATCCGATTGCTTCTCCTCAGGCCTGCAGCCTTCGGCGGAAATGCCCGCGAAGGTACCGGAAGAGGAGCACCGGCAGCGGGGAAACCACCAGCAGAAGCCCGGCAAGAAGGACCTCGTTCGTGCAGCGACCCCCGTCCAGCTTTTCCACCCCCTGCCAACCCAAAAGAAGCCAGCCCAGCGTCATGCCGATCCAAAAAAAGGGCATGATCACCCGGTCAAAGGTCCCTTTTTCCTTGAGCCGCTGGATGCGATGATCCCGGTTGTTCCAGTCCATGGAAAAGCTCAGGCCCCCGCTTTTCGCTCGGCCCAACCCAGCCCGGCGAGACCCACTTCAAACAAGCCGTACAGGGGCACAAACATCAGGGCCAAGTTGAACGGGTCCGACGTCGGTGTCACGCACGCCGCCACCACCAAAAGGGCCACCACCGCATGCCGTCGGTGCCTTGCGACCACCTCCCGCTGAAGCAAACCCAACCGTCCCAACAAAACCATGACCAGCGGCAACTCGAAGGAGAGGCCGAACCCGAGGAGCATTTGCAGGACAAAATCGGTGTAGCTGGCCATGGTCCAGCTTGTCTCCAGTCCCAACCAACGGTTAAACCCCTGGAAAAAAGCCAGCGCTTGGGGAAGAACGAAAAAATAACAAAACAGGGCTCCCAGGAGAAAAAGAAAGGCTCCGGCGAGAAAGGCCGGCACCAGCAACCTGCGTTCACGGACATCCAGGGCCGGCAACAGGTAATCCCCGACGAAATAAAGGACAAGCGGGAGGGAAAGAAGGATGCCCGCACCCAACCCGATCTGCAGGGTGACGGTCATCGGGTCGGTGACCTGCAGGGCAAGAAGCGTGCCGGACGATGCCCCTCCCCCTTCCGCCTGGGCCTTTAGGAGGGGTTCCCGCAGGAACTCCATCACCTTGCCGATGCCGGAGACCCCGACGATCGCCCCTGCCCCGATGGCCCCGGCACAACGGAGAATCAGGCCGCGCAAATCCTCGAGGTGGTCCAGGAACGGCTTTTCGGTGTCCTTCACGGCAGGAGGCTCCTCCATCCTTTTTCGGTGATGACGTGGGGCAGACTCACATCGTGCGGCTCCCGCGGAAGATTTTCCATTTCCTGGACCCCGAAAAAGAGCCCCGCCACCCAGGCATGCCGCGGACGTTGGGCAAGAACCCGATCGTAGTGCCCACCGCCACGGCCCAGCCGTGTTCCCGTCCGGTCAAAGGCACGGCCCGGCACGCAGAAACCGTCTATCGCCTCCAGCTTCACCACGGCATGCTTTCCCGGAAGCGGTTCCCAGAGGGTTTCCAGCGAAGGCAGGGGGCCGGGCTGGATTTCCCACCAGGTCAGGCCGTGGCGGATGTCGGTTTTCGGAAGAGCCACGGTTTTACCCTCCTCCCAGGCCTTCCGGATCACATGACGGGTTTCCGGCTCGTCCGGGAGCGAAAGATAAAGACCCACCGTCCTTGCCGACTGCCATTGCCGGGCCGCCCCCAGGGCTTCCGCAATCGCCAGGGAGGAATCCCGGCGCACCTCGCCGGCCAGCAGCGAAAGGCGCCGGCGGATTTCCTCGCGGGCGGCGGTTTTGGCCGATGTCCCCATGTCCCCGAGGCTAACGGATCCCCTGCCGCCAAGCCATCCTTGCGGGCGTTTGCCTCTGCCCCGCCCTGCCCCCAAGATCAGGTCCTTGAAGGCCTCAACCGCAAATCCCCGGAGGCAAAGACCCCACCGTTTCATCACGGAAGTTCTCCTGCCCGCCCTCTTCAGGCGGAAACGGGGACACCGCCACGGTACCCAACCGATTTTTCCCAAGCTGAAACACGGGGAGATTTGTCTGACTTGGATTGGCCATGCGTCCTTTCTGATCCATAGCCCCGAAGCCAACATCCTTGTCGATCCCAACTGGGCGAATTGGCTGCTCGTCGTCCGCCGCCTTCGCCATGCCGGTCTGGCCCATCACCACCTGCCCAACATCGACTTGGTGCTCATCACCCACGCCCATTTCGACCACCTCAACCGGCGTAGTCTCCGCCAGATCGCCTCCAACCAGCCGATCGTTGTGCCGGCCGGGGTCGGCGACCTGGTGCACGGAATCGGCTTCGAGAAGGTGTATGAGATGAAATGGTGGGAACGACTGCGGTTTCCCGGCGCCGCGGTCACTTTTGTCCCCGCCAAACATTGGGGCGCCCGCAAGGTCACCGACCTCCATCGGGGATACGGCGGCTATGTCATCGATCTTGGCGGCCCCATCGTGTACCACGCCGGGGATTCCGCGTATTTTGATGGCTTCCGGGAAATCGGCCGCAAACTGAAGCCGGAAATCTCCCTTCTTCCCATCGGGGCCTACCACGGACCGAAATTCGGCGAGAACCATATGAACCCCGAAGAGGCTTTCCGCGCCTTTCAGGACCTGCGCTCCCGCTTCATGGTCCCCATGCATTTCGGAACTTACCAGCTGAGCTACGAACCCCTCCATGAGCCACCTCAGCGCCTTATGCAGGCGGCGATGAGGGCGGGACGCCTGGCGGACGTGCGGTTCCTGATCGAGGGGATGCCGACCCTATTCTAAACCGCCACGCTCCGCCCAACCCGGACGGGCGACCGGCCGGGCAAAGGCCACCAATTTGCCCCGATGGGTGATGAAGTTGAAAAAGTTCCGGGCGTTTCCCGAGGGGGCGTTGGGGTCGAAACTGTAAATGTCCACGCCCCCACCGCGCTCCCCGTCCATTCTCTGGGAGGATCCCGCCACCATCGCCTGTCCGTCTTTTTTCCTTCCGAGATAAATCATCACATGACTGATCGGCGGGTCCCGCGGGACGTTGTAGGTCCACTCCCAGAAAAGAAGATCCCCGCTCCTCATTTCCCCGACCAACCGCTCCGGATCCACTTTCCCGTCTTCCCGAAGGGGCACCTCGCGGACCTTCCCGCGTTCCTTGAGGTAGACGTATTGGCTTGAGGCGGTCCGGGGGAGATTCAGCCCAAAAACCTTCCACACAATGAAGCGGATGGTGTTGGAGCAGTCCATCGTGATGACATAAGGATGGCCGGGAGGCTGCCAGGACTGGCCGTACGCCAGATCCTGCCGGGAAAGCCAGCGGCAGGTTTCCACCAGTTTCTGATGCTGCTCCTCCGAAACCGCCGCACGAGCCGGACCGGCCAGAACCAGGGCGGCAAGGAGGAAAAAGAAAATTCTCATGCCGGAGGAACATCCTTCCACCGGATCCGGTCCTGTACCCCGGGTGTCTTGGCGCCCGTTTCCATGGCGTGTTCTTCGCAAAATACCGGGCCACGGCAAGCATTCCCCTTCGGTCATCCGGCCGGGGCAGGGCGTACCGACTAATCCAGAAGGCGGAAGAATTTTTCCGGGTGAGCCAGGTCGGCAAAGACGGCGTCAGCCCCGCAGGCCTGCAACTGTTCCGTGGAAAACGCCCCGGTGGCCACGGCAATGGCGCGGGCGCCGATGGCCCGGGCACAAGCCACGTCATGCGGGGTGTCGCCGATGATGTAAATCCTGTCGGGGGAAAACTCCTCGCCGTGCCGGTCGCGCGCACGCCGTTTCGCATGGGGCCCGAGCTCGTTCCGCACCGGCGAATCGTCCGCAAAGGCGCCGAACTCGAAAAAATGGTTCACCCCGTAACGGGTAAGCTTGAGCCGCGCCCCTTTTTCGATGTTTCCCGTCAGCAACCCCTGCACGAGATCGGGGCGCCGGTGCGCCTCCTCGAGGATCCCCAAAATCCCCGGATGAAGACCGCCCTGCCTTCTCGGCAGCTCTTCCGCCAACCGTTCCACGTACTCATCCAAAAACCGGGCGATCTCCCCCTCCCCATGGGGAAGCCCCTCGCGCGCAAGCAACTGTTCCACGATCCATTTGTCGGTCCGGCCGGCAATTTCCAGCCCCTGCAACCCGCGGTCAACGCCGTGGAGTTTCTCCATGGCGTGCCCGAGGGCGGTTTCCCCTGCCTTGCCGGTGTGGAGGATCGTCCCGTCGATGTCCCAGAGCAGGAGTTTCCGGGGCTGCCCGCGCCCCGGCTTCACATCCCCATCACGCTGTAGCCTGAATCCACATACAGCGTCTGTCCCGTCACCCCCGCCCCGCCTTCGGAGGCGAGAAACACCCCCATCGCGCCCAACTCCTCGAGGGTAATGTTGCGCTTCAGCGGGGCGTGCTGTTCGTAGTGGCTGAGCATCGCGGAAAAGCCACTGATCCCGCGGGCTGCCAGCGTGTTGACCGGGCCGGCACTGATCGCATTCACGCGGACCTTTCGGGGCCCCAGGTCATACGCCAGATAACGCACGCTCGCCTCCAGGGCGGCCTTCGCCACCCCCATGACGTTATAGTGAGGCACCACTTTCTCCGCCCCGTAGTAGCTCATCGTCACCACACTGCCCCC
>Ga0214923_10008772_pt1 | contig 10662 bp, 16 predicted proteins | sample LL1510_MetaG_FD_177993 | JGI IMG/M metagenome (GOLD analysis project Ga0214923, IMG submission 177993) | Freshwater microbial communities from Lake Lanier, Atlanta, Georgia, United States - LL-1510 | ecosystem: Environmental > Aquatic > Freshwater > Lake | place: USA: Georgia | collected...
CCGAGGAAGGCATTCAATCCCTTCAAGGTGATTGGTTCAATGAAGAATGGTTTTCATGTTCTTCTACCAGGAAAAAATTCTTTTGGAGATTATTACATTTACAAAGGTTTTGAAGATTGCCAAAAATCATGTGATCATCTGAACAAATTGATACAATCACATCTCGATGATTACCTGAAAGATAATCCATGAAGAACGAAACCCTAGATAAACTGGTTTCCAAAGGTGATATTGTGTACTACGAGTACCAAAACCTTGATGAGGAAGGTAACCCAGGTAAGAGTAGGTTTAGAAACACCGAGAGGTTAACCTTGTTGTTCCCCAGTGGGAATATGATCACCTTTGATACCTTTTGTTCCGGTGGATCCCAAAACACATCGTTGATCATCGGTGAACTTCTTGAAAGGGTGGAAGATGAGTGATTCCTACGAGTATGGGTATCCTTCAGGTCCGTTCTACCGAAAGTTTATGGCCGGTGATAATGTTTGGTGTGAGGTAAATCGAGATGGGCAAGGCGGTTTGTTCCTTCACATCGGAAATTCCTTTGAAGGCCATCCATCACCGGAATCAAAACCGATTCACTTCGGTTCCGAGGATCAGTTCATGGAGTTTTGCACCAAACTTCTAGGTGTGGATCACAATAGGTTTGAGGAGTTCTGGTTGAGGTGGGGATAGAAGCGAATACTTACTGTTCATAATGATGGATGATTTAGAGATAAAGGTGCTTGAGGCACTTCTGAAAGAAGCCAGGGGTTTACCTCAACGTTTTTACCATGGTTCCAGTGTTGAATTGAAACCAGGAACCATTTTGGGTGGAAGAAAATTTGCATCCAAATTCGGTGATGTAGAGAAGATCCTAGAGATGTTCAAACCGGAAGGAATGAACGGAAGATTGGATTCCGTGTACCTGGTTTCCAGGCCTTCCGATATTTCTCTTGCCGGAGGTTCAACGGATTACATCTATCTGGTTGAACCTCTAGATGAACCTCAGGCCCATAACCAATTTTGGCTGGGAGAAATATACGATTTGGCCATGGATAACGCGGATGAATTAACGAAGAGGGGCCCTAAACTGAAGATCTCAACCATAAAGAAAATGTTGGATGAGGTTAGGCCTCTCGCTGAAAATTACTGGAGTGGGAAAAGGAAGCCTGGTGATGTACAGGAATTCCTGTGTAAACAAGCAAAAGTAATCAAGGCGGTGAGAAAGTGAGTGATGAGATCCAGATTCCCAATGAGTTTGTGGCCATTCTGGACAAGGATGGGGATGTGGTGGAATTTTGTGCTCCACACGATGATGTGATTCAATCCTTGCGAAGGTTGCTGGATCGTGAGAATCCAGATGATGTTCCTCATACCGCTTGGGTTTGGAACCGCGGGTGGAGAAGGTGGGAATGAGTTGGGATTTTTTTTGGGTGGGGAAATAATTAGATATCATGAAACTAACCGCAACACAACTCCGTCGCATCATCCAGGAAGAGGTTTCCCGAGAGGAAGGCTCAGTCAACAGGCAACAGGTCGAGCAAATGATCCAAGAGAAACTTGATGAAATTGCCATGAGGCTTAACAATTCTGTCATAGACAACTACAAGTCGGACTACGAAGGAAATCTAAAGCTCGATGTCAGCGATCTTGTGGCGCAAATTGCTGCAGCAATCAGTGGTTACAACAGGTGAACAAATGAAGATCACAGTTGCGTAGGATTATCCGTGAAGAGGTGGAAAAAGTGGGAATGAGTTGGAATTTTTGTTGGGTGTGGAATAATTAGAAACAGCAGTCCCTAAATTTCATAGGAGCATAAAGACAGAACATGAAAATCACCGTCAGACAATTAAGAAAGCTTATAAGAGAAGCAGCTGAAGAGTCTTCCGCACGTAAAAAAATTATTGATGCATTAGAGAACAATGATTTTAGTGAACTTACTCAACGCATGATACAGAGGGGGTTAGCTTCGGGGCAGATAGAAGCTGATTTACTATATGCAGGATCTAAATCTGCACTGAGAATTGTCGACGGAGGTTACAACTCCGGGGGAAAGGTGCGGTCCGCCCCACGGAAGAAACTTATTGATGCTTTGAGATCACCGATAACTGGTGACACCGGACATGTATTTCCGGACATCGATGAGCGTGACGTAGAACAAGGTTTGGTCGACCTAAATCCTGAAGACTTGTTAATGTTCCACAAGGCCGCGGCCGAGCTGGCAAAGAAAGATCGCAAACCTGGCTCAACAACGAGTGAGAAGCAAAAGCGTGCGGTTCTTCAAAAAATTGCTAGGGGGCTACGGCTTAATGACCTCAGCGACATCGATCTTCCAACGATGACGGATGCTTTTTTGTACTTGGGAGGATGGGATCAGAGATCTCTGAACGATGCAGCTCAACTTGCCGTGGCATCCTTGAATCGTGGAGGTTATCGAGGAGGCCCTAGGGCAGAGGAAGTGGACAAGACCTTACGAAAACGACTCGTTGATGCAATTCTTGGTTTTGCAATCGAGGGTTCACGCAACCCCGGGATTGGTTCAATGGACAAAGAACAACTGATTCTTACTTTGCAGGACTTGGAACGTGAAGACTTGGTAAAACTTTCCAGAGCCATCCGCAACGCCCAAGAATTGGACTGGCAGCCTATACAGCAAGGAGGATGGGGAAGTACTTAGGCGGCTTTACAACGCCGCGGGATTTGTCCCACTCATTGCACTGACACGTTTGTCTGGAGTGTTGCATCTGCTCGATGCAGCTTATCGCTGGTTCTCTCGCAACAGGTTGCGGATCACGGGGCGTTGCACAAAAGACAGTTGTGAACTTCACTGAAATCTCGTGGAACAAATGAAAGAATTCATAGACATCATGACGGGCGTTTTTGTGGCAGGAATCCTTCTGACACTGATCGCATGGGCCAATTGGTTCCTGTTGCAAATCGTCCGTGAAGGTAAGGGAAAATCTCAAATCAATTCAGATGATGCTGATTCCACCGTGTCACAGACATTCGAGGTCGGCATCATCTGCGATTGCTGTTACGGATGTGAAAAGTGCGGTAGGAATCCTCCTGAGTTGATCAAGAAGAAGTGAAATTTTGTTCTTTCTTGTGATACAATGTTGTCATCAGACATGAAAGCCGGAACACTGTTACAAATGACACAGGATTCTTACATGCTGATTGAATCGGTGGGCGAAGACAAACGCACAACCCTGTTGGGTGTTGGAAGACTCTCCAAGGGTGAGTTGGTCGTGTATACAGGAGAATACCAAAAAGGTACGACAAGCACTGACCTCTACTGCTACTATAAGGTCACTTCGGGTCGCCTCACCGGCTGGATCTCCGACGGTCCTTTCGAGGTGTGTCGCTGAAGGTCAAACGGCGTTCTAGCCTGTATAAGCTTGATTCTTTATTACAGAAAAATTCTGCAATAACAAAAATTGTCAACCTTACATGCGTAAGTCTTTATACTTATGCGGTATGAGATTAAACGTCAAGAGCCTACGTAGGCTAATAAAAGAAGAAGTTCAAAGACTCCTCGAAGCTTCGCTTGGAATTCTAGAGGAAGAGTCCAGAAGCATCCTGCAACAGTTTAGAGACGACGTCGAGAGAATTCTCAGTGTAGATGTTGATCGTCTTAAGCCAATGGGCGTAGGGACGAGAGGCATTGCCTTTGATACGGGAGATAAGATCCTTAAAATAACTAGAGACGAGAAAGAGGCGATGATTTCCTCGGCTCTCATAGGAAACAACAACGAGAGTTTGACCCGCTACTACGACGTGGTGCAGTTTGGCGACACAGGTGTCTACGGAATTCTCCAAGAAAAACTGGAGCCATTGTCCCAGCAAGAAGTCAAGGACATCAACGACGCCTTGATAAAGACACGATTCCCAGTTTGGCTCTATAAGTCTGATTATGACTTTGACAAAGCGAAGCAAATGACCAAGGAGTACCTGGCGCAGCAGAACCAGAAGATCCTTGACACCGGAGATCGTGAAGAGCTGACACGGTGGAGCAAGGAGATGAACTATCTTTGGAATCTCATTTCACGAAAATACAATATGCGAGGCCTTGCGGGAGTTCTTGGAGAACTGGGAATTCGTTTTCACGACTACCATGGAGGAAATTTTATGAGGCGTGGCAATACGCTCGTCCTCATAGACGTCGGCAACGCCAGGTCCTTTGGTGGATCGACCAACGTCAAAATGTTGAAACCAAATGTCCAGGAATCATTACGAAGGCGTAGTAGAATCATCGAATCTTCTCGAACGTCGTCCAAAGACGACGCGCTCATCGAGCGATGGCAAAAGATGGCTGGATTGACTTGAATTATACGCCGTAGGATTTTCCACTCGTTGTAATGTCACATACGCTAGGAATGCGGCATGTGCGCTCGATGCTTGCTACCATTGGTTCGCTTGTAGCAGTCTGCGATCATAGGATGATACATAAAGGCACGACAAGCAACGATTTTGTTGCCAATTTAATGTTATCTCAGTTTTCCCCGGCTGGATCTTTGATGGCTCCTTTGCGGTATGTTATTGAAGATTAATGTTAGATTTTTCTATTGAACAAAAATTATATTGCCCATATATTTGAAATTAAATTTAGATGAAAATTTACATCAATAGAAAACCAGTTTTAGGTCCGTGGGGAGGCGGCAACTTATGGGTAAAATCTGCATACGAATTTTTTCCATCTTTTGGGATTGAAGTTGTAGACCTCAGCGAAGATCCAGATGTGATACTGTTAGCTGGAATGTCACAAGACAATAATGGTATTTCTGCTTCACAAGCGATGGCTTACAAAGAATGGCGTAAAAAATCTGGAAAAGATGTAAAAATTGTTTTTCGTGTAAATGAAAATGATTCTCGAAAGAACACTAGAGGTCTCGACTTAGAGATAGTTGAATTATCACAAAAGTGTGATCTCGTAGTTTTCGTTTCAAAATGGTTGATGGAGTATTTTCAACCGCATATAAAAAAACCCATCAAAAGTGTTTTTATCCACAATGGTGTTGATTCCAATATCTTTAAACCTTTGGCATACAAAAACACAAAAACACCAATTAGTATTGTGACACACCATTGGTCTGACAATCCCCTGAAAGGATTTGATGTTTATGAAGAATTAGATCGTTGGATTTCAACCAGACAAGATTTCGCATTTACTTATATTGGAAGAGATAGAAAAACATTCTTAAATTCAAAAGTGGTACCGCCTTTATTTGGAACAGCTCTTGGAGAAGAATTGAGCAAACACGATGTTTATGTTTCTGCTTCCAGATTTGATCCTGGCCCAAATCATATAATAGAAGCTATTTCATGCAAATTACCAACTTACGTGCACAGAGACGGTGGTGGATGCGTTGAGTTTGCTGGAAAAGATCATGTTTACAACGACATGAAAAATTTGTTACAAATTTTAGAAAACAAAGATTTTACCTTGAATCAAGGTTGGTTCCCATCTAGTTGGAATGATTGCATAAAAAATTTTGTATCTGCAATAAAAAATTTACATTATTAACAGTCATTCTTTTAGATCATAAAATACTTTTAAAGTAATGTAATTTCGTACACAACTCGTTGTTACAATTCTAAATTCATAAATCTTAATCATGAATATTCAAAAAGAATTTCGTGTTCTTGTAGGCACCATGTATAATCGCGAAAATGATTACGATGAGTGCTTGGCAATGATTGGTGCCCAAAAGGGAGTGCAAATTACTCAACATATCATTTGCGAAAAAAATGAATATGATGCTCATTTGGAATTATACGGTCACTGGAAAAATGTAAGTCATCAATATGATGTTTTTGCAAAAATTGATGCCGACATGATTTTGAAAGACAACACGTGTATCTTAAGGGCATCTAAAGAACTTGTTAGATATGTTGAGCAAGGTTTTGCCAGTATATCTTGTCCTTTATATGACTTTTTTTTGGAAGATCAAATTCATGGAATGCATTTCTATAGTGGCGATATAAGTAAAAATTATTCATACATTCAAAAACAAAAAAGCAAAGTTTTTTGTGATGATATTGATGTGCATGAAAAGAGCAAAACTTTGTTTTCCAAAGATGAATCGCAATTCGATGTAATCCCAATAGGATATCATTGCAAAAACCCAAACGAAAAACAATCTTTTTTTTGGGGTTTTCATAGAGGTACAAAGGGAAGAAATGTTTATGACAAGCTGATGGCTTCTAATAAACGCAAACCACACCCTATGAAAGAAATTGCATTGTATGCTTATACAATTGGCAAAAAATATCCTAATACTTTACTGACAGAAGATATTGCACAATCTTTTATTAATTCATATAAAAAGTAGGCAAAAAAGATGTCACATCAATCAACCTTGCAATCTGTCGATATAAAATCGATGCACGAAGATTACACGAACAGAGTATCTTCAAAATCAGCTTGCATTTCTTTAGAGACTTCAATTTTTCTCTGGAATCTATGCGATGCTTTACAACCCAAGATAGCGGTCGATACAGGTTCTGGATTTAGTTCATACATTCTTAGAAAATGGTCAACAAACAAAAATTGTTCAGTTTATTCTTTTGATGATAACGCTTTTTGGTTAAACAAATCTGTTGAATATTGCGCATTGAACAATGTTTCAATACAAAATTTTCTTTTGTGGCAAGATGTCTCGCAAGATATTACTAATGTCGATATTTTGATTCATGATTTAGGAAACATGACATTAAGAGCAAACACTTTGGAAAAAGTGTATGACATGATGTCTAAGAATGGAACAATTGTATTAGATGATTTACACAAAAATCAATATTTTCAAGAATCTACTAGATTCTTCAATTCCAAGGGACATAGCATATTAGAAATTAAAGAGACGTATGATTCCTTTGGAAGATTCGTGGGAATAGTTTCTTTGAATGGAGCCATTGCAAAATAACGGTCGGAGACCTGCGTTATATCTGTGACTTGATAAGTCGATGTGCTCATCAAGTATTAGTAAAATTGACTTGAATTTTAGAACTAACTGGAATATGTAGTGAATATGAAGATAACATTATCACAGCTACGTAGGATCATAAAAGAAGAAGTTTCAAAAGTTATGTTTGAGTCGCCAGAGGATACAGTCTCCAAACTGAAAGGGATGTATAGAGGTTCTGGCCCTAGCACTAAGCTTACAAATCAGCAACTGCAATCCAAAGGTATTAAGCAAACCGATTTAGACAACGTCAAGAGCTATGCTGAAGAACAAGGGATACAGTGGCTTGAGTTTTCTGACGACGGGGGGGTGACTGTCCACGATCCAAAAGAACAGTGAACATTACGAAGTTCTAAAAATCTGATCCCCTCGTTGATGACGAGGGGATCATGGTTTAATCGGCAACCTACACGCGACAAAATTATCTTTTGAATTTTGAAAGATAAGCTTCCCTCAATGAAGGAGCTTCATTCTTTTCTTCCTGTAGATTTTTTATCCTCCTGATGTACTTTTCGCGGAGGTTTTTTACCTTTTCATCGAAATTTTCCTTATTGTTTTCCTTGATTATCGGTGCCGCTTCGACCAAGGGCTTCTGCTCGAACTTGATGTGATTGGAAGCCGTTGGTTTGGCGGTGACAATCGGTGCTGCCGTTATCTTGATGTTTTCAACGTTGGGCTTGGAGACCATCTTGACAACCTCGGCCACAACAGATACACTCTTTTTGAAGTTTATTTGGAACTGCAACGGAGCGAAGTAACGATTCTCAACAAGGACCTCTACCTTCGCGTTATAAAGCCCTTCCTTCAATTTGTTCTGCATGTTGGGAAGCGTGAACTGAACGACGTCCATCTCGTTCGTCCCATACCCTTTGAAGACATAAGCAAAATCTTCATCTTCGCAGACGAGGCGTACCTTGGCGGGGGAGCTGACGTTGCCCTCCAACTTTATTTTGAACTTAAGTTCGTTTGATTCATCGATGTCGAGGTCAATGGTTTCGAGCAGCGGTTCCATGATGCTTAACTATTCCTCAGTCCACTCTCTTTATTCTAACCTTGATATCTTCAAAGATATTTCTTATCCTTGATGAAACAAACTGCGCCGCCGTCACGGCGTTGCGCGCCGCGGCGTTGATCCTGACCCTAACAAAACCTTGAACCGTGTTGTCGGGTTTCCTATCGTTGACGCTGACGAGCCTTGCCCAGACCACGACCTCCTGCAGCTCCCGCAAGGCACGTTTGGTTCCCGATTGACCTTTACGTATTATCCTGACGACCTCCTCGATCAAACGCCGGCCATAGCCCATCGTTATCATTCCCTGGACGCCAGGTGGGTTCTTTCCCAAACCTCTGGTTATCAGCCTCATCAGCTTACGATCTTTCTTCTCTCGAAGACCGAATCCATCGATGGCTGCCCCTTTCCATCGAGCAGGTCGAACCTACCAACTTCAGTAATGTTGTCATCCTTGTAGAAGATCATCTGGTTGTCCATCATCCTCCACCGCCCCGTCGTAAAGTCCTTGATTAAGCTGATGTCTAGCATCATCGTTTGTATGCCGCTTAGCGTCGTGTCTATGACGTCGGCCGCCATCTCCACGGCCTGGTTGACCGCTGCGATCGACGACGTCAACTGAAAGAACTGTTGCATATTGTTGACGGTCTCCGTCGCGTAGTGGGTTTTTGAAAATGCGGTACCAGTATCCCACACAATTTGATAGGAGTCGTCAGAATCGGGGAATCTGGGGCGCACGGAATATATTCCAGGTGCCGTCTGGGTTATGCCGTCGGTCGTACGTGGCAGCACGATCGATCCGGTGGAGTCCAGTATCGTGAAACCGACCCCATTGGATCCCGTCGCGTTTGCCTTGGAGCTTCCAAAGTTTACGGTGAAGAGGTTGAGCGTGTGCATCGTCTTGATTCTATCCTATCTTCTCTTCTTTTTTTTCTTTCTGTAAGAGTTCAACACCTTTTCTATCTTCGTGCGCTTCGCTTCGTCCCCAGACGCCCAGTCCCACAGGACGTTTCCTTGTAATTCTTTCAACTTTTTTTCCAGCTCGGCCGTCCTCCGTTCCAATATCTCGGCGACGTCCATCGACACAAAGCTTAGATCGATCGATAAGGATAGTGCAATCTCGATGATCTCATCGTACCTCTTGTTCTTGTACGCGTCGCTCGCCTTCTTGTAGACCTCCATCATCTCTGGATCGTTACCGGTCTTGTCGGGATGAGTCGCCATGGCGATCTGCTTCCAGATCTTCTTGAGGTCCTCCGGTTCCTTTTCCTCTTCCGGTAAGACGGGGATGAACTCATCGACCTTTTCTTCCGCGCTGGCGCTTTGTCCTTCTTCGACATTGACTGGTGGAGGGACGTGTTGTGGCGGTGAAACATCGTCATTTTTTTCGATGTTGGTTTCATCCTCTTCGACGAAAGAGGAGTAGTAGCTCTCGTTGAACTTCTGTTCATGTTGCGAAAGCTCCTCGCTTTTTACTTCAATTTCGAGTCGCAGATATCCAAGCTTGTGGAGCAGTAATTTAATTTTTCTGTCATTAATTTTACTTTTCATGCGTTCGATATAAGTAATCCGCCATTTTGGAAAAAATCACATTAAATTTCATGTATGATTATTATACTTACTGAAGACTAACCCCATCAATTCCGGTGGAATTAGTCACAAAAAAGCGAAAGAAGGAAAAAGCCATGTCTAGAACACGCGTTCAGCAGACTCAAATCAGTGGTTCACTTGCATCAGGTATTTCGGACAGCCTCGAGGCTGGCATCGGACTAGTCGGACAAGGAACGTTGGTGGGTGATCTCAACGCCCTCCGCTCACAGCTCAACAAAATCATCGGTGAAGGTCACTGGTACGACGCCCTCGCAGGCTCCCAGGACCTCGCCGACATCTACGGCGCGATGCAGGTGTCAGGATCGAACGCCGCCTTCCAAGGCGACGTTTCGGCGATCGGTGACATGTCGGCCGTCAATGCAACCTTCAGCGCTGACCTCTCAGCCGTCAATGCGACCCTCAGCGGCGATCTCCTCGCAGTGAGTGGTTCTTTCAGCGGCGACTTGGCCGTGGTCGGCGACGTGGCTGCTGCAGATGCAGCGTTCTCGGGTGATCTCTCGGCCGTGAATGCGACACTCAGCGGCGACCTTTCAGCCGTCAACGGTTCATTCAGCGCTGACCTTTCAGCAGTGAATGCGACCCTCAGCGGTGACCTCTCCGCGGTGAGCGGTTCATTCAGCGGAGACGTGGCCGTGTCCGGCGACGTGTCGGCCAATGATGCAACCCTCAGCGGCGACCTCGGCGCGGTAAATGCGAACCTCAGCGGTGACCTTGCCGCAGTGAACGCTGCACTCACTGGCGACCTCTCAGCTGTCAGCGGTTCGTTCAGCGGCAACGTTGCAATTGCCGGTGATGTGGCTCAACGCCTCTACATCGTCGACGCCGACGGAACAATCAAGGATGAAGAGAAGCTTCTCTTTGACGGTTCTCTATTGTCAGTGGATGGAGCAGGCTCTTTCACAGGAAATCTTGATGCCGTTGGTAGTGACTTTGCTGTGGTGGCAGCCCTTCCTCCAAAGGCGGAAGATGGATACCTCGGCTATTCAGTGGCCTCGTTCTCGAAGAATGGCGGGCCCGGCGGAGTTTCACAACTCACATTTGATTCATCTTATGGAAACCTCTTAGGCATTGTAACTCCCAATCCAGGTGACCCACCAG
>Ga0214923_10008773_pt1 | contig 10660 bp, 10 predicted proteins | sample LL1510_MetaG_FD_177993 | JGI IMG/M metagenome (GOLD analysis project Ga0214923, IMG submission 177993) | Freshwater microbial communities from Lake Lanier, Atlanta, Georgia, United States - LL-1510 | ecosystem: Environmental > Aquatic > Freshwater > Lake | place: USA: Georgia | collected...
TGGTTGCTGCCATATCTCACTGTCTGGCGCGTGATCAATCGTCTGCGATCCGTCGCCGAGCACGGGGGTATGCGTCGAGGCGACGACCGCCGCATTGCAACTCACTCAGTGCGCCAGACGCCTCTGGCTCGGTTCTTCATGGTGCCGTTCAACATCGGCTTCCACCTCTCCCACCATGTCGATGCGGGTATTCCGTTCAGGTCGCTGCCGAAGTTCCATCGCGAACTCAAACGCTCTGGGTATCTCACCGATGCGCTCGAGTACCGCACCTACCGATTGCTGTGGCAGGCGTTACGCGCAGGCTGAATTTCCACTATCCGCGTAGTGGAAATAGCCGCTCGCGAATAGCGTTGCCGAGGTGAACGACGCTGCCGTCTCCCCGCGCGAATTGCTTCGCGTCGAAGACCTTCACGCCAAGGCTGTCGAGGGCGACCACGACATCTTGCGCGGGTTCTCGGTGACGGTGCGCGAAGGTGAAGTGCACGCGATCATGGGCCCGAACGGTTCGGGCAAGTCGACCTTGGCGAGCACATTGCTTGCATCGGAGTCGTATGAGGTAACGAGTGGCAAGGTCTTCTTCAAGGGCGAAGACGTCTCATCGTGGTCGACCACCGAGCGCGCCAAGCACGGGATGTTTCTGGGCTTCCAGTACCCACAAGAGATTTCCGGAGTGTCGGTGCTGCAGTTCCTACGCCAGGCATTGTCGGCGCGAAAAGGAATCGACCTCTCCATCCTCGAATTGCGGCTCTCGGCCATGGACTGGATGAAGCGTCTTGGCATGGACTCTTCGTTCATCGACCGCCACCTCAACCAAGGGTTCTCCGGCGGCGAGCGCAAACGAAACGAAATCATGCAGATGGCGATTCTCGAACCAGAGCTCGCCATCTTGGACGAGACCGACTCAGGTCTCGACATCGACGCGCTTCGTATCGTCGCCAAAGGAATTCACGAGGTTCGTCGCGTGCGACCCAGCCTCGGCATCGTGCTCATCACGCACTATCAGCGCTTGCTCGACGAACTGCGGCCCGACTTTGTCCACGTACTCATTGACGGTCGTATCGTCGCAACTGGCGGCATGGAAATTGCCGCCGCGCTCGAGAAGTCGGGCTACGACTCGTTTCGCAAGTAACCATGGCCATTGACGTCGCCGCTCTCCGACAGCAGTTCCCGATGCTGCAACGACAGGTCGGTGGCAAGCCGATCCACTATCTCGACAGCGCGAACACCTCACAGAAACCGAACCGCGTCATCGATGCGATGAGCGCCTTCATGCGCGAGTGCTATGCGCCAATCGGCCGAAGTTCATACTCACTCGCATCGGAGGCGTCTGACGCATACGAAGCCTCGCGTGCGAAAGTAGCTCGCTTCATCCACGCCCGTTCACCGCGCGAAGTGGTGTTCACCAAGAACGCCACAGAATCCCTGAATCTCGCGGCGCATTCCTGGGGTCGCGCGAACCTGGGCAAGGGCGACGCCGTGGTGCTCACCCACATGGAGCACCACGCCAACATCGTGCCGTGGCAAATGTTGGCAGCCGAAAAGGGTTTCGAGATTCGTTGGGTGCCGCTCACTTCCGACTTCCGCCTCGACCTCACATCGCTCGATGCGTTGCTGCGCGGCGCCAAGGCGTTTGCGTTCACTTCGATGTCGAACGTTCTCGGCACCATCAACCCCGTGCGTGAGTTGTGCGATGCAGCCCACCGTGCTGGCGCCATCGCGATCGTCGACGGGTGCCAGTCAGTGCCGCACATGGCAACCGACGTACAAGCGTGGGATGCCGACATGCTGGCATTCAGCAGCCACAAACTGTGCGGGCCGACTGGTGTCGGAGTCTTCTGGGCTCGCGAATCGATGCTTGACGCGATGCCCCCGTTTCTCGGCGGTGGCGGCATGATCAGCGAAGTCAAACTCGACAAGTTCACGTGCGCAGAACTTCCTGCAAAGTTTGAGGCTGGCACTCCCCCAATCGTCGAAGTCATCGGTCTCGGGTCGGCCATCGACTTCTTGACCGACCTTGGCATGCACGAAATTCGACGCCACGAGATCGAGCTCACGAATTACGCGTATCGAGCGCTCAAGGATCGTTATGGCGACGACATCACCATCCACGGGCCGACGAACCCCGAGCTGCGAGGTGCGACGTTCTCTTTCGCGTTCCGCGGTGTGCACCCGCACGACGTGAGCCAGATACTCGACCAGCACAACGTGTATGTGCGTGCTGGCCACCATTGCGCAAAGCCGCTCATGCGCTTGATCGGCGCAAACGCCACCGCCCGCGCCAGCATGTACCTCTACTCCGACGAAGCCGATGTAGACGCCCTGGTCGAGGCCCTCGACGACGTGAGCAGTATTTTCTAGGTGACGGACAGGCGGCAGCGATGAGCAACCTCGAAGATCTCTACCGAGAAGTCATCCTCGACCACTACCGGACCCCGCGCAACAAGGGTGAGTTGCCGCCGCCAGCAGTGTGCACCGAAGGATCGAACCCGTTGTGCGGCGACGAGATCCAGATCTTCCTTGACGTGCGCGACGGGCTGGTTCACGACGTGCGATTCACCGGTCACGGGTGTTCCATCAGCCAAGCTTCGGCCTCGATGATGACAGCAGCCGTGAAAGGCAAGCCGGTCGACGCGGTGCGCGCGATTGCTCGACGCTTCAAACAAATGATGACCATCGAGGAACACGACGGCACCGCCCCCGCCGACGTGAAACTCGGTGACATCGAGGCGCTGCAGGGCGTGGTGAAATACCCCGTGCGCATCAAATGCGCAGTGCTCGGCTGGAACACATTGCTTGAGGGGCTCGAGACCGCGAAGGCCTGACGTGCGAGCGGCGGCTACCGTGCGCACTGTTGCTTCGGGTGGGCGTTGGTTCGCCGGGCTGTTTGTGCTGCTGTCACTGATCGTTGCTTCCTGTGGTGCGCAGCGCGCGACGGCTCCCGCGCCCGTTGATGCAGAGATTGCGGACGATCCCAAGACCGCAGTCGACGAGTCGACGGCAGTTGCCGCGGTTCCGCTCGATGACTCGGCTCCCGGTTCACAAGATTTTGGAGCCCTCACCTTGGTGCCGTTCGCCGAGCTCGACCAACCCGTCGACGCAGCCGATCGAGTTGGCGACGATGCAATTTACTTCGTTTCGCGAACTGGCACCATTCACCGATTCGTCGATGGAAATCTCGTCAAAGCACCAGTGCTCGATGTATCCGATTTGACCAAGGGCGAAGGCGAGCGCGGACTGCTCGGTTTGGCTTTTTCGCCAGACGGGTCCTTTGCCTACGTGAACTACACGAATCTCACGGGCGACACGGTCATCGCGTCTCTTGCCGTCGACGTCTCAGGATTGTTTGATCGGTCGTCTCTGAAGACAATCCTCACCATCTCGCAGCCGTTCCGCAATCACAATGCCGGAGACATCGTCGCGGAACCTAGCGGCACGCTGCTCGTCCCGATGGGCGACGGTGGCTCCGCCGACGATCCGATGCGAGTGTCGCTTGACGAGTCTTCGCCGCTCGGCAAGGTTCTACGGTTGAACCCGGCGACTGGAGAAACCACGATGATTGCGAAGGGTCTTCGCAACCCGTGGCGAGTCGATCTGTTCGAAGATCGTCTGTGGCTCGCCGATGTGGGGCAGAACAAGTGGGAAGAAGTGAGCGTCCTCAACGATGTGTCGAAACGAGACGGTCGCAACGTTGTCGACTTCGGATGGAGCGCCTACGAGGCGAACGACCGGTTCAACGATGACCAGTCGAGCCCATCACATACTCCTCCCGTGATTGCCTACGAGCACGGGGAGAATGGCTGCTCAGTCAGTGGTGGAGCCGTTGGTGTCACCGGTGCGCTGCGTGGTCGCTATGTCTTCGCCGATTACTGCAACGGGCGTGTGTGGTCAATACCTTCCGACTTCAACTCGCCCAGCGAGTCTTCTTCGCCGCGCATGACGCTGCACTTTGACGCCGTCGACTCTCCAGCCGCAGTGGTTCGCGCTCGTGGCGAGCTCTTTGTGCTGTCACTCAGCGGCACCATCTGGCGCATCACCTCGTGATGCCGACGCTGCTCCCCCGCGCACACAACCCTGTGAGCGCAGGATGCCTTATCAATCGATTCCAGAGAATTGCTTCATTCGCCGACTTGAGCGATACTTCTACCGAGGACGGCACATTTGGATCTCCAACGACCGAAGATTTCGTTACACGTGGGACTCGCTCCACGGCGAGGTCGAGGCATACACACGACGCGGTTGGCATGTCGGCGTACTCGATTGCAACGATCGACAGATTGGCGGCGCGGTGAAGGGCAGGAGGATTGATGTCTGAGCAGACCTTCGTCGATGCCGTGCTCGCGGGTCTCGCATCGACCGATGACGTCGACGATTGGATCGAACGATGGCACACGACCGACACGGGCGACACGGAGCTTCACGAATTTCTTGGTCTTCTCGAGACGGAGATGGAGTCGTGGCTGCAGTCGGGCGAGACCCTCGAGCAAATCATCGCTCGACGCAACAATCGTGCCTAAACCCTCTGGTGCAGGCCGAAGAGTGACCAATCGAGAGTCGAAGGTTTGTGCGAGGTGCGGGCGCGAGATCACCTGGCGCGCAAAGTGGGCAAAGAATTGGGATTCAATCAAGTACTGCTCCGATCGTTGCCGTAAGCAGCGCGTGCAGACGACCGACGTAGCTCTCGAACAAGCAATCGTCGACTTGCTCGCCGCGCGACCACGAGACGCGTCGATTTGTCCGTCAGAGGCGGCGCGTCAAGTAGGTGGGGACTCCTGGCGGCACCTGATGGAACCTGCACGCATGGCCGCACGGCGTCTCGTCGATCGAGGCGAAGCGCAGATCACCCAGGGTGGTCGGGTGGTTGATCCGAGCCGCGCGAAGGGCCCGATTCGGATTCGTCGACCGAGACGGTGAGACGAGCGCGCACGTCGACGCTCGATGCAGCCATCAAGATCTCCCATTTGCCACCGACGACTCGCCACGCGCGACGCCCGGGATTCCAGCGACGGAACGCCGTCCATGGAACGTTGACAATCAACTCTGCAGTAGAGCTCGGATCAAGTTGTCGCTTCGTCCATGCTGCGAGACGCGGCGGATTCGGGTCGCCGACTGGTCTCACGTAGCACTGCACCACCACGGTGGCCGGTCGTGACGACACACAACTAACGGGCACCGTCACGGTGCACCGTGGCCACGCCGCGTCGACGGCCACGCGAGGCGCGCCCCAGAGGCTTTCGCCGTAGCTCAAGCCGTGACCGAAGGGAATCAGCGGTTCGATGCCAGCACGCTCTTGACCTCTCCACCCGAACCACTCACCTTCTGTGTACTTCTGCACTCCGTTGACTGGGGCGTAGTCGCGCATCGCTGGCGAGTCAGCCAAACGATGCGGATACACGACCGGCAGCCGACCGCCCGGATCGCGTGCACCGCTCAACACGTCGGCGATCGCGCGACTCATCTCCATCCCGCCGAAGAAACCGATTAAGACGGCGTCCACTTCTTTGAGCCACGGCATCGCCACTGGTGCGCCTGCGTTGACCACCACGATGGTTCGCTCCGCAACCTTTGCCACCCGAGAAATAAGTTCGTCTTGTCGTCCGGGCAACGCGATCGAATCACGGTCGTGACCCTCTGTTTCCCACTCGTCGTTCGTGCCGACGACGACTATCGCAGTGCCACACTTCTCGGCGAGGGCGACTGCGTCATCAAACTCGCGAGGGTTCTCGGGTGCACGAATTCCGATGCGCAAAGCACTGAATCCGGCTCGAGTGCGCATGCGAGCCTCGATCCGCACCGGCACGCCCGCCTTCATCGGGATTCCATGCAGCTGCTCTTCGCTCCCGAAACCGAAGTACTCGCGTCCTCGCGGCAAGAGACCTTGGGGATCATCGACGACGGTCGCACCGTCGACTGACAAAGAGCCCATTCCGGTAATCACGAGCGACACATCGTGCACGCCGTCAACTTGCGGCATGTAGTCGCCAGACACCACGACGGTGAAGTCGAACGGGTCGACACCAGGGGGTGCAGCACCGAAGTACGTGAGTGCCGACTGCAGCGTGGTGTCTACTCGCCTCGGTAGGCCCGTGACATCATCGCGGTCGTAGTACTCGACGCGCCAGCCCCTTCCGCCATCGGGGGTGCGCAGCGTGTCGTCGTCGATGATCGGTGCGTGCTTGTCAATCGACACTCCACGGCGGTAGTGAATGATGTCTTCGCCATATCGCTCCGCCAGCCCTCGCAGGAGCGACACGGATTCGATTGCTTGCAAACCCGAAGAACCGCCACCTTGCGTGCGTGTCACTCGAGCATTCGGCCCAAGAACCGCAATCGAATCAACCGAGCCGGGTACAAGCGGCAACGCATCGCGCTCGTTGCGTACGAGTACAGCTCCCGCTGCAGCCGCACGACGGATAACTTCGCGTTCGTTCGCATCGTTGACGGTCTGTTCGGCCGACGACGCCGGTCGTTCGTGGGCACGAGTTCGCTCAATCAGTAGCAAGAGCGTCGCTACACGCTCGTCGACCCGTGCCTCGCTCACCCGACCCTCTCTGACTGCAGCGAGCAGGTGTCGGCCGTAGATCGTCGACGGTCCGGGCATCGGCACGTCGAGCCCAGCTTCGATTGAGCCCGCAGTGTCGTGTGCTCCAAACCAGTCGGAGACGACGAACCCATCGAACCCCCAATCGTCGCGCAAGATGTGTCGAAGCAACTCGGTGTTGTTCGCAGCATGAGCCCCGTTGAGCTTGTTGTAACTGCTCATCACGCCCCACGCCCCCGCATCGAGCACGGTCGCTTCGAATGGCCGCAGGTAGAACTCGCGCAACGTGACTTCATCGATCTGGGCGTCAACCGTCATGCGGTCAACTTCGGTGTCGTTTCCTGCAAAGTGCTTGACGGTCGGCGCGACATCGTTCGACTGCACTCCCCGCACGACGGCCGACGCAAGTCGGGCGGAGAGTTCAGGATCTTCACTCAGGTATTCAAACGTTCTTCCTCCGATTGGCGTGCGGTGGAGGTTGACTGCCGGAGCAAGCACGACATGCGCTGACTTACGCCGAGCTTCTCGGCCGAGCAACACACCGAGCTCGAAGGCGAGCTCGGCATCCCACGAAGCACCGATCACGATCGAAGTCGGAATGTTCAACCCAGGCGTTCGATTTGCTCCGAGAGATTCACCGCGCACACCATTCGGGCCGTCTGACATCTTGATTGCAGGAATGCCTAGACGCGGGATGGCGTGAGTACGCCAGGTCGATGCGCCACCGAGCAGTCGACACTTCTCTTCCAACGTCAATGAGGAGATGTATCTTTCGATACGGGCGCCATCTACATGCCTCGGGTTCATTGCGGCACTAAGCGACGTGCGTGGCGTGTGAGTCTGATCCGTCACACGAGCGACGATAGACGACTTTTCTTCCGTAGAATTTGCCTATGTCGGCGTCCCCTCTCGACACGGGTTTGACACCGGTTGTGGCCTCGCCGTGGCACCAAGTGCTCGCCAAGGCGCCGAAGGCGCTGCTGCATGACCACCTTGACGGCGGCGTGCGCCCAGACTCGGTCATCGAACTTGCGAGTGAGTTCGGTTACAAGAAGCTCCCAACCACCGACGTGACCGACTTGAAGAAGTGGTTTCATCGCGGGGCTAAACGTAACGACTTGGTGCTCTACCTCGAGACCTTCGCGCACACCGTCGGGGTCATGCAACACCGCGACGCCATTGAACGTGTCGCCTTCGAGTGCGCACAAGATCTGGCAAACGACAATGTGGTGTACGCAGAGGTGCGGTTTGCTCCCGAGCTGCACACCGAAGCCGGATTGTCGCTGGAAGAAGTAGTGCAATCGGTGCTCGCCGGGTTTCGTCGAGGGTCAGCCGGCACCAATCTCACCATTTACGCAATCATCTCCGCGATGCGCACTGCAGCGCGTAGCCATGAGATTGCCGAACTCGCCGTGAAGTTTCGCGACGAGGGTGTCGTCGGCTTCGACATCGCCGGAGCAGAGGCGGGGTATCCGCCTACTCGACACCTCGACGCTTTCCAGTACATCCAGCGATCGAACTTCCACACCACGATTCACGCCGGAGAGGCGTTCGGCCTCCCCTCGATCTGGGAGGCCCTGCAGTTTTGCGGCGCCGAACGCCTGGGTCACGGTGTGCGTATCGTCGACGACATCACCGGCGAACCAGGTCGTGAAGTACTGGGTCGCCTCGCCGAGTTCGTACGCGATCGCCGAATTCCGCTCGAGCTCTGCCCTACTTCGAACGTGAACACTGGTGTCTGCAAGTCGATTGCTGAGCACCCCATCGGCATGCTGCGGCGCCTGCGCTTTCGCGTCACGCTCAACACTGACAACCGCCTAATGAGCAACACCTCGATGACTCGCGAGTTCACTCAGTGTGCCGATGCGTTCGGGTGGACACTCGACGATTTTCAGTGGATCACGGTCAATTCAGTGAAGAGTGCATTCGCTCACTTTGAAGAACGCCTGAAGATCATCAACGAAATCGTGAAGCCTCGATACGCCGAGCTACGCAAGAATCTGTAGTCGTCAGCGCGCGTCTGTGCCGCCGAAGGTTTCGCGGCGCATGAGATGAAAGGTGTTCAAGGTCAATTGCGGCGTCAAGCCAAGTTTTTGCCACGCACCGATGACCGCACCGTTCTCGCTCTGCGTTGATATATAGAGACTTCGAATGTCGCTTCGAGAACCGACTCGTCTCCGGGCTTCTCGCATCAACGCGCTGTACACGCCACTGCGTTGAGCGGAAGGTCGCACGGCATTGAGTGCAATTTCAGCAAGTTGCTCTGCGGGGTCGATTGTAAGCAAAACGAAACCGATTACTCGCGAGCTCTCACGATCCAGAGCGACAAGCGTGAGAGCGTTTGGCTCGCGCATCAGGCTGGCTGCCCACTCCTGATATCCGCTCAATGTGACGCTCGACGCCAATCGAGAATTAGCGGAGTAGTGATTCTTGTAGTCAGCAAACGACTCCGTCAGCACGCTCTCGACTTCCGCCCAAGAGGGGCAGTCGCTAATTGCGAACGACTCGGCTGCAGAATCGCTCTCGTAAATAGTGTCGGTTCTCCAGCAGTAATACACGAGCGTGTCGGCGTGCAGGCTCTCGAAATCGACCATTGATTTCAACTTTGCGAACAGAGTCGTCCTCGTTGACTCTGCCCTCAAAATAATCAGGGCACTCCGTGAGTTCTTAAGTACTCCTATTATCTCTTCGTCTGAGTAAGTGGTGGCTGCGGGAATCAGCAGTCGAGCCACTTCAAATCCAAACCGTCGCGACTCCGACTCGGAACGCTGCAATTCGAGAGCGTGACGCGTCAGGAAGTCCTGAATCATTGACTTCAGCCTATGAAACAAGCCGCCATGCGAGACCAATTCGTACACTTGTATAGGTGCCTACCGACGTTTCAGTCGTCGTTCCGACCTACCGTTCCCCTTCGACGTTGCCGCGACTCGTCGAACGAATCACGGGTTGTCCCTGGTTTACCAGCCGATCCGAAATCATCATCGTCGACGATGGCAACACAGATGACACGTGGCAGGTGGTTCGCGAACTTTCGTTAAACAACAAGCAAGTGTGCGGCCTGCGATTAGGGCGCAACTTTGGTCAGCACGCTGCACTACTTGCAGGCGTTCGCAGAGCTGAGAAGCCAGTCGTAGTAACTCTCGACGATGACCTCCAGAACCCGCCAGAAGAAGTGCCGAAGATGTTGGCCGCGCTCAGCGATGATGTCGATGTGGTGTACGGGTTGCCTGAGCGGCGGCGCCAGTCGGCATGGCGCAACTTCACTTCTGCGAGCTCAAAGTTGTTGATGCGATACGCGCTTGGTTTTTTGCGCGCCACTGAGATCTCGGCCTTCCGAGTGTTTCGTACTCGCCTCCGTGATTCATTCGAAGGCGACCTTGGGCCCGGTGTGTCGATCGACGCGTTGCTGAACTGGTCGACGACTCGATTCGTCTCAGTCGAAGTCAAACATGACGAGCGGAAGCAAGGGAGCTCGAACTACAGCTTCAGGAAACTGCTTCGCTTCATGCTTGACACGGCAACGGGCTACAGCACTGTTCCACTGCGCTTCGCAACGGGGCTGGGCCTCGTCACGGTCACATTGAGCGTCTTCGTCCTCGGCTGGGTGTTGTGGAGGCCGCTCACTACTGGCGAGTCGGTGCCAGGATTTCCATTTCTCGCTACCACCATCGCCATCTTTTCCGGAGTTCAACTGATCGTGCTCGGCGTATTGGGGCAATACATCGGGCGAATGCACTTCCGGGTGATGGCAAAACCTACGTACACCGTCGCAGAGAAAACCGGCTGACTCGCTGAATGATCAATAGAGAGATTCGCTTCAACCGACCAGACATCTCGGAGTCTGACCGGGCTTTTCTCGCCGACGCGATTGCTGGTGGCCACAGTTCCGGCAACGGTGTCTTCACACAGCAAACCGAAGCGGCACTTCAGCACTTGCTCGGCACACGCCGAGCGCTTCTTACTACGTCGTGCACCCATGCTCTCGAAATGTCGGCTCTGCTCTGCAACCTCTCACCAGGTGACGAGGTCATCGTTCCCTCGTACACATTTGTTTCGTCTGCGAGCGCATTCGCAATGTTCGGCGCCAAACCAGTTTTCGTGGATTCACGAAAAGACACTCTC
>Ga0214923_10008774_pt1 | contig 10660 bp, 9 predicted proteins | sample LL1510_MetaG_FD_177993 | JGI IMG/M metagenome (GOLD analysis project Ga0214923, IMG submission 177993) | Freshwater microbial communities from Lake Lanier, Atlanta, Georgia, United States - LL-1510 | ecosystem: Environmental > Aquatic > Freshwater > Lake | place: USA: Georgia | collected 2015-10-15
ATCCCCGCGTCCGCCGCACAAAACTCATCGCCACCCTCGGCCCGAAACATACCGATACCGACGCCCTTTCCGAACTGATGGATGGCGGAGCCGAGATCTTTCGGCTCAACATGTCCCACGCCTCCCACGACTTTGTCCGCCAAGTCGTCCCAAAGATTCGCTCTCTCGCCTCCAACCGGGGCCAGGAATTGGCTCTCCTTCTCGACACCCAGGGTCCGGCCATTCGTACCGGCACCATCGGAAAACCCCGTCCACTTTCGGTCGGTGACGAACTGATCCTCTCGATCGATCCCCGGGCCCCCGCTCCTGCCATTCCCGTCAACTACCCCGACCTCGTTCACGATCTTGCCCCGGGGCAGAAACTCCTGGTGGACAACGGCGTCATTCATCTCGAAGTCGTCAGAAAAGACAGCACCTCCCTGCACTGTCGCGTTTTAACCGCAGGCACTCTGGGCGACCGTCGTCACATCAATCTGCCCGGCATCCGGGTGAATCTGCCCGCCATCACCGAAAAAGATTCCGCCGACCTCCTGGTCGGGCTCAAAGCGGGAATTGATTGGGTGGCACTTTCTTTCGTTCGTGACCCGGATGACGTCATGGCCCTTCGCTCTTTTCTCGACCGTCATCAGGGCCAAGAGGTCAAAATCATCGCCAAGATCGAGGACCAACTCGCGGTGAAGAACATCCTCGGCATCATCTCTGCCGCCGATGCCATCATGGTGGCCCGGGGCGACCTTGGGGTGGAGTGCCCGTACGAGGAACTGCCCATCATCCAGCGTCGGATTGTCAAACAGTGCATTGCCTCCATGAAACCCGTGATCGTCGCCACCCACATGCTCGAAAGCATGATCTCCAACCCCCTCCCCACCCGGGCAGAAATTACCGATGTCTCGAATGCGGTCTTTGAGGGAACGGACGCCATCATGCTGTCAGGTGAAACCGCCACCGGAAACTATCCCCGCGCGTGCCTTGAAGTCATGGATCGGGTCGCCCGCCGGATCGAACGCTCTGGATCCATCGGATACGAAAAAGAAATTCACCCCGAAGGCGAAGCGGATGGCATCGTTTCCTCAGGCGTCCATCTGGCCAACCAACTCGGGGCCCAGGGCATCCTTCTCTTCACCCGCTCCGGTCGGATGGCCCGCGTCGCCGCCGCCCTCCGTCCCCGCGTCTCCCCTATCTATGCCTTTACCCCGACTCCTTCGCTCGCACGGCAACTTGCCCTCCACTATGGTGTTCGCGCCCGTTGCCTCCCCTTTGATCGAACCGAGCGGGAAACTATGATTCAGGAAGTCATCGCGGAACTGCTTGCGCAAGGCCTCGTGCAGCCCCACGCCCCCTTGGTAATTATCAATACCTCGGTCGTCGGGGATCGAGTTTACCGCACCGTCCAAGCCCGCACCGCGGATTTGTCGGGGTCAGGCGCCAACGAGGATTCAATTCGATCGTTGAATTCGGTTCGCTGAACAGAATTCCCAACAGACCGCCGGGACGCTTCGCGCCCGATGAAGTGGAAAGATGAAGTTGAAGAAATCTGACAGCTACCAAGTAGACAACTTACTTAAACTTAATCTTAATCCTTAAACTGTCCTGCGGCAACGCCGCAGGACCAAGCCTAAACCAACGGCGAGAAGCGAAAGAGCAGAAGGTTCGGGGACGGATGCGCTCGATGTGAGCCGGATATTGTCCAACATGACTCCCGATCCGCCCAGGTCTTCGTCAGAGGCATTCGATGGATCCGCATTGGGATCTGCCACAAATCCGAAGGACAAAACCAGATTGGAGTTGGCGGCGACATTAAAATTAAAGTTATATGCCACCGAGGATCCATCCACCAGGGTTCGGCCCGAGCCGAAATCCATAAAAATTAGATTGTGAGCAACCTGCCAACGATCGACGTTGAAACTTAAAGAGTAATTCCCCCCTTGGGAAAGGAGCAAGGATTGCGAAATACTGTCCCCGACATTCAGGCGGAGACCATAATTCCCGTCTGCCATGGGGCCGTAGTTTTCATCTTTCGACAAATAACTGTTTTCCCCAAGCCCGGTTGAACTAAAAGTCCACCCGGTGATAGTTGCCTGATCATCGGGCACGTAGCGATAAACAGGACTCAAATAACCGCCTTTACCATCCGGATCGGTTTGGCCCATGACATCCGCCTCAAAACTCCCGTTCGCGACAAGGTTAGGCGGCTGAGCTCGACCCGCAGCCACTAGAAAAAGAACCAAGACCGACGATAAAAAGAATTTAAAGATATGCTTTAACCTATTTTAAAAAGTCCTTTGACGACGCCGAAGAATCGCCCACCCGCCTAAACCAACGGCGAGAAGCGAGGGGGCGGAAGGTTCGGGGACAGCTCCAATACCGCTCAAGCCATTATTGTAAAGAGAGCTGATCTGAGCTGCGGATAGCTCTTCATTATAGAAGCTTACATCGTCGAGCACCCCGTTGAGGTAACCTGTGTTTACGGTCGCAGGGCTATTTTGGGAATCATTGAGCTTGGCGCCCATGGACATTTTGGTGCCCAGGGCGGTCAGGGTGCCGGATGCGGAGACCGAGGCTTTACTGACCCCATTGACGTAAAGGGTATGCCGATTTGCGGATCCGTTGAACGTGGTCACCACGTGGTACCACTGACCGGTCGTAATCGTCGAAGAATCGGTGGCCGTGAGGGTGCCTCCGGAACTGGTAATATAATCGCTAATCTTGCCGGTGGCATTATCCAACCCCAGATGAAAAGCGCCGGAGGATGATTCACCCCAGTTTTTTACGATCGTAGCCCATGAAGTGTTGCTGTTGAATTTCACCCAAGCGGAAATGCTTAAGGCACTCAACCCACCTCCCACCACTGGCGCCACCAAATAGCTGGATCCGTTGAAAGCCAGACCATTTCCAATCATTCCGGGCACGTAGCTTGTGGTCCCCACAAAAGTTCCAACACCAGCAGCACCACGGACAGAATCGGTGGTGGTGTTGTTAAACTCATAAACGGAAATTAGGGCTGCACGAGATGTCTCCGCCCCTAAAAAAAGGCCGAAGCATAACATCGCGGCATAGAGGTAATTTAGACTGAAGCCCATTGTTAAAAACCTACTCATCCAAATCTAAAAATCTACCCCTTTTCCTGCCTCGAGTTTTCAAAGCGCTTTTCGATTCTCCCGTCTCACCCGATACCCACTTTAACGCCATACCCTCCAGGGCTTTACACCCCAGATGCTTGCTTTTGCGGAAGGCAAAAGGCTGAAAGTGGAAGGCTTGGTTTAGCTTATTTTTTTTCCCACTTCCCACCTGCCCCCTTCCACCAGCCGTCAGGTTCATCGGGCCGCTTGCCCTGCGAAGCTCCTCCGCACAGCGGATTAGGAGCGAATCAGGGCCGGGGCATATCGCGCTCGATGAAGTGGAAAGTTGAAGATGAAGCGCACTTGTGACGTGACAGCCCTAAACCGTCTTAGTCTTAATCTTCATCCTAATCGGGCCGTCAGGCCTCCCCTTCACCGCAACTCTCCTCAGATGGAACAACTCACCGCACCCTCTTTGCGCAGCAACGCTCCGAATCCCACATTCACTGTGGAGACACAGAAGATCTGTAGATTGGGTAGCGGATTGGTTGGGGACAGGCGCTTCGTTTGAGTTGAAGTGGAAAGATTAAGATGAAGTAACCGGAAGCTGATAACGAGAAGCTTACTTAAACTTAATCTTAAAACTTAAACTGTCCTGCGCCGGCGGCGCAGGACCACGCCTAAACCAACGGCGAGAAGCGAAAAAGCGGAGGGTTCGGGGACAACGGTCATGTAGCCAGGATTTCCAAGCCCATCATAACCATTGATTCCAAAACCAGAACTTACATATGAAGATCCCCATAAAGGATTCACGGTTGCTCCGACCGTACTTGGAGGCACACTAACAAATCCCAAGGTGAAGCTGATTGCCGTGAATGTGCCTTGGCCCGTAATTGGAGTGCTGAATATGATTCCATCTTCACCTCCCGGCCAAACTGTATTGAGGGAAACCAGCCGATCAAAAATCAGATTTCCCGTTTCATTCTCAAGTGAGATTGTCATGTCTCGAACCGTGAGGCCTTCAGGTGATGGCAAAGCTCCCCTTCCTATGATTCCAAGCTCAGCGTAAATGTCCCAAGTCCCACCAAGGGTGTTGACTGAAAAATAAGTTCCCGGCAGGTCCACCTGGCACTTGAAAACCATATTTGCGGCGAAATTGGCTTCGCCTTCCCAATAAAACGTTGTGGCGCCAGGACGAGCCCCCGCAAAAAAGGTGTTGGTGGCAAATATGGGATGTGGACTTACCAGAACAGCCAAAAGACACAGAACCTGTTTCACTCGATTAGCTTAATGCTTTTCCCTAAATTTAATAGGGGCTTTTTACGCTTCGCTTTTACACAGCATTTCCCATCCTCCGACCTTCCATTCTCTCTTTAACATACTTCCCTGCAGTGCTTTACATCCCTGACGCTCCTTGATGGAAGGCGGGAGGTGGAAAGTGGAACGAGCCTGACCGGCTTATGGTTTTTCCGTCTTCCACTTGTCCCCTTCCACCTATTCCAGCTGCAAGGCCCATATCCCATCAGCCCGGCCACTTACCGGCGGTAGGCAGCCAAAATATTGGTATGGCAAAACAACTTCTTGCTTGTAGCTACAAATGCGCCACATTTAAGGTATGTTGAAAACCACCACCATCCGAGCCCGGATCACGCCCACCGTCAAAACTCAGGCGGAACGAATCCTTTCCTCTTTGGGGATGACCGCTTCCGATGCGATCCAGCTCCTCTTCCATCAAATCCAACTTCGTAGAGGTCTTCCCTTTCAAGTTGAACTTCCCAACGCTGAAACGGCCAAGGTTCTTCGGGACAGTCGTAAAGGCAAAGGCGTGAAGCACTATGCATCGAAGAAGGATCTTTATCGTGATCTTGGCCTGTGAGATCGGTCAGTAGCACCACTGCATTTAAGAAGGACGTCAAAAGAGCCAAGAAGAGAGGTAAAGACCTCTCCAAACTTAAGAAGGTTATTGATCTCTTAATCGAAGCCGCTCCTCTACCACCTTCCTACAAGGATCATCCCCTCCATGGAGAATTCGTGGGATCCCGTGATCTCCACATCGAGCCTGATTGGATATTGATTTATACCGCCTCTCCCGATCATCTGCGCTTGGAACGCACTGGCACACATTCCGATCTGTTTCGCTGATTCTTAGCGGACTGCATTTCCGGTGCTCCCCAACCAAATCGGGAAAGGAGTCAGTCTGAAGAGGTAAAAAAGGCTTTAAATTCATCGGGCCGCCGGGATTTGCGGCCCACAAACCCGCCTCTCCGCTTTGCAGTGTCCCCTCCGGGTTGGGGAACCTGGGTGCTTACGCACATGCGCAATGCACCCAACGGGATTTGAATTCCCCCGCGTAAGCGGAAAGCCAATCCGTCGCGGAGCGACTAGCACGAATGGGCGGGGGCAGGTCCGAGGGGGCCAACCCCAGATTTCCCATTCGCCATGAACTGTGCGAACTCAGGTCTGTTCGCTGCGAACGAGTTATCTCCCCTGTGCCCCGATTCCTATTCGCTACGGGAATCGGGGACTCGGGAAATTTTAGCGGTTGTTTTGAGGATTCGTGCTTAATGTCGGAGAAGGTGAATTTGCGTGTTTCATCTGCGAAAAGACCAGTCATGAAACTCAATATTAACGAACTGTCGTATAAAATATTTTTGAAAGAATGAAGAAGATTATTCCATTCTTGTGCATGTTTTTGTTTGTCGCAGTTACGAGATATACTCTCACGGAATTTAACCGCTTTTCAGATATAAGTGGGCTTGAAAACGAAGCAGTTATTGTCACGGGCAAGGGTGTTTACTATCAACCATTCCGTGTCGATTTCCTTACTGGGCGAAATTCAATCCTACGACAGGAGGTTCGCATTCCGGTCCTCACCGAACGCGCAGCGCGTACCAATATTGGTGATCCTGTGGAAATCGTAATCGGACGGGGTCTTTTGCTCAAACCTTGGATTTCTCCAGCTGACAAACATGCTGAATATAATACTTTCATGTTCAAAGCGCCCTATCTTGGCGTATTTGCTGGCATTTTTGCATTTACCTCATTCGTATATTTCCGTTCAACACGTCAACTCTCGCAGACAAAAAGGTTTGGCATGTACTCGATACTTGTCGTTGCCAGCTTCATTATTTTTTACGCCTTCTGATGGTATTAACCTAACCCCGAATCCAGTTCACTACGGGAATCGGGGACTACGGAATTTTTAGCGGTTATTTTGAGGATTTGTGCGTAATATCGAAGTCGGTGAGTATGCGTTCGGCCAATGAGAATATGGCGCTGTGGACCATGCTTCTCTTCTTTGCCTGCTCTTCGGCGCACGCTCATCCGCCGTATGAGGACACAATCGGATTTATAGACACTCCAAAAGGTCGTGTTGAGATTCGAGAGGGGTATGTTGACGGGATAGTGTTCAGCGACCCCATCAGGTTCGCTGCATATTCCGGCACGAACCTCGTTGCATCCACAGGCTACGAGTGGAACACATCCATTGTGTCATTAAGGAACAATGCGTTCCACGCCTTTCAATTCCGCACTCCGTTCAGTCTATTCGCTTCGCAGGTATGGCGATTCGACGCCGCAGGATTGAAGGAAATCGACAGCGCCTTTCATGTAGCCGTTTCGCCACTTGTTTGGCTCTGGACTCGCCCCATATCTCATTTCACCTTCGGCATCCTTCTTTCCCTGCCCATCATCTTCACGATCTGGAGTCGCCCATGGCAATCTAAGGGCATTGCAGTACTTGTAGGATCGGGCGCTATACTCTTTCTGTCTGCACTTGCCCTGTGCACGCTGTTGGTCAGCGTCGCCTTTGCACCCTGTTCGCTCTGGATCACGCTATCGATCAGTCTTGCGGCAATTGCAGTGACAAAAACAATGATCAGTAGGTCAAACAAGACGCATCCTACGAACCGCTTAACTGATCGCTGATTCGTGGCGGACTGCATTTCCGATGCCCCCCACCCAAATCGGGAAAAAGGTCAGTCTGAAGAGGTAAGAGAGACTTTTAGTTCATCGGGCCGCCGGGATTTGAACCCGGGACCCCTTCCACCCCAAGGAAGTGCGCTACCAGGCTGCGCTACGGCCCGAATGAATATAAAATCCTACCCGCTTTTCCGTCGGCCCGAAAGCCAGAACTACCGCCGGGATCTTGCTCCCCACACACCCGCCCCCGAGCTTTGCAGGATCCCCTCCGGGTTAGAGGGCTTGGGTGCTCACGCACCCGCGCAATGAACCCGTGCCCCTTCCATGAATGTTTAAGAACTATGTGCGCCAGAGCTGCGCTTGCCCCGATTCCGATCGGGGCTACGGCCCGAATGAACTTGTAAATGTAAGCCAAAAACTAACTTTCCTAAAGATAAAAGCAAAGGGGATTAGTGGTTAAGGAGTTTTGTGATGAAGTGAGCCCCAAGGCATTCAAGTTCCCTCCATTACTAATAACTAAAAGACTAACCCCCTTCCTGCCTTCCACCTTCCACTTGCCCCTTATCACCAACTTTGACCAAAAACTTAAACCGTAGGCAGTTTTAAAGACTTAGCGTTTTTCGATCGGGACGACCTTCCGGCCAATCGCCGGTCCCACGTACTCGCTATCCGGCCGGAACAGCCGGTTGTCCGCCCACTGCTCCAACACATGCCCCGTCCAGCCCGCCGTCCGCGCCACGGCAAAGATCGGGGTGAAGAGATCCGTCGGCAGCCCGAGGCTGTAGTACACCGTGGCCGAATAAAAATCGACGTTGGCCTCCAGCTTCTTCTCCGTCCGCATGATCTGGGCAATCCGCTCGCTCATCTCGATCCACTTCGTTTCCCCCAGTTCCTGCGTCAGCTTCACCGCCATCCGTTTCAAATGCGGCGCCCGCGGATCCAACACTTTGTAAACCCGGTGTCCAATGCCCATGATCTTCTTTTTCGCCGCCAACTGCTCTTTCACCCACGCGTCCACTTTCTCCAACGCCCCGATCTCCTTCAACATGTGGATGACTCCCTCGTTCGCCCCGCCATGCAACGGGCCCTTCAACGTTCCGATCGCCGTGCTGATGGCCGAATAAATATCCGTCAGGGTCGACGCACAAACCCGGGCCGCAAAGGTGGATGCATTCATCCCATGATCCGCATGGAGAACAAAGGCCATATCCAAAGTGGCCACGGCCTCCGGCCCCGCCTCCTGCCCATTCAGCAGATAAAGAAAATGGGCCGCTTCCCCCAGATCTTTTCTCACCGGCGGTAGGGACTGACCCCTCCTCGCCCGATGAAAATAGGCGGCAATCACCCCGATCTTGGCCGTGAGGGAAATCTGCCGCCGGCGATTCAACTCCACCTGATCCGGTCCGGTGGCCCCATAATCGTACAACCCCAACATGGAGATGCAGGTCCGCAGGATATCCATGGGACTGGAGTCCTTCGGGGCGGCCAAAATGTAATCCACAACTCCAACCGGCAGTTCCCGATCGGCCGCCAAAGCCTGTTTTAGCTGCTGCAACTGTTTCTTGTTGGGCAGATCGCCGTGCCAGAGAAGATAACTGGCCTCCTCAAAACTAACATGGCCGGCCAAGGCATCGATGTCGTACCCGCGATAGATCAGTTTCCCTTCCAACCCCCGCACATCCGAAAGGGCCGTGGCCGTGGCCACCACGCCCTCCAATCCCTTGGCGATGATCTTTTGCGGTGCCGCTCCGTCGCTCATCTTATTTTCCCAACGCCTTCATCACTTCCTCGCCAATATCGTTGAGGGTTTTGGCCACCCGGACACCCGCTTTCTGCAAAGCCTCGATCTTGGCCTGGGCCGTTCCTTTTCCACCGGAAATGATCGCCCCGGCATGGCCCATCCTTCTTCCCGGGGGAGCCGTGGCCCCGGCGATAAAGGAAACGACCGGCTTTTTCACCCGGGCCCGGATGTATTCCGCGGCCTCTTCCTCCTCGGACCCGCCGATCTCCCCAATCATCACGATGGCGTGGGTATCGGGATCCGCGTGAAGGTATTCCACCGCCTTTTGCAACGTGAGCCCATGGATGGGATCTCCGCCGACCCCGATGCAGGTGCTCTGGCCGAGCCCGCGGCTGGTGATCTGCCAGACGGCTTCATAGGTCAGGGTGCCGCTGCGGGAAACGACGCCGATGTGGCCGGGGCGATGGATGTAACCGGGCATGATGCCGATCTTGCAGGCCCCGGGGGTGATGATCCCAGGACAGTTGGGGCCAATAAGGACGCAGGAGTATTCCTCCAACGCATGGCGGACCCGCATCATGTCCATCACGGGGATGCCCTCGGTGATGGCGACGATCAGTTGGATGCCGGCATCGGCGGCCTCGAGGATGGCGTCGCCGGCGAATTCCGGCGGAACAAAGATCATGGAGGCGTTGGCCCGGGTGGCGGAAACCGCCTCGGCCACGGTGTCGAAGATCGGGACGGTGTTTTCAAATTTTTCCCCGCCACGTGCGGGAGTGACCCCAGCCACGACCTGCGTCCCGTACTCCTTGCACGCCGAAGCATGGAAGGAGCCCGATTTTCCGGTGATGCCCTGGACGAGCAGGCGGGTATTGGCGTCAACGAGAACGGACATGGATTATTTCCCCTTCTTTCCGGAGGCGGCAGCCACCGCCTTCTCCGCCGCTTCCATCAACCCCTCGGCCGGAATGAGCGGGAGGCCGGATTCCTTGAGAAGTTTACGGCCTTGATCGACGTTGGTTCCCTGCATCCGGACAATGATCGGTACGCGGGGAGGATTGCTGCGGCAGGCGGAAATCATGCCTTGGGCCAAAATATCGCATTTCAAAATTCCACCGAAAATATTCACCAGAATCGCTTTCACCGAGGGATCGGCCTGGAGCAGCTTGAAGGCCGCAGTAATCATCTGCTCCGAAGCCCCCCCGCCCACATCCAGGAAGTTGGCCGGCTTGCCGCCGGCAGCCTGAATGAGATCCAGGGTGGCCATGGCCAGGCCGGCGCCATTGACCATGCACCCGATGTTTCCTTCCAAACCGATGTAGTTGAGGTGATGTTCCGCGGCCGCCAAGTCGCGCGGATCTTCCTGGGAGGGATCGCGCAGAGATTCGATCTCCTTGTGACGAAAGACGGCGTTGTCGTCAAAGTTGAGTTTCGCATCGAGGGCGACCACATCCCCGCCCTTGGTCACGGCCAACGGGTTGATCTCGACCTGGGAGCAGTCTTTTTCAATAAAGAGGCGGTAGGCAGCATGGAGCAGACGACAGGGAGCGCGGAGTCCGGTGGAGGGAAAACCAAGGAAGATGCTGACTTTGCGGGCCTGATAAGGCTGGAGGCCGAGCCCGGGGTGAACAATTTCCCGGAGGATGGCTTCAGGATTTTTCTCCGCCACGGTCTCGATATCCACCCCGCCTTGCTGGCTGGCCACCACCACGGGGCAGCCGGAGGTGCGGTCCAGCACGATGGCCAGGTAAAGTTCCCGGGCAATCTCGGTGGATTCACCGACCAGAACGGAGTGGACGGGTTTCCCTTCAGGTCCGGTCTGGTGCGTGATGAGCGTGTTGCCGATCATGTGGGCGGTGACGTCTTTGACTTGGCCCGGGGTTTTGACGAGGTGGACCCCCCCCTTAAAACCGTCTTTAAAATGGCCTTTCCCTCGCCC
>Ga0214923_10008776_pt1 | contig 10659 bp, 11 predicted proteins | sample LL1510_MetaG_FD_177993 | JGI IMG/M metagenome (GOLD analysis project Ga0214923, IMG submission 177993) | Freshwater microbial communities from Lake Lanier, Atlanta, Georgia, United States - LL-1510 | ecosystem: Environmental > Aquatic > Freshwater > Lake | place: USA: Georgia | collected...
AATAAACCAGAGGCATTTAAATACTGATTATTAACACCATAAACATTATCTAAATCAAAAAAACTAGTGCGTGTATTTGGCAATGTAGTTAAATCTGCTGTAGTTCCAAGTTGTGATGTTTCATCAAATGTTATATCATGGTCTATTAATTGACCGAAATATGTCATTCCAGCAGATACTTTAGAACCTTGAGTAGGTGCTCTAGCATTAGGATCCATCATTGTATTTGCTAATAGAGATAAATCAGCATCAGCTGGTAAAAATGGTGGTAAATTAGGAAAACATCTATTATAAAAGTTTTGAGGTGTTGAACCATGTGGAACTGGCAATGGTGTTGTCATTTATATATATTAATCTAATATATAATTTTTATTATTTTATACACCATTTTTATTTTATATTCACCAGGCAATACTATCAAATCCCCATTTACTAATGCCTTCAATAAATACACCATAAGAAATTGCGTGAATTACGATAACAATAGATGAATGATAATTTTTTGAGACAAGCATTAGTATTAAAGCTATAAAGTAATGATGAAAATGAATATTACCTCCAGATTTATGGAATAAATATAAAATAATAAAAGTGATTAAAAATTGTGATAATAATAATAGACTATTAAGTATAGGATTTGAACTTATAAATAGATAATAAATAGAGAGTAAAAGTATACAGAATAAAATTACAGCTACAAGTATATAATCAATTGTTGAAACAATATAATTTGGATCAAGAACAAAAGAACTAAAAGCAGGTATATAATCTAAAAATCTAAAAAAGAGTCCAAATATAAAAGGAATAGTATAATATCTAATAAATTTTTGTTTAGATATATTAGTTAAAATATTTTTAGGAGAATGGTAATAAATGAGAGGACTACATAATACATTAAAAAATATATCATATTTGAGAATGTTAGTATTAGAAATAGAATTTATAAATACACCTCCAATAAAACCATAAAAGAGATAAATCCAATACCATTTAAGCATATTATAATAATTTTTATTTTTATTGGTAATTTTTTTTTCTTGAATTTCATTATGAATTAAAATTTCAATATCATTAGTTATTTTATTTTCTGTAATATCATCATCATTTTGTTCAAAATATTTATTATTTTCCAATTTATGAATAATATCATGTCTATGATCTAATATATATTCTAGGATGGAAGCAGATCTTTTTGGATTACTTGTCATTTTATTTGTAAACTATTAAATTGATTATATATATAAATAATTTAATCTAGTTTTTTTTATCATTTATTTTTTCAACCATTAAAGTTTTATCATTTGCAGCTTTTTTACCACACAAATCCATTATATCAAATTTTTTATTCTTTTTTTTCCATAGGTCATCATAATTATTATTATGATATTCAATAAATTGTTTACAGCCAATCATACCAATATTTTGATTTGATGCCTTAAACCAGAAAACTTTATCAGTAAAACTACTTCTAGCACCACGATTTACAATAACCATACAACCAAAATCTTGTGTAACAACATTAAAAACAGTTCTAAATGAATCAAAAGTAGGGAACATTCCAGCATAATGATCAAATAATCTTTTTAAATTTGAATAAAAATCTTCTGCTAATAAAAATATATAATCAAAATTACATCTTAATTCTGGTGTAATACCTAAGGGAAATTGCATAGTTAATATATACATTAATCTATAATGTCGGCCATTAAATAATAATTCCATAATTGGTTGATCTTTCATCCAAGAACTTTTTTTACTTAAACAATCATCCATTAGTATAAAACCTCTAGGATCTATTATTTTTCCATCTTTAGCTTTTTCTTTTTGTTTTTCAATCATAACATCTTGTCGATACAACATTCTTTCAATAATTTCACTTTTATATTGATAATGAATATAACTATCAGGAAAAAAATCTGAATAAAAAGGGGGATCTGACATTTTTTCAGTTGGTGCTATTATTAAACCAACTGGAATATCTTTAAAATTTCTTAAAATATCTCTACATACCCAACTTTTACCTGAAGCTCGTTTAGCAATCATAACTATAGCTGGATTTTCAACCATACTATCTAATTTAAATTCTCTAATTTGTAATTTTTTATCACCACCAATCATAACATCTCTAACTCCAGACATAAATTAATTATATAATTAATTTATATTTTATTATCATTATTTTTACTTTATAATTTTTAATAACCAACTCCAAAAGGTTGTCTTGAACTTAAAAATATTGATGGTTCATCGCTTTGCATAAAATTATTCATAAAATTCATTTTATTTGAATTATTCATATTTAATCTATTATTAGCGATGCTATATGAAGGAACACTTTCATCTTCCATTTCCCAAGTCATATATAAATAAAATAACAATGTTCCAATTAATGCTATTAATAATGGTTTTTTAATATCGCTACCATTAAATATATCACCATCTCTTAAATTACGCATATTAAAAAAAATGTATAATACAACAAACATTATTAAAAATGTTAAAATAAGTTGATTTTGTAATTCCATTATGTATATATATATAAATTATATTTTTTTATTAATAAATAAATTATATATTTTATACTTTATTTAATTAAAACATCAAAATATTTTTCTTGTTCTGATAATGTACTACTATTATTTTTTATAATTTCTATATTTTTTTTATTATCTGATCTTGTTGTTATTTCTTTCAATTTTTCATTTTTATTAATTCTTACAGCTGGTGGACTTGAAACTACTTTCACATCTTCTGTTATATTTGTTTCAGAACTAGTTGATGAAAAATTTTCTGAATTATTATCTGAATTATTATCTGAATTACTTTCTGAAACATTTTCTGAAATTTTATCTAATGTATTACCGCCAGCCATAACCATTTCAATTTCTTGATTTTTCTTTTCTAATCTATCATCAACAGTGCTTGTTATTAATTTAAGTCCTGAACCATCAACATTAGAAGATAATTGTATTTCTAAAACTTTAGAAGGTTCCAATTTATTTTCTAAATTAATAAATTCTTCAATATCATTAGGATCACCTTTATAACTAGATGAACTTGGACTATCTTGAACTAATTTATTAACTAGAGGTTTATCACCATACTTATTTCTATTTATCATTTCATTAACCATTTGTTTAATATCAGATAATTTAGCTGATTCTTCTTTTTTCTTTTCAATTGTAAAATTAATTCTCATATATTCTTTAAGAATATCATTATAAGGCAATGTTTTTCTAATAGAATTATTAATACAATTTTTAATAATTTCATAAATTTTATCTTTTCTATCACTTTTTTTAACAAATACATCGCAATTATCTAAAAAATATTCACTACTTTCTACATAACATCTATGAATAAAATCTTTAATTGATAGTGAATTATAAATTTCATTATCTTTATAAGTGGAATTTTCAATTGATGGGTCATAAGTTAAAAATAAAACATGACTTTTAAAAGTGCATCTAATTAATTCATCAAACCATTCACTACATTTGCTATTTTGTTTTATTTTCTTATATTCATTTTCAATTTCTAAATTATTTAATGTAGAAATATCTCTTAAACACATTTTAAATATATTAACTATACCAGGATTATTAATAGATCTATCTCTTTTTCTTCTTTCTTCTAACATATTATACATATTTATTGAATATTCTAACATTTCACATAATCCATGATAAATATTTGGAATTAAAATTTCACATAAAAAATTAAAAAATTCATTTTTACTTTCTGTTAAATATCTAAAGTCCATAATAATATTAATAATTAAATAATAATTAATATTTAAACATATTTTTATTAAAGATATTTATAACAAATATTTAGATTTATACTGTAAATATTTAGCTTTATATTTTAAATACTTTTGTTTATAGGGATCTATATTATCTTGATTACCACCTGTTTGTTGTGAAAAGCTTTTATAAGCATCCATTATTAATTTAATAAAATCTTCTGATTTTTGTGCATGTCCAATTTCAACAGTTTTTGATAATTTATCATTTTTTATTTGTGCTAAAAATACTGTTGGATAACCTTCTACTTTATCAACTAATTTATCATATTTTGTTTGAAATATACCTTTATCTTGTTCCATATCATAAACTTCAAAATCTACACTTACATTTTTTAATGTTTTATTATTTTTAATAAGATTTTTTGATTCATTAAAAACTGGTAAAAAATCTTTACAATGCCCACACCAATCTACTTTAGATAGTATAACTTTTAATCGTTTATTTGAACTCATAATATATATTATATATATTATTAATTTTCACAGATAATTATAAGAAAAGATTTATTGTGTAATAGGTTCAGAAAATTTACTTAAAAAATCATCATGTTTACCAAGTGGTAAAGTACAGCCGTCAGTTATCTCTTTAAATTTATCAGGTTTATCATTTGGCTGTGTATCGAGTAATGAATTTATATCTTTAACAATTCCTATCTCTTCATCAAATGAAATTAATAAATCAATTTTAGGTTTTCCAGGGTTTATATCTTCTTTAATAAATGAATTAAATAAATTTTGCATAACAGCAGCAACTAAAACATAACAATGCTTCTTATCTTTAGTTGCCAAATTGAAAATAATTGTTACCAAAAATCGTAAATAATATAAGTTTATAACAAATATTATTTTTCTAATATCTTTTTCAGGAATAAATTTTTTAATTTGCGTGTGCACAAAATATAAGAATTGTGGAAATAAATTTATATCTCCTTTTATTTTATTTAAGATTTCTATTATTATTTTTTTTATTGTACAAAAAATATCAGTAGATATATTTTTTTCCTTCAAAATATATAAAGTAGTTTGTCTAAATTCTTCTAATGAAAATTTGTCTGGTGAACGTAATTCAGCCGTTATTTTTTTTATTTGCTCTGCATGATCAACATAGGGATTATCGTTAAATATTTTAGCTATAAAGTCTTCTAATCTTTTTTCTAATAATTCATTTATTCTCATTATAGTGAGGGCTGATAAACTATTTCCTCTATTAAATGTTTCTAGATTTAAATCATAAGCCTCAATTTTTATAAGTAAAACAAGAAGTGGTATATTATAATTAGCATACTTATTATAATATTCTATTATTATTTCTGCACATAAACATACTAAATAATTTATATAAATTTTTTTTTCATTATTAAGTTTTGTTAAAATAGCTAAAGACTCACAATCATCCTTAAGATTACTAAGCATAATTTTTAATTTCTCTTTAACCGTTGCTTCTTGTAATTTTAATTTACCCTTACTAATTGCTTCTTCTAATAATGTATTTAAATTTATACCGTCTTCTATATCTTTATCTCCACATTTTAATTTATTTTTTTTAACTAATTTACACCAACTAGTTTCGCTTACTATAATCCTTTCGTTAATATGATTTAAAGTTTTCAAAATATCTGGAAGTTCATTAATTTTATCAGTTAATGTTTTAAAATGTTCATCAATTCTTTGTAAATACAGAATTATCAATGAAAGTAATAATTGGTTAAAATGTTTAAATTGTACAGGGTTATCATTATAATTTTTTAATAATTCAACGAGTGCTTTATAGATTTGATTAATAGTTAAACTATTTAATAAATTTTCTAAAGGTTGGTTTACACTACATGTATTATCTTTAAAAAATTTATATGAACTTTTACCAATACCCATAGCTGATGTATCTTTTATTATTTTCATATCATCATCAAAAGTAAAAACTGGATTTAACGTTGTGGCACATTTATGTTTAGCAGATAATTCTATTCTTCCACCTTTTTGTGCTTTGTATTGTAAATATTTAGCTTTATATTTTAAATATTTTTGTTTATACATATCATCTTCTAGATTACCTCCAGTTTGATTTGAAAAGCTTTTATAAGCATCGCCTATTAATTTAACAAAATCTTCTGATTTTTGTGCATGTCCAATTTCAACAGTTTTTGATAATTTATCATTTTTTATTTGTGCTAAAAATACGGTTGGATATCCTTCTACTTTATCAACTAATTTTTCATATTTTGTTTGAAATATACCTTTATCTTGTTCCATATCATAAACTTCAAAATCTACATTTATATTTTTTAATATTTTATTATTTTTAATAAGATTTTTAGATTCATTAAAAACTGGTAAAAAATCTTTACAATGGCCACACCAATCTACTTTAGAAAGAATAACTTTTAATCGTTTATTTGAACTCATAATATATATTATATATATAATATATATTAATTAGATTATTATATATTTTTATTCTGTATTATTACCTCTATTTCCAAAAAATTTAGCTTGATCTTTAGTCATACAAGTACAACCATAACCATCTTTAAAATTCATACCACTATATTGATTAGCAACATATTTTTGTGCATAATCGCAATTATCATCAGATAATGGGAATGGAGGTGCGTATTGAGCAGGACAGCAATTTGGGCTTATAGTATTATAAGTTATATCATATTGTGCAGTATTTCCGACAGGATCTAACATATAAGTTCTTTCAAAATTCTTTCTTAATTGTTGATTGTCAGATTGTTCTGTAATCTCATCAATAAGTGGATTCTTAGCATTTACAGTCCATTTAAAACCTCTTTGGTCAAATACGTCAGTTGGACTATTTTGATTTACACCAGAATTACTATTTGGTCCCATAACTCTACCATCACTTTTGGGATTTAAAGCTGGTTCTTCTAATTCTCCATATTCTAATTTATCAGCTATATCGTTTTTATTTGTGTAAACAAAATTTTGTGTCATTGGTTGATAATTTTCAAAAAAAGAACCGTATTGAATAGGCCAGCCTCTTATTGCTTGAATTATTATCCAAATTATAACAAGTGATACTAAACCAATTAAAATGTCTCCTATTCCTCCTCCAGTTTGATTTTTAAATTCTGAATTCATATTATAATTATATATAGTATATAAACAAAAAAATTTATTTGCTATATTTTATTTAATTAATAAAACAAATATTATATATTAATTTATAATAGGTAAATAAAAATTAGGAATAATCCATTTAGATTTGTAATCATTATTTATTTTTTTAGATTTAACTCTACAAATATAGTCTATAGTAATATCAAATTTTTCAAGAACACTATTAATATTTTTTAAAAATTCTAAATTAGTAGCAATATGCTTATAAAAATTATTTTCATTAAATTTAATCTTATAATATTTATCATAAGATTTTTTATAACAATCTAAAAAAACATCATTCATAAGATTATCAAAAATATCTTCATCTATTATAATTTTTTTTTCATTAAAAGTTTTTTTTCTAATATTATATATACCTTCTGGTGTAATAACAAGTGAACCGTTTAAAATACCTCTATTATGATGATCAATAAAATGATAAATATCATTTAAAGATGGAAATTCGTATAAAATATTATCATTAATAAATCTAGAAAATAATTCAGGAGTTTTAGGATGAGTATGAAAAATATAGTGAACACTTAATGCTTCAATATTATTTTTAGGTAAAAAAATAGTAGGATCTTCTTTATCAGTTCTATAATTGTTTAAAACAACAACTTTATCAACAATATCAGCATTAAAAATAATAAAACCAGAATGTTCTGAAAAATTAAATTTATCAGTATTAAATAAATTTTTATTTTTATTAATAAAAATATTATAACTACCTTCTTCGTATATTCCATCAATAATATTAATATTATTAGAATGTAATAGAGAAAAAGAATAATTTATATTATCAATATTTAATTTACATAAATTTTCATATAAGATCGGATTAATTTTAGAATGATAAATAAATTGATGATATTGATAACTAGTAAATTTAAATTTATTAAAAACAAATTTTTGATTAAATATTTTATTACATTCATTACAAATTTGAGAATTAAATTTTTTAATTTTAGCATTATTCTTAATAAAATCAATTTTATTAAATAAAATAGTATTATAAATATAAATAAAATCAGTCATTCATATTTATAAATTAGAAATTAATAATTTCAGTTATTAAATAAAATTTATTAATATTATTTTCAGAATTATTAACAATCCAAATAGTATTAATATTATTAATTTTTTTATTATTATTAATAATAGATTTAATTAAATTTTGTAAATCATTTTCATATATTAATTGATTATTTTGATTTAATAAAAATTTTTTTTCATTAATAAAGAAATCTCTAATATTTTTAGAGATTATTCTAGATGATTCATCAGAATAAGTATTTGAATCATTCCAAATAAGTAATAATAAATTTTTAGAAATATTTTTAGAGATAAATAAAAGAGAATATTTACATTTTATATTATCATTAATAATAATAACATCATTATTAGAATTATCAAATTGGATTGTATATTTATCTTTTAGAGCATTTTTAAAAACATCTTTATACTTTATCATTAAATAATAATAATAAAAAATTATTAAAAATAATTTTAATTAATTTTTTCACAATTAAATGAATATAGATATTCTAAATTATTTTTTAAATCAAAAAATGCTAATTCTATATTTTGATTATTATTTGTTAAATCTGAAACAATTAAATCATTTTTAATATTTAAATTATTTTTAAATCTTTGTATTCTATTTTCACTAGGATATTTAAAGCAAATACCACCATATTGATTTATAGGAATTGAATTATTTTCACTATAATTAGAAATATTAAAAACAAAATTATCTATATTTTTCTTTGTTTTAAAAACATGAATAAATTTTTCATTTGAATCAAATAGTTTAGTAGTATTTGAGGCTGTATCTAAATTATTTGTAAAAAAAGCATATAAATTAATATCACCTACTTTAATTTTATTAGTATTAATACCTTTATTTTTTGAGGCATGAAATAATATAGTTCCTTCTTTAATTGTATATTTATCAGTAATATTTTTATTTTCAGTTTCAGTTTCATTATCAATATTAATTGAACCTCCTCTTAGTTTATCAAAATTAAGAGAATTAATATAATTTTTAACAAGATTAAAATCAGAAAAATTTTTATTAATATTTATAAATTTAAGTAATGTATTTAAATTATCCATAATTATAAATATAATATATATATAAAAAAATTATAATATAAATAAACAATGGAGAAAGATATTAATTTTAAAAAATTACTATGTTATAATATTGTAAATAATAATGAATGTCTCTATAAAACAAAATGTATGTTTGCACATAGTATAGAAGAACAAAAAAAAGAAGTTATAAGAGATCATTTATATTATTTAATAAATACATGTGATGATTTAAGTACAATAGATATAAATGAAAATAAAGATTTATTAAATGAATTTATAATATACACGAAAGAATGTAAAAATTGTATATATAAAAAATGTCCAGGTGGTTTTAATTGTAAATTTGGTGCATGTTTAAGAGAATTAAAAATTTGTTATAATGATTTAATATACGGAAAATGTTCTTGTAATTTGCGTGATGAAATAACATTAGAGGATAAACCAATTAAAAGATGTATAAATGGAATTCATTTAACAGAAAAAAAATTAATACCATATCAACAAAGATTAAATAATGAATCAAATTTATCTGATTTATCATTTTTTATAAATGATTTTAATTATGGTATAAATAATAGATTTAATACAATAACATTAATATTAAATGATAATACAATTGAAAAAATAAAACAATTATTAAAATATAATAGTAAAAAATTGAATGAAAAATTAATTGATACTAAAATTAATTTTTCGGATAATTCAGATAATTCAAGTTCTGATACATTTAATACTGAAGAAGATAAAGAAATAAATAAATTATTAGAAGAAATAAATTAATAAAAAATTTGATTTATATATTAATAGATATATATTATTATATAATTTATATGAATAAATTAATACAAAATAAATATGTTATAAAAAATAAAAATGATATCATAGGTTCTAAAAAGAATGTTGAATATATAGAAGATTGGTTAGAAACATATGAAGAAGTTAAACATTATTTAAAAAATAATGGTTTATTAAAAAAATCAGCAAAAGGTAGAAAAAAAAAATTAGTGAACTTATCTGATAAAGAGTTTGAATTTAGTAAAAGGAAAGGTAATTTATTAATAACAGGTTCGCATGGATGTGGGAAATCAACAATTATTAATTTAATATTAAAAGAAAATAATTATGATGTTATTCATTTAAATCAAATAAATAGTAAAATAGATATTGAATTAATTATTAAATTAGCAAATAATAATTTGATAGATAATAATGTAAAAAAAGTTATAATTATAGATGAATATCAATCAGTTATGACATTGAATGATAAAACAGCTATATTTGATATAATTAAAGATAATAATTATAATAGATGGATACCTATAATTATTATAACAAATAATCAACATAATAAAAAATTAAATGAAACTAAAAAATATTCAAATGAAGTTAAATTTTATCCACCATTTCAGAGTGAATTAGTAAAATGGATATATGATATATGTAAAATAGAAAAAATAAACATTGAATATAATATTATACCAAAATTTATAGAATATTGTCAAACTGATTTAAGAAAAATTTTAATTCAATTAGATGAATTGAAGATAAATTATATAAATAGTAAGATAACTAATTCAATATTTGATGAATTTATTGAAATTATGAAAAAAAAAGATCAAAATTAT
>Ga0214923_10008777_pt1 | contig 10658 bp, 12 predicted proteins | sample LL1510_MetaG_FD_177993 | JGI IMG/M metagenome (GOLD analysis project Ga0214923, IMG submission 177993) | Freshwater microbial communities from Lake Lanier, Atlanta, Georgia, United States - LL-1510 | ecosystem: Environmental > Aquatic > Freshwater > Lake | place: USA: Georgia | collected...
AGCACATGAAGGTCTCCTTCTAATAAAAACGCAGGAGATTCTCGCAACAAGTACATGTCGCCATACGACAAGTGATGAAGACCCAACACAATTAAATCGGCATCCAAACCATAAATCATGGTGGTGGTGTTTTTGTGAACGGTCGGAAAAGCGCGAATGTGTTCAAAAATTTTATGTTCACCTTCTCCCGGTTCTTGACTCGTGGACAATTTAAAATAAGTATACTTTTGTTCATGAGGTTTAAAATATTCCGTCAATCGGGTATTGAGTTTATTCATGAAGGTGGTACCCGGTGTAATTTGAACGGTATTCCATCCCGCGCTTTGCTTCAGGTACTTTTGCGTGATAAGTCCCTTGTAGCGCCGTTCCCTCTGCTGTTTGATTTTGGCAAAAGGAGGAACCCCGTCAAAGGCAAGGATGACTCGGGTAGGATTCACCAACAATAAATATTCATCCAGTTTCTGACAAACCGCCAAAATGATTGCGTCTTCCAACTGGGGAAGGGCTGGGTCTAACCGATGTACGGCATCATAAATGATGGAATTGCTGTCCACATAAAAATTATCCACTTTGGGCAACACGGGAGACACGGTTTTGGGGTATTTACGAATGATATGCGAGAAATAACTTGGTATGCCCATAGGATAAAAAGACTTTATATGTTTATATCCTATGGATCATGTCATTTACATCAACTTGGCTCACCGCACCGACCGGCGTGAACACATTGAACAACAATTAAGCAATTGGGGTGTTTCGTATGAACGTATGGAGGCGGTCTACCATGAAGTTGGATACCTTGGATGCGCCCAGAGCCACATTCGTTGTTTAGAACGCGCTATTTCAGAAGGATGGGATAGCGTTTGTATTGTAGAAGATGACATGTATATTACCGATATATCCGCATTTCAGTCTTCGTTGACGACCTTTTTATCCACCCATCAAGTGTGGGACGTGTTGCTACTGGGTGGAAACGTAGGACCTCCTTATTTGAAAGAGTCGGGAGCGCGACGCGTCATGAATGCTCAAACTACGACGGCCTATGTCGTCCAACGGCACTATTATGAAACATTGCTTCATAATTTTACACAAGGATTGGCTCTGTCGTTGGTCTACCCTTCCCGAGACCATCGGATTGACATGTACTGGAAACGATTACAGAGACAAGGACAATGGTACATTCTAGACCCACTGACGGTCATTCAACGAGAAGGATACAGTGACATTGAACGAACAACGACCAACTATCAAAGCATCATGCTGTCCTACAAGGAGTAAAACTCATGAACAAGTTTAGAAAAGGCCATGGGACTTTCCAACAACTGTGTAGGGGACAAGCGAGCAAACCACTCAAATTTGGGTCGGCGCAATACCTCATCTCTTGGAACATAGACACCATAAATGTCCTTGGGAAGTGCCACTGAAGTGGACTCTATCAAGTCTTGAAGTAAGACAGGTTCACCGCTCACCTTTTTCAATCCAATTTTAGCTCCATCTACAATTGTACATCCACTCTGCTTCAAATACGCATGAATACTTCCATGAAAATCCATGTGATTCGTCTTGTCCAAATACAATGTTTCTAAATAATCTATACAATTCTTCATCAAACCACATCTCTTTTTACATCCCATCCAAGTCAATCCAGGCACATAGACACCTGGTTGAGTGGTATGATTGATTTCTTCTACCACGAACATTTTGGACTGGTACATGTCCAACAAATTTTGTTTGCACAAGAAGGATTGAGGAACAAACATACCCCCATATTGATGAAGTATCATACACATGCCTAATTGACGGTAGTGAGACTTCATCGGTTCGGCAAGGTCGTCCAAATCAATGTTCCAGGATAAAAGACGTCTAAAGACATCATCGTCCACTAAACAAACATTAAAGTGAGGATAGCAATTATCGTAAATACTTTTCATGGTGACTTGAAGGTATGGCTGATTCAACAAGGTGGACTTTCTAGAATAAAACGATTCCCAATTTCTAGCATTGACCTCCGTGGAAGTATGTATCCATAAAATAGGCTTTTGAGCCTTCATGTTCTCTCCAATAAAGTAGTCGGATACCAATTGATACTGTTCATGGCTGTCAAAATAATCATTGGCCTCTTTATAATAGCTATAAATGTATTTTGAAATCAACACCGCTGTAATAAAAATAATAACATTGACATACATGTTCTATATGAATAAAATATGTAGGTCAAGTATGAATAAAATAGGGGTAAGGCCGTCTGTCTAAATTTTTAAAAGATGTATACTATATGATAGGGTGGTTTTTAGGTATACTTATTGTCATCCTTGTATACCTGACTCGCTCCAGAGAAGGCTTCATTGGATTGACGGATTCTACTCCCATGAAACCCATGATTGAATTCATTCAACACGATTTGGACACGCTTAACGGGAAACGTCTTTTATATGTCATTTATAAAAACGTAGCAAACACTGCCCTCATTGATAAAAAAATTAAGGAAGTAAAAATGGACGACCAATATTCCACACTCCGCATTTTTCCCGTCACCAACACGGTCGTGGCTACCTCTTTGTTTTATAATTTTTATCGGAATCAAATTGACTATGATGAGATTACTGTATTGACCAACAATGTCAATACGACTAAAAAAGACAATACTCAATTGACCGTCTTTGTCAATACAGATACTCCCTGGTTCCAAGAGACCGTGTCTATCATTACTGCAAATAATATTGTGGAATAATATGACCTATACGAAATACGTTGTTCTTGTCGTGTTGATGGCTTTCATGATAGGGGCGACCTCTATCACGGAAGGAATGAAGTCCAAACAAAAAACGCCTCTTACTAGCGAACAATGTAATTACAATTACAACATGAGTACGGAATTGGATGAGGGAGAACGACTCGGTAATTTGATGGAGTGTAACAAGAATAATTAGTTTAGAAATAGACACAGATTTTCTATACAAGATTTGGATAATTTGCGTTTCTTTTCGCCATACGTAAACGTCTTCAAACACTCTTTGTTTTCTTTCAGGGCCGACGTCAATGTATACAGACTCGGATAGACTTCCAACAAGGCTTTGGCCGTCACCGTGCTAATACCGGGTATTTGCGACAAGAGCACAATGTTGATATTGTCCGGAGTAAGTTTGTCCTTCTTTTTGGTCTTTAACGTAGAGACGTACTCATGAGGGTCAGATTCTTTGACAACCTTTTCCATCAACAATTGAATGTACTCTACCGTTTCGTCGATGGACGCCGTTTGAACGACGGAAAATCCCTTGGTAAACCACAAGGAAATCATGGCGGACATGAGCCCCTTTTTAGAAATGGATTGTTCCTTGTCGAGAGACCCTTCAATCAAGTAAACAATACGATGCGGCGGGAGATTGGACTCCAAAAGGCGAAAGGATTGTTCTTGATACCGCCCATCACAAATGCTCGCCGATAAATCCGCAACCGTTTTTCGTTCCAGGATGACCAGGTCTTGTCCATCTTTCTGTATACACACATCTCCCAAAATAAGATTTTTTGTCTCGGCTGTCAGACGAGACAAAAGTGCCTTTTCACGATAATCAATGATGAGCGTCATTCACCCTATATTCAGCGTGTATACATTTATATCCTTTACCAAACTTCATACGCATCAATGTCCATCAAGTCTTCTGGAGCATCCGTGGTCTTGAACTGAAAGAATTCGGGGCGTAGAAGCTGAGCCTGAGGTGTATGATTGTGTACGGAAAGAGCAATCATACGATACAATTCAAAGTCGGGGTATCTCTCGGTTCCATCCTCAGAAAACACTACACTGTCTCCATTGTCATCCGAACACCAATCCATGACAATACTGTAAAAAGGGGTCTCTTCCGATACACACTCCATCATGGAACAGGCCAGACGACACAGGTCAAAACTAGGGTTCGGTCCCACGACAGGTTCATTCTTGTCCAGATAGGGTTCCATGTTGTATTGAGTCGCAGCATCCCCATCTTCATGGTAGCTATCGGAAATGACCAAACGTTTTTGGAACGTATAGATAGACCGACCATAATCAATGACGTGAAACAGTTTTCCATACGTAGGAACCTTGTATACTGTATTGTTATACTTGTAAAAAAGATACTCCTTGTCCGTATACGAATACATGATGTTGTTGGTATGTAAATCGTTGTGTGTAAATTGGAACACCTTCTGATACGTGACTAAAATCATAATGACTTGCATCATACATGCCTCCAATTCCTCATTGGTCATTTCATCAATGATATCATCTAGCGTCTCCTCGTACTTTTCCATGAGGATGATGTGCGTTGGAAATTTATGAAGAATGGCCTGTAGACCCATTCCATCGTCCGACGGTGTTGTAATGGAGTGAATGGAATCGTCCAACGAGTCAAATGTCAGCTCGACCACTTCATCCGAAACACACAACTTTTTCTTAGAGGTTCGCGAGTCGGAAAAAGAATAGTCTCGGCTCAGCTTGTACAAGATATCCTTGTTTTGATGAAAAAAACTACATTCTTCCAAATGATCCAAGTCATCTTCAATCAAATAAGGAAACTGTTTTTTGATGCCCAAATAACTTCCATAAAAACGAGTTCCATGGACGAACCCCTTGTCTTTCAAGCGACTTGTCAAAAAAGTAAAGAATCCATCCACATAGGATGAATTGTTGACATCTCCCATTTTAGGATGAGGAATCTCGCGAAACGTCGGCAACGTATACGCATAGTCTTGATACTTTCCTGTCAGATAGCGAAGCGGGTCTAAAATAGGAGAAAACTTGACAAACAGAGGTTCTTCTCCATAGTACAATATATCGTTCTCTTCGTGGACGTTTCCTAAAGGATGATGATTCTCCAACTGAATGGAATTCCAATTGAGGTCGCTCAATTCAAAAAAACGATTGTAAAGAGGAATGTAATTTTGCAAGGACTCGGTGTTCAAGACAGAATTCATCTCCATCGGAACAGGAACCTTCTTATAACAAAGCATATACAACCAAACTATAAAAAGTTGTAGATTTTTAAACACATTTTTTTCCTTAACTGGATCGGGTTCGGTTCATAGAAGCAACGTTGTCGCTTGCACCGCGCATCAATACCGGAAGACTATCGGGAACATCGTCGGGCGACTGCGTCGTACGCATACCCATTCGCTCAGACTCTACGATGGATTCCAAATTACATCCGACAAATTCAAACGTCCATCCGCACGCTTCTGCTCGCTGAATCAGTGCCTTCACTTCTGCGCTTGTCGTAGAACTGGAATTGTCTTCGCCATCCGTTATGTAGATGACGGCCAGAGGTCGGTCGGACGTGAGAATGACGTAGCGAACGGCATCATAGGCGGCCGTCATTCCGTTGGGATGATACGGCGTAGTATCACATATCGGGTCATCAATAGGAATGTTGGTATAAACCGGTGTCATGAAGAGGTTGAATTTCGTCAATGAAATGTGAATCGGGAGACCATTGGATCGCTGAACGTGAACAAAGGTCTTGACGGCTTCCGCGGGTTCTCTGCCGAGTGATGCCATGCTACCCGTCTCGTCCAGCAGAATGTGAACGTCCAAGGGAGCCGTAGGGTCGGCCCGTGGCAAATCCTTGTTGAGGTCGTAGTCCATTGCCTTGGTATGATACACGCTGTTCTCCGGTATGGCATCTAGAGCAGGCGGGTCCATATCACCAGGCTGTATATCTACAACATGCATGTTATTGTAGCCGGTCGCGGAGCGCATGGGAACATACATAGACGCCATCAGAAATGATAGTGGAAGGACATTTTTTATGAATCAATTTTATTAACTCTGTATACTATATGCCCAAACAGACGTCCGCCGAGGCAGAATCACCCATAGACCTCCGTGTCGTAGATGTGTATTATGTACAAGAACGTGATTTAACACGCACCATTTACATCTTATCTATTGCAGGTGGTCGCCCCCAAACCTTTGTAGAATCTTCTGGAACATCCAATCAAGGTTCACAATCTTATCCTAAATTGTGTTATCCTATTTCTCATATAACTAGAAAGCCTGATGGAACAACATTGTATGGTAAGATTACTCCTGCATGTATAGATAATCACCGAAGAACTTTTTTATTCAAAGACCCCGTGTTAGAGGCGAGATATGCTGCGGATGATGTCTGTTTGAAAGCCGACCTTAGATTATTTAAATGGCAATATTTTTTAATACGTGATTTCATAAACTATTACGACCCTTTTGCTTGGAAGTGGTTAATGTATTCCCACATTGTATCAGGTCATGACCCCGAAATTCGTGATCAAGTTCAACGTTGGTTTTACAAATTGTTCCACCATTTACGCGACTTTTTGGACATGTCGCGACAATATTTTGCTACGGAAGAACAAATTGTATGCAGTAGTGCTCTTAGTGCAGAAGGAAGTATATGGGATTCGCCTGGATTTACAGAATTGAGGGAATTTATACGCCAACGAGACCCTGCCTTATTTGACCATTACCGTGAAATACGGGATACACATAAACAAAGGGGTGTACCTATTACCGATGAAGAACTAACGGAACGGATGAAGCTTCGCAACGCAGAACTCTTGCGTAGGGAAAACATTAATTATCTAACTTTGCCACACGATTTAGACCCCGACGAGCCAGGTGTAAAGAGTGAAGTGGACGACCAATATGTAATATATCATAAATTAAACAATAGATATGCGTTTGAACGAATTGCTCCTCCAGATGCAAAAGAATCTTTACAAGAGCCTATTTTTACAAGGCCACTTCCTCGCTTTTCCTACCCTCCCCCCAAAGCCCGTGTACCTAGTCCACCAGTAATAAGAGATATGCCGTCTCCCCCCAAAGCCCGTGTACCTAGTCCACCAGTAATAAGAGAGATGCCGGCTCCTGCCTTGCATGAACCACGTAGAAGCAATAGAAAAAGAAAACAATCGGCCAGTCCATCTCCTGTCTTGCGCGAACCACGTAAAAGCAATAGAAAAAAACAATCTTCTAAGCCTACACGAGGTCGTAAAGCCAACAAATCGCGTAAAAAACAAAATTAAAATCATACTGGTTTAACTGTATGATTACGTATACGGACTCGTAAAGGATGATGAAACTGTCGGGGAACCGGTTTGACAGATACATGAAACGGAGACAGACTGGTACAAATCTCGTCGTAGGTTGCGTATTTTTTCAGGTCATACATATAATGATAACAAAATTGGGGGAAATGGGACATGGTATACTTACTGAACAGGTACGTTGGAATAAAAAATTCTTCCATGACATAGTGAGGAAAGGTAGACTTTTCATACAATTGATGGACAGTATACTCTTGTAAAATTTCTTGGGCGACGGCATACGGTAATACCAAGCCTTCATGATTACATTTGGTCAATGTATACTTGTGTGTATACACATAGTTCATGAAATGTGTATCCTTTTTACATAGTTCAACCCATCCAGCATGTTCCTGTAAAGAGGCATAATACGCTTCATAGTCCTTTTCATGAGAGAGGTCTAGTTTACGAGTCAACGACATGCGATAGTCGTGTAAAAACGTGGGTGGAATGACCTTGATGAACATTTCATTGGATGCAACAAACCAAAAATAATCATAGTGGATGTTCTTCAAGTATTTAAGGTGAAGCATGTGCTGATGAAATAAATGGATGGTTCCCCAAATGTTATATTCATTGCGTCGTGTCACCACTTTGACAAATGAATACTTGGGGCGATAGAGAGTATACAGGGATTCTGTCATGGAAACCAAAACAAGAATCTTATAATGAATAAAACAACGGCGAATGTTTTCAATCAAGTCGTGGAAACAGTCTATACTTTCATGGGCGGTAAGACTCAGTACAATTTTCATAGTGTAGAGAAACAAAAATTAAATATAGGAATATAGTATGAGTTATCGTCGTTCAAGAAGTCGTTCAAGAAGTCGTGAACAAATACACTATAGGAAGAATGCTATATTAGAAAAGAGAATTTATGATTTTTACTATGGTCCAGACCGGACCTTCCGCCTCCCACATACAGAGGCGGAAAAAAAAAGACATACCATAGATGATTTAGAGCCTGAATTACATTTTGCTATGCCTAAGTTTGACAGGTTAAAAGAAAAAGAACTTAGATTGCGTGAGAGACTTGATGATACGCCTGAAAATAAAAGCAGGTATAAAGAAATCGTAGAAAGCCTACGTAAGCATGAACGTTTTATATCCGGTATTCTAGACGAGATTGACATATTTTACGACGAATTTGGTATTTCCAGAAAATCAAAAGGTGGAAAATTAACCCGTAGACGGCGTACTAAATAAATTTAGCCCTTGTTCCTAAGTTGAAATAATATGATATTATGGTATGGAACCACCTCCTTTTATGCCAGATACCATGTTGTCAAAATTATACAAAACATTATATCCTATATTAACGAGGCATTTAAAAGATTATCCCCAACTTTTAGCAACCATATCTTCTGAAGATACATGGATACGGACTGTACAGAAAGACATACCAAATAAAAGTCGGCTGTATAAACTCATTCAACATTTTGTATTGGGCATATCTCAACCTTCAGGTGATGGAAACTTGGTCCTGATGTGGAAGGTATCTTTAGAAGAAGATTAGATTCATTGGCTCCTGAAACAATTTCCGCAAATCAATTGCCTACCGTTGTTATCTTGTTGGAGCCTCCTTCGCAATCTTTTTTTCATGGTTCACGTCATTATAAAGTGTTAGAGGACAATCAAAAAAAAGTAGGTGTGTATTCCAACATAGAATTCACTTTAAAACTTATCCCGAGTAAAGATTTACCTCAGGGATGTATTTTTTTTGAGATTTCATATACCGGCAAACCGCCCATGCGTGTATTAAGTTGGCACGCAAATAGTGAAAATACAACCGAAACTGATTTTGTGAAAGTTTACGAGTACGCAGCCCAACAGTCCATGGGTAAACCTCTTTTATTTGGAGGAGATTCTAACTTAACCAAAACAAAATTACACAACAATACGTTTTCTTTGGCAGATTTTTTAAAAGCCAAAGGGTATTCTGTCATCTGCAACGCTGACACCATTATTGAAAAAGAACGTTGGAAGAATGATTTATTGTGTAATAACCAAGTGACCAAGGAAAAACCCATATCCGAACTGGACGGAATGTTCGTCACGGCTCTGGGAGTTTCACTGACGGTTCCTCCCCCAGGTCAACGAAGTACGGTTCCAGCGTTTTCTGACAACAGCCGTATACTTGCGGATCATACAGTTCAACGATTAATGTTGCATTCTGTAGTGTATAGGGTGGGTAATGCGGCATCTTTGGACGACCCAAAAAAGGGAATATTACCTAAAGATGAATGGGAAGGTGTTGATTTGGACAAATTTCATTTAGTAGGCGAAGCCTATACAATGCAATGTATGAGTATATATGACCATTTATTTGTACAGGGACATTTGTCAATGTATAAGACGGATGACAGCTCCCTCTTAACTATGGTAGGTAAACTGAAGATACCTATATCAGGTGGTAAGTTAACTAAAAAGAAAAATAAAAAGAAAAAGAAAAAGAAAATGAAAACAAAAACAAAAAGAAAAACAAAACGGTCCTACCCATAAAATAGTTTGTATAGAGGTATAAAGAACATCTATCATGTATGTCAATGGAACCTTATTCTATCATGGATTTGACCAAAATCAATGATAGTTATGCCCTTTGGGTTGCTCATTTGCCTGAAATTCAAGTGTATTATGCCATGAAGTGTAATCCACATCCCATGATTCTACAACATGTAGTAGACTTGGGTATACAGGTAGACTGTGCCTCCAAACAAGAAATCATATCCGCATTACAGTGGACAACGCCCGACCGTATACTGTATGCCAACCCGTGTAAGTTTGCGTCGCACCTGACCTATGCCAAGGAACAAAACGTGGGGTTAACCGTGGTAGATTGTGAGTGTGAACTGTACAAAATGAAAGAGTTGTATCCTGAATGTAAATTGTTGATACGCTTGGCGGTTGCCGATACATCCTCACAATGTCAACTGTCTCGTAAATTCGGCTGTTCCATGGAGGACGTTCCTGCCTTGTTGACTCTCTGCAAAGACTTGGAACTTCCACTGGTCGGATTTAGTTTTCATGTTGGAAGCGGATGTACCTTGCCGACCCTCTACTACGATGCCCTCGTAGATTGTCAGAAAGCAACCCATCTGGCGGAAGACATGGGATTTACGGTGAGCATCATTGACATTGGAGGCGGATTCAATCAGGCCAATTTCATGTCATGTTCCAAACAAGTGAAACGCGGTCTCCCCCTCTTACCAGGGAAACAATTCATCAGTGAAGTCGGTCGGTTTCTCGTGGAACAAACGCACACGTTGTACGTAGAAGTCATTTGTAAAAAGAAGAAGGACAAACGCATCTATTACTTGAATGATGGTCTCTACGGGACACTCAATTGTAAGATATTTGACCATGTAAAACCCGTTTTCCGACACAAGAAGGGAGAACTGTTTGAATCCATGTTGTTCGGTCCTACATGTGATTCCTTTGATATGATTGAAGAATCCATTTTATTGCCAGAACTGGAAGTAGGCGACCAGCTCGTATTGGAGAATTGGGGCGCGTATACGAATGCCAGCTCCACGTCGTTCAACGGATATACAGTGGACAGT
>Ga0214923_10008778_pt1 | contig 10654 bp, 10 predicted proteins | sample LL1510_MetaG_FD_177993 | JGI IMG/M metagenome (GOLD analysis project Ga0214923, IMG submission 177993) | Freshwater microbial communities from Lake Lanier, Atlanta, Georgia, United States - LL-1510 | ecosystem: Environmental > Aquatic > Freshwater > Lake | place: USA: Georgia | collected...
AATTTTCTTTAACTGTTAAACCTGGAACAATTCTTCTATCTTCTGGTACGTACGCAATACCTAGATGAAAGCGCTGATAGGCGGGTAATTCTAAGAACTCTTTCCCATCAATACTCGCTCGCCCTTTTCGTTTTGATAAGAGACCCATTAAAGTTCGCAATGTAGTTGTTTTACCAGCTCCATTACGACCCATTAAGGTAACAATTTCCCCTGCATTCACTGTCAATGATATGTCTTGGATAACATGACTTTGGTCATACCAGGCTTGAAGGTTCTCAATTTTTAGCATCGCTACCCTTGACCTAAATAAACTCGACGTACTTCAGCGTTATTTTGAATTTCATTAGGAGTACCTTCTGCAAGAAACTCACCATGATGCAAGACAATAATACGGTTGCATAGCCCCATAATAAGTTTCATTTTGTGCTCAACAAGAATAACCGTTCGCTCTGTAGCTAATGTTCGTATTAAATCCATCATGACAAGTGTTTCTTCAGGAGACATACCGGCAGTTGGCTCATCGAGTAACAACAGACTTGGTTTACAAGCCAATGCCATTGCAATTTCTAAGGCTCGTTGCTGACCATGTGCCAAATCCCCAGATTTTTTATGACCAAGTTGATGAAGACCAACACGCTCGAGAAGTTCATCCGCACTTTCTATAGTGCTTAATAGGGATCGAGCATCTTTTAAAAAATTAAAGCGAGAAACCTGCATTTGGGTAGCAACCCGAACGTTTTCATGGACACTTAATTGCTTAAACACATTGGTGATTTGAAAGCTTTTTGAAATACCAATACGAGCAAACTCATATGGTTTTTGATGGGTTATATCAACGCCATTGAAAAGAATTTTTCCCTCAGACGGTGGAAAGGCACCACTTAAAACATTAAAAAAAGTACTTTTTCCAGCACCATTAGGACCAATAATAGCCGTTAGACTACCTGTTTGAAAACTCGTTGACACATCACTTAAGGCCTTGAACTTTCCAAATTGCATAGATACATGCTGTGCTTCCAAAATAGGGGTTATATTCGCCGCGCTCATTTTGGTGTACCTTTCTGAACACGAAGATACTCCAGTATGCTTCCCCAAATTCCCTTAGGGAAAAATAGTACAAAGAAGATAAAAATTAATCCCACGACAGCCATCCAGTGTTTTGTAAAGCTTGTCACTACATCTTCAAGGTAAAGCATTACCGCTGCGCCAACAAAAGGACCAAAGAAGGTTCCCATGCCCCCTAAAATACTCATCATAACCGCTTGACCAGATTGCAGATAATGTAAAGAGTCAATTGGTACGATTGATAGATGAAGGGCGCGAAGCGAGCCAGCCAATCCACAGATGGCCGCTGATAAGATAAATACTAAGAGCTTAGTTTGTGCTACGTTATAGCCACAGGCAGACACCCTTTTTTCATTCTCACGGATAGCCTCCATCACAGCGCCTAAGGGTGATTTTAAGATTCTGGAAACTAGCCAAATGGCTATTACAACAAAGAAAAGTATGATGTAGTACTTAATTAATGGGTTTAAGAAGTCGACCTTAAAACCAAAAATATTAAATGGATCAACTTTTACTCCTCTTAAACCATTTTCACCGCCGGTGAGTTTTTCTGCTTTATAAAACCCGTAGTACACAATTTGACCCAATGCTAGAGTAACCATTGAAAAATAAATACCTCGAGTGCGGATTGCTAAAAATCCAATAACAAGACCACCAAAGGCAGCGGCAATTACCCCAAATAAAATAGCGGCACCCCAAGGCATGCCGAAGCTCACAATGCTGATGCCGGTTATGTAACTTCCCATTCCTAGGAAGGCAGCGTGTCCAAATGAGAGGAGGCCCATGTATCCAAATAAAAGATTAAAGCCCATCGCAAATAAGCCAAAGATCAAAATATTGATTGCTAGAGCTTCATACGGCATTAACCATGGAAATACCATCAAAAACAAGGTAGTAGCTAAAACACGGTGAGTGGAAATTAGTTGAAAAATAGCTTGCATGACAAATGCCTAACTCATAAAGCCAGATTTACCAAACAAACCTTGTGGGCGAATCAGCAGAACTACTGCCATCAGCACAAAAATCGACAGCTCGGCTAGAGCTGGGGCGAAAAGCGAAGTTAGGCTATAAACTACTCCAACAAGTAAGCCGGCCACAACAGCACCAATTGGAGAGCCCATTCCACCAACCACTGTTACCACAAAAGATTCTGCAAGAATAGGAATTCCCATTTCTGGGTTCACGGAGCGAGTTGGAGATGCCAGGATTCCAGAAAGGCCCGCTATCGCAGTGCCAATTCCAAAGACTAATAACCAAACTTTTGCTACATCGACGCCCAATACTTTAACAATTTCAGGATCACGCGATCCTGCTTTGATAATCAAGCCATAGCGTGTCTTTTGTATAAAAAACCAAATACCCAAAATAATCAAAGCAGTCACTGCAATCAAAAAAATACGATATTTTGGGAAATAACCAATTCCAACATTCATCGAACCTTTTAGGCTATCGGGGGTGATGGAAGGCAAACCTTCGATACCAAATGAAACGCGCATGATCTCTATTAGGACGTATGAAAGTCCAAAGGTGAGTAATAGAGGGTAATCAATACCTCTACCATATAGTGGTCGAATTAGGAATCGTTCTGTTACCAACCCAATTGCGCCAGTCACTATTGGGACCAGCAGTATGCTAAATAAAAAATTTCCTGTAAGCCCCAAAAAATAAACACCTAGAAATGCCCCGACCATAAAAAATGCGCCATGGGCAAAATTGACGACCCCAAGCATTCCAAAAATTAGACATAGACCAAGCGCTAAAAGAGCATAGATACTTCCAAGTGCAATTCCTGTTAGCAATTGCATACCAAGGAGTTCAAGAGTAAGGCCGGCCATAAATTAATCTAAAAAACACCCGCCCAGATAGTGAGCGGGTAGGTTTGAATTGCTCACTGACTATGCTTTGTGGCCTAACTCTTCACAGCTTCGTAGGGTTTTTTCATCCGGACCATCAATTGCAAGAACATTAAAGACATCATATTTATCCTTCATATTCTTAGATTTTGACTCGATGACGATAACTGATTGAACAGATTGATGGTCACATTTGCGATAGAACTGTGGGCCTTTGTACCAGTCATACTTGAGTTGTTCCATAGCAGCAATGACTCTTGGGGTGTCAGTAGACTTTGCATTCTTGACTGCTTGCAAAACACTCAAAATACCTGCATACCCTAATGCGCCATAGTCGGATGGCACAATTCCGTTGTACGCCTTGCGGAATTTGTCATTAAAGGCCTTGGCGCTTGGAACACGATCTTCCATTCCCCAGTAATAGGACGTTCCACCAAGTATGCCTTCAAACGCTTCTGGACCACCAGCCTGACGGGCTGTGTAGAGAAGAACAGGTGTAATAATCTTCATACTTGATTTAAGTCCAAAATCCGTACATTGTTTTGCGGAATTCACCAAGTCTCGGCCGAAGTTACACAAGACCAGGACGTCTGGGTTAAGTGCTTTAATTCGCGGTAAAAATGCTGAGTAATCGGATGTTCCTAATGGGTGACGAATATCAGCAAGAGTGGTTGCACCTAAGGACTTACCAGCCCTCTCAAAGCCACGAACCATTTCATGCCCGTAAGCATAGTCAGCTGTAAGATAAACAACTTTTTTACCAAACCTTGGGAATGCATAGCGAGCTACAGCACCGGCTGTCATATGTGGATTTAGAGCTTCATGAAAGGTATAAATCGACCAATCTTTTACTTCATTAATTGCATCGGATTGGCTAATTGAATTAAAGATAACCTTTCGTTCTTTGCAGACAGCATTGATCGATAATTGAGTAGCTGCAGATAAGGAGCCAACCACATAATCTACTTTGTCTTTCTCAATTAGTTCTAGTGTGCGAGTAGCTGCTTCACCAGGATTGAGCTTGTCATCACGCACAAGTAATTCGGCTTTACGACCATTAAATCCCCCGGAATCATTAAATTCCTTAATTGCAAGTTCAGCAGCACGAACTTGGTCTTGCGCTTCTGCTGAAAAAGGGCCAGTCAAGGGAACGGGAAATCCAATCTTAATTGTGCTTGACTGAGCAGTAGCGATATTGAACCAAAATGGAGAGCTTGCTGCTGCAGCACCAGCTACTAAAATATTTCGGCGTGTTTGATTTGTTTTTTTACTCATTTGAGCCTCCTTTTATATACAAAACTACTTTACTAAGCTTTTCGCTTATTAGCTAGATATTAATACTTTCTTCGTGGGCTTTATCTAATCCCAAAGCGGTCTCAACCATGACAGTATTAGGATTGCGGAGTGGTTCAGGTTGATCTCCGCCTCCAGCGGAGCCTTGTGATTCCATATACCTTCCCAAAAACTGAGCGTGGCGAATAATTTTTTGTCCCATGGATAAGCGCTCTAATTCATAGGCTCTTAAGGCATTAGGGTTAGCACCAAGTATCTGAATATGTCGGTTTATCGACTGAGCATCTTCAGCTGCTTTAGTTACGCCCATTCCAACATGAGGCCTCGCAACAAAGGATGCATCACCCATTAATGCCACACGTTGAAAGTGAATTTGCTCTGAGTACACATCGTAAATAGGTTGAAAAAACGGTTGTACAGTCTTTTCAATTACCTCAGCGAATTGAGGCGCCAAGATTATCTTTGATTCTGCGCGCATGGAATCAATATATTTTTTGGAAACTAAAGCTGGAGGAATTCCATTAAGGTGGACATTACCAACATCATCAGTTAACAGTTTTGTTAGTTCATCTTGGTTCTTTGTGGGTCGATACCAAACAAAGTTAAACCGTCGATGACCAATCTGAGTGTTATTACCAGTACCAGCAACCGGATAACCCAACATTTGTTCGCCTGAAGGTAAGCAAAACCCAAAATAATTGAATAATGTTTCGCGGGTATATTGACTTAATAATTTTTCATCGCATACACCACGCCAAGCAATATAACCAGCATATTTTGGTTGAATATGTTGTGCGAGTAAATTTCGCACCAAAGATCGAATACCGTCCGATGCTATTAAAAGATCACCTTTGTATTGTGAGCCATCCTCGCACTCAACTAAAACCTCATCAGTATTTTGTTGAAGTTTATGAATTACCTTACCTTGTAAATACAAAGACTTGGGAAAACACAGCTTCAAAATTTGGTAGAGTCTGCTCCAGGATGTCAGTATTTGGGGGATTGTGATTTCGCCAAGACAAGAACCATCAATCCCTAAAGTAACTCGTTTAGAAACGGCAACTCCTAAAGTTTCATCGACTATTGCTCCGCATTCTCTTAGGGCAACTCGTAAAGATTCATGAGTAACAATACCGGCGCCACGCCCATCCATCGAGCCAACTGATTTTTCAAGAACTGTTACGAGATGACCGCTACGATGTAATAAATTGGCGACAAATAGGCCACCAAGTGATCCGCCCGCAACCAGTATTTTTGCCACAACTATCCGCTAAGCGGTCTTCTCATTCGCTGGATAGTTGAGTTCGATCACAATTCCATTTGGATCATCCACGAAGACTTGATGTAGGTTTAAACTCGGAACGGTACGCTCTCGAAAGGGTACATCTAGATTTTTCAAATGAGCTGTCATTTTCTCAAGTCCAGTTGTAAAGAAAGCAATGTGATCAACAGCTCCAGATCCTTGTAAGGAGCTTGCATCACGATCACCTAGATACTGCTTTAACCCGGCTGGATCATTTTTGTCAATCGCGATGATATGCACTACTGAATTGGCATAATCGGAACTATCTTCGTTATAGAGCCATGCACCAGGAAATGGAAAATTTGGCCTTGGTCCCGGTTTTAAATTAAGAACATCTGAGAAAAATTGAACAGTTTTGTCTAAATCAAGACTACGTATTGAAAAATGGTTTAGAGATAACTTAGGCATAGCGGTTCCTCTTAAAAGTATCATTACGATATTAGAGGTTATTCTAGAACTTGACGGCGAGTAAATGCTAGTTTGCTAAATAAACCTCTTCATGTATTGCCACAAACCCTTTTTTCACTAGGTGGGATAGAAATGATCCGTATAAACCCGAAGGAGTTTCCATGGAGCTAAGTGGCGAACAGCTGATAGCAGCTTCTGTTAATAAGGTTTGGCTTGGTTTAAATGATGTCAGTACTTTGCATGCCTCGATTCCGGGTTGCGAAGAAATAGAGCGTATTTCTGATGAGGAGGTCAGAGCCAAGGTAATGTTCAAAATTGGACCCGTGCGCGCTCGTTTTACAGGAAAATTATTTTTATCCGATATCGTTCCTGAAGTTTCTTGTTCGATGGCCTTCGAAGGAACTGGTGGTGCAGCTGGTTTTGCAAAAGGTAAAGCTAAAGTTGAATTATATGGGACAGAAGATGGTACCTTGGTACGCTACAGTACCGAAGCATCAATCGGAGGAAAATTGGGTCAAATTGGTGGTCGCTTAATTAATGCATCGGCTAAGAAGATTGCGGATGATTTCTTCCAGGCCTTTGCAAAACAACTAGGTGGAGAATTAATCGTATTGAGTGATACAAAATTAGAAGATAAAAAAGAGTAGTAGCGAAGGGGGTCGTATGAAAGCAGCAGCATTTGATTATGTCAAAGCAAAAAACTTAGTTGAGGCTTTAGCCTTACTAAGTGAGCATGGTGAGGATGCCCGACTTATTGCCGGTGGACAAACCTTATTGGCCACTCTAAATTTGCGATTATCTGAACCCAGTATCTTGATTGATATCACGGCCGTTTCTGAGCTGAAAGGTATATCTGTACGAGGTAATATGCTTCGAATAGGAGCACTTGTCACGCATACTGAAATTGAGAGTTCAGATTTAATTGCACAGCATGCCCCCCTTTTAAAAGAAGCTGCGCCTCATATTGCGCATCGAGCAATTCGTAATTTAGGGACATGGGGTGGCTCGCTCGCCTATGGCGATCCTGCCGCTGAGTGGCCAGCTTGCAGCTTGGCCTTAGATGCCATCATGATAATTCAGGGTCCTAATGGTGTACGAAAAGTAAACGCTAAAGATTTCTTTATTGATCTGTACACCACTACCTTGCAGGCAGACGAAATTTTAGTTGCCTCTGAAATACCCTTGGCTTCAAGTAATCAAGAACACAGTTTTCAGGAATTAGCGCGCAGGCATGGCGATTACGCTGCCGTTGGATTAGCTGCCTTGATTCGAACTGATAAGGGCAAAGTGCAAACCTGCCGCCTTGCGTTTTTCTCGGTCGCAGCAATTCCAACGATGGCTAGTAAAGCACAAGCCTTTATTGAGGGTAAATCTATCGATGCCGCATTGATTCAGCAGGCCGTCAATCTGGCTCGCGAGGAAATTGAGACCTTGGCTGATATAACCAATAGTCAAGAAACCAAAACTCATTTATTGGGTGTATTGCTCGAGCGCGCCTTAACAAAAATGATGCCTTAGTGGAGATCGCCATGAACCATAAAAAACAAATCAACATGATGCTTAATGGTAAGCAGATAAGTGCCGAAATTGAACCAAGACGTCATTTAGTCGATTTCTTGCGAGAAGATTTGGGTTTAAAGGGTCCGCATCTTGGGTGCGAGCAAGGTGCGTGTGGTGCTTGTACGGTTCGAGTTAACGGCCAGATAGTCCGTGGATGTTTGTATCTTGCTGTACAAGCTGATGGTGCAACGGTTGAAACGGTTGAAGGTTTGACTGAGCAAGGTGTATTAAGCGATCTGCAAGAGGCTTTTCTTCGTCATAATGCCTTACAGTGTGGGTTTTGTACATCTGGAATGTTGTTAGCGGCTGCAGAACTTATAGAGCATCAACCTAAGTCTAATCGCGAGCAAGTTCGAGAGTGGATATCAGGAAACTACTGTCGCTGTACTGGCTATCATTCGATTGTGGACGCCATTATGGAGGTGCTGGAGGCCCGTGCAGACGGTCGCCAAGTAAAACCAGTTACCACTTCTTAATAATCGTACACACAGATGTAGGAGAAAATCTATGAATAAGCCCACCGATCTTCAAGGCCTTGTATTAGATCCTATTGCGGGTGATCAGCGCTATATCGGCCATAGTGAGCCCCGTCACTCAGCAAGGCGTTTATTGCAAGGTCAAGGTACCTATATTGACGATTTGCAGTTCCCAAGAATGGGGCATGTTGTGTATTGGCGTTCGCCTGTAGCCCACATGAAAATTGGGCAGATTCATACCGATAGGGCGCGCAAGATGCCTGGCGTTATTGCCATCGTTGATGGCGTGCAAATGGCTACGATTTGTAAACCCTGGGTAGCGACCCTTGGGCATTTAGCTGGAATGAAATCTGCACCTGAATATGCGCTAGCAGTGGGTCGTGCCTGCTGGCAAGGTGAGCCAGTTGTTGCAGTCGTTGCGGAAACCCGTGCAAAAGCGGAGGATGCTTTAGCCCATGTTGAGGTGGAGTGGGAAGAGTTGCCCGCAGTAGTTAGCATGGAGTCGGCTTTAGATCAATCCACTCCCGTGATACATCCTGAGCTAGGTGACAATTTATGCTTTACTCGTTCGCTGGATGTTGGTAAGGTAGATGATGTTTTTAAATCCGCAGATGTCACCGCAGAAGCAACTTTTGGTTTTGGTCGTCATACCGGCGTTACTTTAGAAACGCGTTGCCAAATAGCAGATTTTAATCCTGGCGAGAAACGTTTAACGGTTTATCACTCTCAGCAAGCGCCTCATATGATGCAAGACCTATATTGTCGGCAATTTGGCCTTGCAGAATCAGACGTTCATGTAATTTGTAAAGATGTTGGTGGCTCCTTTGGCATTAAGGTTCATGCCTATCCAGATGATTTTGCAACGGTTGGTCTAGCTCTTTTATTAGGACGCCCCATTAAGTTTGTGGCCGATCGTCTTGAGTCTTTTGTTAGTGATATTCATGCGCGCGAACACCGTATTAAGGGCAGAATTGCTGCTAATAAAGAAGGTGATATTTTGGCATTTGAGATTGATGATCTAACTGCTATAGGCCCATATTCTATGTTTCCACGGACCAGTGCAATTGAAGGCAATCAAGTTGTCAATCTTGTCGGTGGTCCATATAAACACCAGAACTACCGAGCAAATCTAAAAGTTGTTTTTCAGAATAAAACTCCTACCTGCCAGTATCGTGGTGTTGGGCATCCCATTGCCTGTGCAGTTACGGAGGGTTTAGTTGATTTGGTTGCCCAAAAGTTAAAGATGGACCCTATTGAGATTCGTAAGCGCAATGTCATTCCAGATAATGCGTATCCCTACACTGGTATTTCTGGGATTAAGTTGGAGGTTTTGTCGCATGAGCAGTGCTTACGTAAGATTGAAAAGATGATGAACTATCCCGCCCTCCGCAAAGAGCAGGAGGAGTTACGTAAAAAAGGTATATATCGAGGAATTGGTATTGCAACCTTGATTGAGCTTACTAATCCAAGCGCTGCCTTTTATGGTGTGGGCGGGGCTCGAATTGCATCTCAAGATGGAGCAACTGTTCGTTTAGACCCTACCGGAATCATATCCGTCATGATAGGAGTTGGTGAACAGGGACAGGGTACTGAGGGTATTTTTGCTCAGATTGCTGCTGATGCTGTTGGCGTTCCCATCCAGAACGTGAGGATCATTACGGGCGATACCGATGTAACCCCGTATGGGGGTGGAACCTGGGCATCTCGTGGCGCTGGGGTTGGGGGAGAGGCCGTGCTTCGCTCCTGCGAAGCATTGCGCGACAATATCCTGAAGTTGGCAGGCGCTATTCTGAAGCGGGATGCGGATTCGGTTGTAGTTCGAAGGGGCAATATTGTTGATAAGGCAAATGGAGAGCAATTATTAACATTAAGTGAGCTTGGGCGAATTGGCTACTTTAGGCCCGATACCTTACCTGCCGATTTTTCAGTTGATTTAATGGTTACCCGTCATTACGCTCAAAAAGACTACCCATTTATTTTTACGAATGGCGTTCAAGCCTCTTACGTTGAGGTTGATGTTGATACAGGATATGTAAAGTTACTCAAACATTGGGCTGTTGAAGATTGCGGACGCGTTCTCAATCCAATGTTGGTGGATGAGCAAGTTCGTGGTGCTATCGTTCAAGGTATTGGCGGAGCACTTTTTGAAGAATGCTTATACGATGAGAGTGGTCTGATGCGCAATGGCAATATGGCTGACTATTTGGTACCAATGGCCTATGAGATGCCAGATATTGAGGTGGCTCACGTTGAGACCCCAACCAAATCGTCTAAGTTAGGAGCCAAGGGAGCTGGTGAGGCCGGTACTGCTGGAGCCCCTGGCGCAGTCGTAAATGCTATTAATGATGCACTCGCACCATTTAGTACCCATGTTTTTGATCAACCCATTACCTCAGAAAAGATTTTACGAGCACTAGGAAAAGTTAAATAACATAGTGCATCCATTCATGTTCAGAAAGTAACTATGCAATTAAAAGGTAAAACCGCTTTAGTCACGGGCTCAACGAGTGGTATTGGTCTAGCGATGGCCAAAGCCATGGCCGCTCAAGGTGCTAATGTGATGATGAACGGGTTTGGCGAGAAGGATGCAGCGATCGCCGAGGTTAAGGCTTATGGAGTAGAGGTCGATTATCACGGTGCTGATATGAGTAAGCCCGATGAGATCGCGCAGATGATTGCTGCTACCGAAAAACGTT
>Ga0214923_10008780_pt1 | contig 10654 bp, 6 predicted proteins | sample LL1510_MetaG_FD_177993 | JGI IMG/M metagenome (GOLD analysis project Ga0214923, IMG submission 177993) | Freshwater microbial communities from Lake Lanier, Atlanta, Georgia, United States - LL-1510 | ecosystem: Environmental > Aquatic > Freshwater > Lake | place: USA: Georgia | collected 2015-10-15
CCGAACAGCCCAAGCCCGAACAGCCCAAGCCCGAACAGCCCAAGCCCGAACAGCCCAAGCCCGAGGCGAAGTCATGATCCGCTCCCACAAGGCGGCGCATCGCGCCCACTGGCGTCTCCCGTGCGTTGCTCTTCTGTTCGGGCTCGCCGCGTCGATGGCCCACGCCGGCTTCGAGGCGGTCTCGATCGAGGTCTTCCCGCCCAAGGTGCAGCTCGACTCGTCGCTCGACCGGCAGCGAATCGTCGTTCAGGCCAAGGCCGCCGACGGGCGCACCCTCGACGTCACCACGTCGGCGGAGATCGCCCTCACCAATCCGGCGCTGGCGGCCGTCGAGCGGTCGCCCGCCGGCGCCATCCTCAAGCCCACGGCCGACGGTGATGGCGGCATCCGGATCTCGCACGGTGGCCACTCGGTCGAGGTGCCGCTGCGGGTCGTGTCGGCCAGTTCGCCCGCACCGCTCTCCTTCCGGCTCGACGTGATGCCGGTCTTCTCCCGGGCCGGCTGCAACATGGGCAGCTGCCACGGCGCCGCCCGCGGGAAGGACGGCTTCAACCTCTCCCTGTTCGGATACGACCCCGCTGGCGACTACCACCGGCTGACCCGCGAACTGCCGGGCCGCCGGATCGACCTGGCGAGCCCCCGCGAGAGCCTCTTGTTCCTCAAGTCGGTCGGTGGAGTGCCGCACACGGGAGGCAAGCGAATCGAGCCCGACAGCGACCTGGCCAACCGGCTGATCCGCTGGATCGAGGCCGGCGCCCCGGATGATCCCGGCCCCGATCCCGCGGCCAGCGTGCCGAAGCTCGTGGCCCTCGACCTCTACCCCCCGACGTCGCTGCTCGAGGGGGAAAAGAACGTGCAGCAGCTGGTGGCCGTGGCCCGGTTCGCCGACGGCACGGATCGCGACGTCACCGACCTCTGCTGGTATGCCTCCAACAACGACCGCGCGATCGCCGTCTCGCCCGCCGGCACGACCACCAGCGGTGCCCGCGGCGAGGCGTTCGTGATGGCCCGCTACGACACGATCACCGTGGGCGTGCCGCTGGTGGTGATTCCGCCGGATCTCCGGTTCACGTATCCCGACGAGCCGCCACTGCCCGGCGCGACCGAAGGGGCGAGGGCGATCGACGACCTCGTCGCCGCCAAGCTCGAGGGCCTGCGGATCGCCCCGTCGCCCGTCTGCGACGACGAGACGTTCCTCCGCCGCGTCACGCTCGATCTCGTGGGCCTCGTGCCCACGCCCGAGGAGCGGGCCGCGTTCCTGGCCGATTCGTCCTCCGACAAGCGGGCCCGCAAGGTGGACGAACTCATGGCCCGCAAGGAGTTCACCGAACTGTGGGTGATGCGGTGGGCGGAGATCCTCCAGATCCGCTCCCAGGGCAACGAGGTGAGCCCCAAGGGGGCGATCCTCTACCACCAGTGGCTCGACCAGCGGATCGCGGCCAACCAGCCGCTGGACCAGATGGTGCGCGACCTGCTCACCGCCTCCGGCGGCACCTTCGACAACCCGCCCACGAACTACTTCCAGCTGGAGCGGGACACGCTCAAGCTCACCGAGAACGTCGCCCAGGCGTTCCTTGGGATGCGGATGCAGTGCGCCCAGTGCCACAACCATCCCTTCGACCGCTGGACGATGGACGACTACTACGGCTTCGCCGCGTTCTTCACCCAGATCGGCCGCAAGCGGGCCGCCGATCCGCGGGAGACGATCGTGTTCGATTCGGGCAGCGGCGAAATGACCCATCCCGTGACCAAGAAACCGACCCCGCCCAAGTTCCTCGGCGGCGAGGCGCCGAAGGTCAGCGACCGCAATCGGCGCGAGGCGCTCGCCGACTGGGTCACCTCCCCCGACAACCCCTACTTCTCCCGGCACGTCGCCAACATCGCCTGGACCCACTTCTTCGGACGCGGCATCGTCCACGAGCCGGACGACGCCCGGGTCAGCAACCCGCCCTCCAACGGCCCGCTGCTGGCCGAACTGGGGCGGAGACTCGCCGCCTCCGGGTGGGACTTCCGCGGACTCGTCCGCGACATCTGCACGTCGCGGACCTACCAGCGGTCCTGCGAGCCCAACGAGACGAACACTCTCGACGAGACCAACTTCTCGCATGCCGCGATCCGCCGGCAGCGGGCCGAGGTGCTGCTCGACGTGCTCGCGCAGGTGACCGACACCAAGAACAAGTTTCCCGGCCTGCCGCTCGGGGCGAGGGCGGTGCAGGTGGCCGACGGCCGCACGAGCACCTACTTCCTGACCACGTTCGGCCGCGCGACCCGGGAGGACGTCTGCAGCTGCGCCGTGAAGATGGACCCCAGCCTCTCGCAGGCGCTCCACCTCCTGAACGGCGACGCGGCGAACGACCGGATCCGTCAGGGCAACCTGGTGGGGCGGATGCTCGCGGAGGGGCGGACGCCCGCCGAGGTGATCGACGCGCTCTTCATCCGGTGTGACGGACGGATGCCGACCGAAAAGGAACGGATCGAGACGCTGGTCACCGTGCTCGACTCACCGGACCGAAAGCAGGCTTTGGAAGACGTGTTCTGGGCCCTGCTCAACTCGCCCGAGTTCATCTTTAATCACTGATGATCAGGCCGGCCCTCACCATCGGCGCGGTGCTCTCGCTGGCGAGCGTGGCCGCCCTCGCTGCCGACGCGCCGCCGAACTTCGACGAGCATGTCCTGCCCGTGTTCCGGGAGAAGTGCTGCTCCTGCCACAACCCGGACCAGAAGAAGGGCGGCCTCGATCTTTCGAGCTGGGGCCAGACGATGGCCGGCGGCAGTTCGGGCGAGGTGGTCACGCCCGGCGATCCCGACGGCTCCTATCTGCTGATGCTCGTGACGCACACCTCCGAGCCCAGGATGCCGCCGGAGTCGGACAGGATTCCGGAGCCGATGGTGGCCGTGATCACCAAGTGGATCGCGGGTGGCGCGATCGAGCGAAACGGCTCCCAGCCCTTGGCCCGAAAGCAGAACAATCTCGCCCTCGACGCCTCCGCCGCGACCCGCCCCGACGGCCCGCCGGTGATGCCGCCGCGGCTCTCGCTCGAAGTGGTGACGCACGGCCGGCGTCCGACGGCGGTCACCGCGCTGGCGGCCTCGCCGCACGGCGAACTGCTCGCCCTGGGCAGCCGCCGCCAGATTCTTCTCTACCATGCCGGCTCGCTCGACCTGCTCGGTGTCCTGCCCTTCCCGGAGGGTGTGGCGCGGGTGGTGCGATTCTCCCGCAACGCCAAACTCCTGCTGGCCGCGGGGGGCGAGGCCGCGAAGAGCGGCCGGGTGGTCGCCTGGGACATCGCCTCCGGCAAGCGGTTGGCCGAGGTGGGCGAGGAGTTCGACGAGGTGCTCGCGGCCGACATCTCGGCCGACCAGCGGTTCGTGGCCCTGGGGGGCCCCGCCAAGGTCGTCCGGCTGCTGAAGACCGCCGACGGCACCCCGGCCCACGAGATCCGCAAGCACACGGATTGGGTCACGGCCCTCGAGTTTTCCCCCGACGGCAAGCGGCTGGTGACCGGCGACCGGGCCGGCAATCTCTTTCTCTGGGAGACCCGCGGGGCCCGCGAGGCCGGCACCTTCAAGGGGCACACCGCGGCGATCATGGCCGTGGCCTGGCGGTCCGACGGCAAGGTCGTGGCCAGCGTCTCCGGCGACGGCACGGCCCGCCTCTGGGACCCGAAGACCGGCGAGAGCATCAAGAACTGGGCGGCCCACGCGGGTGGCGCGGAGAGTGTCGCCTGGCTGCCGGACGGCCGGCTGGTCACCACCGGCCGTGACCGGAAGGTGAAACTCTGGAAGGGCGATGGCGCCGCGGAGCGGGACATGGGCCCGCTGGGAGACATCGGCACCCGGGTCGCCGTGACGAGCGATGGCGGGAGAATTTTCGCGGGCGACTGGGCCGGCGGGCTCGCCGCCTTCACCGCCGCCGACGGGAAGCCGGCCGGCTCGCTCGATACCAATCCTCCCCGCCTGGAACAGCGGCTCGCGACGGCCGAAAAGGCCCTCGTCGCGGTCAAGGCGACCGAACAGGCCGCCGCCGAGAAGGCCCGGCAGGCCTCGGAGGCCCTGCAGGTGGCCGAGTCGCAGATGGCGGCCGCCCGGAAGGCCCTGGAGGAGTCCTCCGCCGAACTCGAGGCCGCCAAGGCCCGTCAGGCCGAGGCCGCCAAGGCCTTCGAGCGGTGGAAGGGCGAACTCGAGTTCTCCCGCCAGCCCGCCGCGAAGTGATGGTCAGCGGTTGGCCATGTCGCAGGAAATGCCTCCGGCGGCCGGCACGTAGCACACGCGGGCGTAGTCCATCACCATCCGGTGGGCGCTGAATCGCCAGGCGAGGGAGCTGATCGAGTTCATCATCATCCGGATCCAGGCCCGGGGCAGGCCGTCGGTATCCCGCTCGTAGAACAGCGGGATGACCTCCTTGGTGAGCGTGGCGAACAGGGCCTCGCCGTCGCGGCGGTCGGTGATCTCATCGTTGAAGTGGGTCTCGCCCCGGCCGATCGCGAAGCCGTTGCGGCCGTCGAAGGCTTCGGCCCACCAACCATCGAGGATCGAGCAGTTGAGGCCGCCGTTGAGCACCACCTTCTGGCCGCTGGTGCCCGAGGCCTCGAGCGGCCGCCGCGGGTTGTTGAGCCAGACGTCGACACCCTGGACCAGATGGCGGGCGACGTTGATGTCGTAGTCCTCGATGAACACGAGCCGGCCGGCGAACCGCGGATCGTGCCGCAGGTTGGCGATCTTGCGGATCAGCCCCTTCCCCGGCTCGTCGGCCGGATGGGCCTTGCCCGCGTAGATGATCTGGATCGGCCGGTCCGGGTCGGCGATCAGCGCATACAGCCGGTCGAGATCCGAGAGCAGGAGATCCGCCCGCTTGTAGGTGGCGAACCGCCGCGCGAACCCGATCGTGAGGATGTTGGGGTCGAGCACGGAGCGAGCCTGCTCGACCGCCTCGTCGCACTCGCCCCGCCGCCGGCATTGGCGGGCCAGACGCCGCCGGACGAACTGGAGCAGCAGGTTCTTGAGCGCGTAGTGCGTCTCCCAGAGCTCGCCCGGGTCGCACTCGTGGATTTTCTGCCAGACATCGGGCCCGCCCATCTGCCGGAACCAGTTGGCCGGGAAGATGCGGTCATACAACTGCAGCATCTGCCACGAGAGCCAGCTCGGCACGTGCACGCCGTTGGTGATGTGGCCGATCGGCACCTCCTCCTCCACCTTCCACGGCCAGAGGTTCGACCACATCCGCCGGCTGACGTGACCGTGCAACTGGCTGACGGCGTTGGCCCGCCGCGACAGCTTGAGCCCCAGCACGGTCATGCAGAAGGGCTCGTCGTGGTTGTGGGGCTCGACCCGGCCGAGGCCCATCAACTGGTCGTGGGAGATGCCCAGGGAATCCCGCATCGGGCCGAGATGCTCCTCCATCAGGCCCGAGTCGAACCGGTCGTGGCCGGCCGGCACGGGCGTGTGGGTGGTGAACACCGTCTGCCGGGCGACCCGCCGGACCGCGTCGTCGTAGGGGTAGCCGTCCCGCTCCATCCGGCCGCGGACGGCCTCGAGCGTGGCGAAGGCGGAATGGCCTTCGTTCAAGTGGTAGACCCCGGGCACGATGCCCAGCGCGCGGATCGCCTTCACGCCGCCGATGCCCAGGATGATCTCCTGGCGGATCCGGATGCGGGTGTCACCGCCGTAGAGTCGGCTCGTCAGCGGCCGGTCCTCCGGCGCGTTTTCCGGCACGTCGGAGTCGAGCAGGTAGAGGCTGCAGCGGCCGACCGCCAGCTTCCAGACCTTGGCGAACAGGGCCCCGCCCCGGGTGTCGACGCGGACCATGATCGGCTGACCTTCGGTGTCGACCGCCGGCTCGATCGGCAGCAGATCGACCTTGGTCGGCTGGTACTCCTCGTGCTGGTAGCCGTCGACGTCGAGATGCTGGCGGAAGTAGCCCTGCGTGTAGAACAGGCCGACGGCGATCAGCGGGATGCCGAGGCCGCTGGCGCTCTTCACGTGGTCGCCGGCCAGCACCCCGAGGCCGCCGGAGTAGATCGGCACCGACTCGTGGATCCCGAACTCCGCGGAGAAGTAGACGACCGGCTTCGAGCCCAAGACGCCCGCGTGCACCGTGCTCCAGGTGTTTTCGGCCGCCAGATACTCCTTCATCCGGCGGTGGGCCTGGTTGATCCGGCTGTAGAGCACGAGCTCCGCCGCCCGGGACTCGAGCCGCTCGGGGGTGAACTCCGCCAACAGCGCGATCGGGTTGTGGTCGAGCTGCCGCCAGCGGACGGGATCGAGATCGCGAAACAGGTTGGTGACTTCCGGATGCCAGCTCCACCACAGGTTGCCGGCCAGCGCCATGCACTTGTCGTACAGGTTCTGGGGCGACAGTTCGTCGAGCCGCGGGGGCAGGTGACCGATGTGGGCCGCTCCGTTGGAGGCGGCGGGCACGGCGATGGTCGTGCCGCGGGCGATGTCTTCGGCTTGGCTCATGGGTGGGGCTCCAGGTGGGATTCGGAGAGGAGGGGACCGCCTGCCAGAAGTGGCGGCAGTATAGCCGCACCGGAGCGGGCGTGCGCCGGGGCCGAACCCCGCGTATCATGCTCGGGCCATGGCCTCGTGTTCCGACTCCGCCGCCCACACAGCGCTGCACGCCGCCTGCACGGAACTCGCGAGCCTCGCGGAGCGGTCCGCCGCGGAGGGTCCGTGGGCGAGCGGCGCGATGCGGGCGCTCACCCGCTCCGGCGTCCTCGCCCGGTTCCTGCCCACCGATTGCGGGGGCACGGCCGACGACGAGGCGACGCTCGTGGAGACGCTCGCCGCCACCGCCACGGCCTGCTTGACCACGGCGCTCGCGCTCTCGCAGTGGGCGGCGGCCGTACGGATCATCGCCGCCGGCCCGCCCGATCTGCGGACAACGCTGCTCCCCGCGCTGGGCCGGGGTGAGACCTTCACGACCGTCGGCATCTCGCAGCTGACCACGAGTCGCCGGCACCTCGGCCGGCCGGCGCTCGCCGCCGACCGCGACGCCGCCGGGTGGCGGCTCGACGGGGTGTGCCCGTGGGTGACCGGCGCCGATGCCTGTGCGACGATCGTCACGGGCGGCCAGGCGCCGGACGGGCGACAAATCTTTTTCGTGGTGCCGACGACCGCGGCCGGGGTGACACTCGAGCCGCCGCTGGCCATGCTCGCGCTCTCCGGAAGCCGGACCGCCGTGGTTCGCCTCGCGGGCGTGCGGCCGGCGCACATGATCGAGCCACCCGGGCAGAACGCTCCCCGCACGGGCGGCCTGGCGACGACGGCCTTGGCGCTCGGCGCGGCCCGGGCGTCGATCGCCTTGGTCGCCGCCGAGGCGACCCGCCGCGAGCCGCTCCTCCCGGTCGCGCAGCGGCTCGATGCCGAACTCGAGAGACTCTTCCAGCGGCTGACGCAGGCCGCCAGAGAGGGGCTCGCGGCCGCCGACCGGGATCGGCTCCGGGCAACCGCCACCGACCTCGCGCTCCGGGCCGGACAGGCGGCCCTGACCGCCTCGAAGGGCGCCGGCTTCGTCCAGGGGCACCCGGCCGAGCGGCTGGTGCGAGAATCGCTCTTCTTCGTGGTCTGGAGTTGTCCCCAAGCCGTGGCCGACACGCTGCTGTGCGAGATGTCCGGCGGCTGACCGATCGGCTGCCCCGACTCCCCGCCGGGGCCGGCGGGCTCACGAAAAACTCACGCCCTGAACGCCGAAACTGATCTTGTCCTCCCGGGGGGGCGCACGCGATCCTCTGCGACCGCTCTCCCGGTGCGAGACCATGCCCGCCCCCCGCTCGATCGTCGTCGTCAAACTGTCGGCCATCGGCGATGTCCTGCACGGCGTGCCGGTCGCCGTGGCACTCAAGCGGGCCTTCCCCGAGGCCCGGATCGGCTGGGCCGTGGAGGGCCGCGCCGCCGACGTGCTCGCCGGCCACTCCGCCATCGACCATCTGTTTCGGCTGCCCCGCGGCTGGCTCAAGTCACCGGCCGCGGTGCTCTCGCTCCGCCAGCAACTCCGCGCCTTCGCGCCCGACGTGGCGATCGATCTCCAGGGCCTGCTGAAGAGCGGCGTGGTCAGTTGGCTCTCGGGCGCCCGGATGCGGATCGGTTTCGCCCGGCCCGTGGCCCGGGAGTGCGCCTGGCTGGCCGCGACGAACCGGGTCAAGCCGGTCGCGACCCATGTCGTCGATCGCAACTGCGACCTGCTCGTGCCGCTGGGTGTGCGTGAGAGCCGGCCGTCGTTCGAGATGCCCACGTGGCCGGTGAGCCGCGAGCGGGTGCGGCACTGGCTCGCCGGCCTGCGGCTCACCGATCCGCCCGTGGTGATCAATCCGGGCGCGGGCTGGGCGAGCAAGCGCTGGCCGGCCGAGCGGTTCGCGGCCCTGGCCCGCTGCCTCCATCGCCGCCACGGCATCCGACCGCTCGTGGTCTGGGGCGGGGGCGAGGAGCGGGCCCTCGCGGATCAGATCGCCGCCGAAGCCTGCGGCGAGGCGGTCGTGGCGGCCGACACCACGCTCCAGGACCTCGGCGAACTGTTTCGGCTCGCGCGACTCGTGGTCTCGGGCGACACCGGCCCGCTGCACCTCGCCGCCGCGGTCGGCACACCCTGCGTCGGTCTGTTCGGACCGGTGCCCGCGGCCCGGAACGGGCCGTATGGTTCGCACCACGTCTGCGTCGAGCCACCCGAGGCCCTGCGGCCGAAGTGGGACGATCGCAAGACCGACACGGTCTCGATGGCCGGCATCGAGGTCGAGCGCGTCGCGGCTGCCGTGGAGCAGCTGCTCGCCCGCACGAAGGCCGCCGCGTAGCGGCGGGGATGCCTGCCACCTCACAGGACGTCTGCTGAGCGGGCACGGGCAACCCCGAGCACTCGGTATAATCGGCGGCGTCATGCCACGCCCCCCGCGCAATCCGTTCTACGCCCTGCTCGGGATCGTCGGCTTCGCGTTCACGATCACGGCGGCCGCCTCGTGCGTGGCCGTGCTCCGGGGTGTGCGGCCCGCCGCCGCGACGGGCGGCAGCCATGTGCTCGACGTCTTCCTGGCCCGCTACGGCACACCCCTGCTCGTCGGCGAGATCGCGGTCCTGGCCGTGGCCACGGTGGGGGCGATCTGGGTCGATCACGTCGCCGGCGAGCGGATCCGCCGTGAGCGGGCCGCCCGCGGCTCCGACGCCGCGGGAGCCGACGAGCCGTGACCGCCTCGGCCGCCACCCGGATCGCCCGCCTCCGCGACGAGATCCGGCACCACGACCGGAAGTATTACGTCGAGGCGGCCCCCGAGATCAGCGACCGCGACTACGACCGGCTCGTGGACGAACTGCGGTCGCTCGAGGCGAAGCATCCCGACCTCGTCACGGCCGACAGCCCCACGCAGCGGATCGGCGACGAGCCGGTGGAGGCGCTCGCGAGCATCCGCCACCGCGTGCCGATGATGTCGATCGACAACACCTACGGGGTCGACGACCTCCGGGCCTGGGGGCGCCGGGTGGAGAAACTGCTCGCGGAGGGAGGCGACGAGCGGCCGCCGCGGTACGTGCTCGAACTCAAGATCGACGGCGTGGCCGTGTCGCTCACCTATGAGCGCGGCATGCTGAAACTGGCCGCGACGCGGGGCAACGGCGTCACGGGCGACGACATCACCCACAACGCCCGCACGATCCCGGGCGTGCCGCTGGTGCTCACGCTTCCCGACCCTCCGCCGCTGGTCGAGATCCGCGGGGAGGTCTACATGACCAACTCCGACCTCGTCGTGCTCAACGAACGGCAGGCGGAGGCCGGGCTCGCGCCGTTCGCCAACACGCGAAACGTGGCCGCCGGCAGCATCCGGCTGCTCGACCCGCGGGAGTGCGCCGCCCGGCCGCTCGAGTTTCTCTGCCACGGCGTGGGCGACGCGACGGGCCTCGGCGTGGAGTCGCAGACGGGGCTCTACGCCTGGGCCGCACGGGCCGGGCTGCCGGTCGCGCCGCGGACGGAGGTGTTCGACTCGCTCGACGCACTCGTCGAGCGGGGCACGGAGCTGATCGAGGAACTGCACGAACTCGACTTCGAGGTCGACGGCTTCGTGGTCAAGGTCGACGACTTCGCCCGGCAGCGACGGCTCGGGGCGACGGCCAAGAGCCCCCGCTGGGCCATCGCCTGGAAGTTCGAGAAGTTCGAGGCCACGACGAGGCTGGCCGGCATCCGCGTGCAGGTGGGCCGCGGGGGCACGGTCACGCCGGTCGCCGACCTCGAGCCGGTCGAGCTCGCCGGCACGACCGTCCGCCGGGCGAGCCTGCACAACGCCGAGGAAGTGGCCCGCAAGGACGTCCGCGTGGGCGACGTGCTCGTGGTGGAGAAGGCGGGCAAGGTGATCCCCCACGTTGTCCGCGTGGAGAAACACCTGCGGGAGAAGCGACTGCCCGTCTGGCACCCGCCCACCGAGTGCCCCGAGTGCGAGACACCCCTGGTGAAGGACCCCGACGGCGTCTACATCCGCTGCCCCAACGTGGACTGCCCGGCCCGGTGCCGGGAGCGGATCCGGTTCTTCGCGTCGCGGGGCGCGATGAACATCGAAGGCCTCGGCGACAAGCTCGTGGAGCAGCTCGTGGCCACGGGCCTCGTCACCGACTACGCCGACCTCTACCGCCTGGAGCCCGCCCAGCTCGAGTCGCTCGAGCGGATGGGGAAGAAATCGGC
>Ga0214923_10008782_pt1 | contig 10653 bp, 10 predicted proteins | sample LL1510_MetaG_FD_177993 | JGI IMG/M metagenome (GOLD analysis project Ga0214923, IMG submission 177993) | Freshwater microbial communities from Lake Lanier, Atlanta, Georgia, United States - LL-1510 | ecosystem: Environmental > Aquatic > Freshwater > Lake | place: USA: Georgia | collected...
ATCCACCATGCCCGCTGGTTCGCCGGTCCCGACGTGCCGAGCGGGCATGGTGGATCAGCTGGATTCGGCTGGGGCGGACCAAGCGCGAATCATGCGGGGCACGCAACCTGTCCGATGCCGCATCCCGTGTACCCCGGGCCGGCGGGAATGCCCCCATATTACTTTACGCCGTTTCAGACTGGTCCAGGTCACGTGTTTCAGGCACCGTATTCAGGCAGCGCACTGCCGTGCTGCGGGTCACCCGCTCATCACACGCCGCCACACTACACACTCCACGCGCCGCCACACCACACACCGCACGCGCCGCCACACCACGCGCCGCACGCGCCACTACACCACGCGCCGCACCACGTGCCGCACGTGTCACCACACCACGCGCTGTTTTTCCCCTATAGTGCTGGCTCGACGCAGTTTGCCACTCTGACCGGAAGCCAGGGCAACTGGGGGCTGCCGTCGCCCGGGTGGCAGGCTGCGCAGCCGGCGCATCCGGCGCATCCGGCGCAGCCGGGTCAGCCAGCACGGCGTCGCCGGAACCGCAAGCATCGCAAGAGCGAAAATGCATAATATGCCCGTAGCATGTGAAAAAATACATCGAGTCTATCTAATGTAAACGGAATGCCGCGCTACGCAGCCCGCGGAAAGATACGCCGCGCAAGCTGTGCAAGGCGCAGCCTGCGAGCTGCACAAACTTGCCGAAAGTCAGCATACGTCGCATCCGGCCGCCTCTCTGGCAAGGCTCTCGGCGCCTGCCTGGAGGCCACGCAGCGCGATGTCTGCGCCGGTCCACGCGAGCTGCCCGACTATCATCTCGGACTGGCGCGCAAGAGTCTTGCCGCGTTGGACTGCCTGTACCGCCTACACCGCGCAGGCAACAGCACCGACACGCTCTGCAAGGCAGCTGCATACTTTGAGGTGTTGTGCACGCATGTTAGACGAATTAGGGCATGTCCAGTGTTGTGTGGTCAGTTTTGCACCGAAGCCGAGCAGATCATGGCGGCAGCGGCTTCAAGGATGCGGCAGTTTGAACGGCTTGTTCCCGTCGCCCCTGACCAGTTCACCGAGGCCATCGCAGTAAGCGTGCTGAAGGATGCGGGCGCCGATGTGCAGCAGAGCGTGCAGATGCTCACTGGACTGGCCGCCGCTGCCACCGCTGCCACCGCTGCCACCGGATCGGCCACCGGATCGGCCACCGGATCGGCCGACGGACTGGCTCCTAAACTGGCCACTGAACCGCAGTTGCCCAAAGTGTCTTTGCCGGCCGCTCCGGTGGTCGAGCCGCCAGCCGTGTTGCCAGCCGTGTTGCCAGCCGTGTTGCCGTCTGAACCGCGCTGGAACGATGCCATGCGCAGGCTGATGAAGAATATTCAGGACGTTCAGGCCCGCATCGACCACATTCTAGCAAGTAAGCTGCATGCCTTTGACCGCGTCAGCAAGGAGGTCGAGCAGATTGCCGTGGCGGTCGAGGGCCTTCGTGCAGCGTGTTCAAATGCCGAGTTTTGCAGCGCCTCGATGCAGCAGATCGACAGCACCCTCGCAAGTGCGCGTAGCATGGTGATGCGGCGACTCAATGCCGAGGCAGCGCACGTTGCCCAAACACGTGCGGCAGATCAGGCGTACGCACAAGTACGCGCGGCAGCGGTGGCCACCATCCTGAGCGACAGTGACCCGGCTGCAGCCGCAGCCGCAGCAAGTGTTGCGCCCGCTGCCGCGAGCGAAGTTGCCCCGCCCATTGTGGCTACGGCATCTGATGCATCGGTCGTGCAAAGTCCTGCTCCGTCTGCACAGTCCGCGCCGTCCGCACAGGTCGCACCACCTGCAACACCGCGTGTGAAACCTGCAAAGGACCAACGCGCACCTGCACGGGCAGCACCTGCGATACCCACGCGGTCCGCACCACCTGCAGCACTGTCTACAAAGCCCACACCACGCGCGACACCGCGCGCGAATCCTGCACCGGTCCAACGCGCACTACCTGCACAAACAACACCTGCACAAACAACACCTGCACAAACAACACCTGCACAAACAACACCTGCACGGGCACTACCTGCACAAACAACAACTGCACGGGCACTACCTGCACGGTCACCACAGCCTGCACTGGCTCCGCAACCTGCACTGACAACACCTGCACGGGCAACACAGGCAGCAGCAGCGGCAACCCCGGCCAGGCCTGCGCCGGACGGCTCTGCATTGGTCACAAGATCCAACACCACATCGGAGGTGCAGGAGGAGGTGCGTGATCTGGTGGTTCAGCTGCAAAAGTTTCTCGACAGCACAGTGTTTAGCACCAAGGCAAAGCTTGCGCTTACCAAACGGATCGCAAATCTCGCTAACAAGCCATACTATGGTCCGACGGAGGAGGCCGATGCCCGCAACCGCCAACTGTTTGAGGCGTTGTTGCCCAGCGATCTGAATGCTGCCGTGATGCGGACGGACCGCACCTGGGTTGCTGGTTATATTATGGTTCTACGCATGGCTCTTTCCACGTGCATCCTGCGCCGCGCACTCGACACGCACGCTGACAGCATTAGGAAACAGGCGCTTGCAATGTCCAAAGTTATGGAAAATCTGGTCCGACACGTGGGCTGGATCGAACACCATCTTGACAACGACATCATCCCACCGAATGTGCGGCAAAACGCGGTGGTTGTAGTGAGGGACTTTAGGGCTCTGTACGGCGACTTTTGCAACACATCAGTGCGAACCAAGTGTCACCCGCCGTGCAAACTGATGCCCGGCAACAAGTGCGTCGTGCCCGCCATCCCCCAGCAAAAAGCAACACTACCTCAAGAGGCATACTACGTCACAAGGCAGTCTTAATTACATTCATGAGCATAGCTCCAGTCCTCGCCACATAGATAACAAAACTCTGTTCCGCACTTGCACGTCATGTGCTCGCACCCGCCTTTCCGCTCTATCAACACCTTGCAGCCAGGACACTGTGCTGCATCGGTCCCCGCCCTCCACGTCACGAGCGCGGCATCCAGCTCACCCGGGTCGGCCGATGCTGCAGCGAGCGCCCGGAACGCCTTGCACTGCGCGTCGTCGCACTGCGCTGTGCCGCCAGGGGCCGGCGCGCACCACCGGTTGCACGGCACTGCGGTCCCTCCGATGTGACGAACCGTTTCGCACCGCACAAACGCCGTCCGTGCCATGAGCTGCTCCAAGCGTGTCTGCTGCCGCCGGCATGCAATAGCCCGGTCAGCCACCAATGTCACGGGAATCTCGTGCTCACACCCCGGGTGCGGGCACGGCGTGTCCTGCCCGTCCGTGACACGGGTACGCAGATGCGCCTGCAGACACGTCTCGCAGACCAGGTGTCCGCACGGCAATGTCGCGGCGTCCGGCCCGTAGCAAACGCAGCACTCCATGTACACCAGATCGTCCGGTGCGAATGCAACAGCCGGGAAAAACCGGGCAACCGGCAAACGGCAGGCAGCAGGCAGCCGCGAAACCGGGCAAAAGGTGCCGCAGACCGGACCTAAGAAAGTTACGTGATTTTACGGAATCAAAAATTTACTTGGCCTTGGGCTTCAGATGGTAATCGGCGACACTTCTCGGAACAAGGCGTGGCCCACCAAGCACGAGGGCCCAGGCCTCGTCCACGCTGGTGGGCACGGGTGCTGCGGCAGCCGCGGATCGCCGCAGACCACAGCCAACTGCAGCCGCGCCGCCCCTGCTGGTGCCGCACGCGAGCGCACCGTGCAGCGGCATCTGCCGCTGGCTCATGCCGATGGGCACAGCAATGGCCAATACCACCCCGAGCACGACGGCAACGATCGCGGCTGCAAGCAGTCCAGCCCGGCCAGTGAGCGCCATTTACCGGACACGGCGGGTCGAATAATTTTGCGCTTGTGCGGATGACATCATCTGAACCGGGCAATTACGTCATTTTACCTGCGTCACTCTGGTGGTTTTCGTGGCGGTCCCGTCACACCACCGTCATACCACCATGCGGTTTCCATCGTGCGGCGTAGCATCCCAGGTCGAGGAGCGCGTCGTGGACCACCTGCGTGGCTACGCCTGGCCGGACGGCATGACGCTGGCGGACGCGGAGCCACACCCGGACCCGGATGTCGGGCGCCTGATGAGGCATCTTTGCGCGTTTGCTGCATGCAGCGAGCGGACCGATCACGGCAACGGCATGTCCGTGTGCCGTTCGCACCACCAGCTGCCCGGGTCTGTTGATTGCGCCATTTTCCTTGTTGTGCTGAACGGGGTGCCAGCCTTTGAGGCCACCGTCAGCGATGCGCCAAGTCCCGGGGCCCACGTCATCGAGCTCGACGCGCCTGGCGCCGAGCTTGTTGCGTCGCACGACAATATTGACCCTACGCACAAGGCTGCTGTCGTGCTGGCGCGCTATCTTGCGGCTGCGAGCATCTCGCGGCAGGACGCGCTCGTCTTTCCGACTCTGCCGTGGACGACGCCGTTTATTGCAGACGGCGGCATCCGGGTGGCGGCGGCGCAGATCCGCTCGCGCGAGCTGTGGGATGTCGCGCTCTGCGGCGCAACCTGCTCGGACACGGCCATTGCGGGCCTGCTGGAACAGACGTGGCCGGCCGACATGCGTCACCTGCGTATGCCGCCAGTGCGCAGCTGGCAGGCGGCGGCGCGCACGGCCGGCAACGACCCGAACCACAGCATGGGCACCCGCATGGTGTTGCTCAAGTGGGCTGCCGTGCTGCAGTTTCTGCGGAGCATTGTGCCTGGCTTGCTACGCGCCGGCGCCTTTGCCACGTTCGACAGGACGGCGGGTGAGATTCTGCTCGTCGAGCAGGCGATCGAGTCTTTTGACGTCGGTGTTCTTCCGGCCGAGGACCTGGCCGTCGTGGCCAAGCGCGCGGAGCACTACGCGCTGGTGGCTGGCCCGGCTCACGACGACGGGAGGTGGCACGGATTTGCACTTCATGTCGGCAGCCTGCCGGCAGACTGCCTGAGCTTGCGCGTGTCCGACGGGCTCGGACATCTGATCGGGCTTGCGGCGCACGAAATCTCACACACTGTGTACCCGGGTCACGGCCCCGCCTTTGTGGCGCTGTTTACCAGCATGACGTCGGCTGCGTCGACTGCCCTGTACAACTTTCGGCAGTGGGTCGACGCGTACATCCGGCTTTTTATTGAAGCCGTGCTGAAGGACGCGCTGGCGAACACGACTGCCGGCGCGGACGGGCTGGATAGTGCGGCGCTGGTGCACGGGCCATCGCCGGAGGACGGTATGATAGACGGGATGCTCACGCCAAGCGCGCGGGACATGATTGACGCCCTGGACGTGCCGCTGGGCGTGCTGGACGTGCCGTTGGACGTGCCGCTGGACGTGCTGGACGTGCCGCTGGCTGATGTTCACGAGCTGGGCAGGTCGTCAGCAAGCTCGTTAGCAAGCTCGTCAACGCGGTCAACGACCTGCAGCTGCGGTGTGCCTCACGGCCCCGTCGACTCGGCCGACACGCATTCGGCTGCCTGTGACACAAGACCACTGGTGTTTATGACCAGGCGACGCGCTGTGCTATCGCGCCGGCTGCACCGAGCCGTTTGCGACGGTCGAGCCGGTCGAGCCGGTCGAGCCGGTCGAGTCGGTCGAGTCGGTCAAGCCGGTCGAGCCGGTCGAGCTGGTGGGGACGAGCAGGTTGACTGGACTGGACAGGTTGGGCATGCCGACCCGGCGGACGTGATAGCCACCGCGCGTGGTGTGCCTTGTGCGCGTGGTGCGCCGTACGCAACGTTCCGCGTTCCGCGGAGCCCAGAGAGACACGGCGTCAGACGCGTTCTTCTATAGTGGGATAATGGAGTTTTATTTATGGATGTCATATTATTGAGTCTATTATACCGGCCGTGTCACTAGGCTGAGGCAGACGACAGGAGCCAGTCAAGCACGTGTGGCAGACCAGTTGATCAACATGGCGGTGTCAACGTTCTGGACCCTGGTCATTTGCTCCACGTAGTGCTGGCGGCACAACGCCATGTACGTCTCACCGCCGCCCACGCTTATGTCATTTGCCACGGTCAGCGCACTGCGGTGCAGCGTGTGGATTGCCGGCCTGCCGTTGCGGCACAGCTGGCACAGTGCGTTCACCTTGCGGAACGTGTCGGCGCGCGGCAGCAGCTCTGCCACCTGGCCGAACGGCCGGCGCAGGCAGTCGGCGTCCAGGCCGTACACGTGGACGATCTTGCCGTCGCGCTCGACCGCGAGCGCGCAAAATTCGAGCAGGTCTGGGAAAAACTGCGCCTCCTCGACAACGACGTCCTGTGCCATCTGGTACCGCGGATCGGTCAGCATGGGTACAAGCTGGCCGACCGCGACGCCAGGACACGTGAATCCGTCGTGCGTCTGGAGAGCCGCGCTTCCGTTGCGTGCCACGTCTGCGTGGTGCTTTACGACGAGCACGGCACGGTCGATGCTGCATTTTCGATACACCTCCGTCATGGCCAGCGTGCTTTTGCCGGCAAACATGCAGCCCACCGTGACGTGCAACTCGCCGCTCATTATGGTGTTTTCTGAGACTCTTTAATCATCGGTATTTTTTTATGTATTCACGGGCTTTCAGGCGCTTTCAGGTGCGTCAAGCAGACGCCAGCTTTATCTCCTCAAGCTTCCACATGTCAAGGTTCGCCTTGGTGGGCTGGCAGGGATACGTCTTTCCGTCGCCACCCCACATACAGCTGCTCTTTGTACCCCGCTGGTCGTGCGTGGTCCGGGGATTGCTCTTGCATGCTTGTTCGCTGGCGTTGCTTTCGGGCGACAGGCACTTGTTGATGTGTGTCTGCATCGGGTTTGCGGACCCGGTCACTCCGATCGCCTGGCACTTGTTCGCCCCACCAAGCCACTGGCACACGGGCTTTCCAGCCATGTCCGTGTCTTGCATGCCGCCGTAGCTGCTGCAATCGCCCATGTTCGCGGCCGCCGCGCACATCTGAGGCACCTGCTCTGCGTTGATCGGCGTCAACTCGCGCGGGCACTGCTCGGACGCCCAGGTGTCATGCGGGTCGCAGGAGCCAGTTGCGCAGGAGCTGGCTGCGCAGCCGCACTCGTCGTACGAGCCGCACATGCCGCACGCGTCAACGTACATGTGGTGTGCCAGCCGGGACGACCGTGACGACTTGTGTGACGACCTGCGTGACGACTTGCGCGACGACTGCGGCTTGCGCGACGATCGCGAGACGCTGCCGCGGCGCCGCGAGACACTGCCGCGGCGCCTTTGGGTGATGCTGGAGCCTGGGCGGCGGACCGATCCGCGGCGCCGCTTTGGGACGTACTCGGCGGGCACGAGAAACTGGCCGCGCTCGGGCTCGCCGGGGCACACCCGCCCGAGATACTCTTGCCACTTGGGGTTGTCCCAGTACATGCAGTGGCCGGGCTTTTCCGGGTTTGGCACCTGCCCGGCGGGGCACGAGGCGTCGCCGCGCTCCCACGCTTCGCGGCTGCCGGGAAAGATCGAGTTGCAGTTCTCGTCCGGGTAGACGTTGGCAAGGCGCGTCGGCAGGCGTTGGGCCATTTTACCCTATAGGCAACCCGCGTAAATTTTTCCCTGCTAGCGGAAAAACTGACAGATACGTGTACCCAAGGATGATTCGACACTGCCCGTCCGCCCTGGCCGGCAACACCGTGGACCACTTTTGGGTCGTCACGTGTTACTTTAACCCGTGCGGCTACACGAACCGGCTGCGCAACTACATTGTGTTTGCGCGGAACCTGCGCCGCCAGGGCGTCAGGCTCTGCACAGCGCAGCTGCGCCGCTCGCCGGACGAGGCCAGACTCCCGTGCGTCCCGGGCGTCGACGTGATTGATCTGATCGAGTCGTCCGTGCTCTGGTGCAAGGAGCGAATCCTGCAAAAGGCGATTGCGTCCCTGCCACCGTCCTGCACGCAGGTTTGCTGGTGTGACTGCGACCTGCTGTTTGCCGACCCGGACTGGGCGCGCAACTGCGCCGCGCAGCTAGACGTTTATCGCGTCGTGCAGCCATTTTCGCACGTACACCTGCTGGCTGACGGTGAGACGCCGGGTCGCCACGCGCCTCGCCGAGCGGCCATATCGCTGGCGTACTACCTCTCGATGCGCGGCCAGAACGCACCGATGCGCGGCCGTAGCACACCGATGCGCGGCCGTACCACGTCCAAAGCGTCTCGTGGTGCTGGTGGTGCTGGTGTTGGTAGTGGTGGTGCTGGTGGCAGCATGCTTCTCGGCGCGTCCGACGTGTACACCGGTCACGCAGGCTACGTGTGGGCTGCGCGCCGCGATGTTATTGAGCGGATGGGCGGCCTGCTCGACCTGTGTGTCATTGGCCACGCCGACCTGGCCATGGCGCTCGCGTTCACGCACGACCCTGCGAAAGACGGACTAGTCCCGCGCGTCTGGACCGGCCACTGGCGTCCCGCGTGGAGCCCGGCCCTGCTCGCCGCCGTGCGCGCATGGCAGGTCCGCGCGGCCAGTGTGGTGCAGGGCGACGTGGGCTACGTTGCCGGGACCGTCTTTCACATGTGGCATGGGCCGCAGAAAGCCCGCTCATACCACCACCGGGACCACTTGCTGGCAGACTTTGATCCCGCGCTGCATCTGGCGCCCGCCGCTTCGGGTGCCTGGCGATGGACGCCCGCGGCGCTTGCGGTCGGACTCGACCAGCGTCTCGAGGCGTATTTTGCGTCGCGGCAGGAAGACTCGGTCGTGGCAAAGCACCCCTCTTGGCGCCCGGCACACTCTGCCCGCTGCCAGCTGCCAGCAGCGGTTGGTCGTTCCGGTCGCCCCAGTCGCTTTGCGCCATGACAGCACCCGAGTCGAAAGAGTGTGAGGGTACGCTCGACCAACTTGCGCACGCAGTCTTTTCCGGCGCAGCCGACCCGGGCTATTTCAAGATTTTTGGCGACGAGGCCCCGTCTGAAGTCACCGACCTGTTCAACCTTCTGTGCGAGCTGTACATTATGGGAGCCAAGATTCACAACGGGGTCATCATTGCTGACCAGCTGCCTGCGCTTGACAAGCTGCGCAGTGACACGACCACCTTTCTGCGCGAGCGGATGACCACGGCTTTCGGTGTTGTTCCCACGCTCGGGCCGGCGCCCGAGCCGCCGGACCCGGCGTCGCCAGCACAGTACAAGCAGTGCATCCGCTCGAAGCTCGAGGACTGCTGGCTCGTAAACCTGCGCCTTGGCACGCGGCTGTCCTTTACATTCGCGCGCTAGCTGCGTCACTACTATGCGCGCCGCAGAGGCCGAGCGTGCCGCAAGCCGCCGGTACCGCGTGCGCACCAAGCATCGGCTGGCCCGCATGCACAGGCGGTCAGCCCAGCTCGCGGCAGACAACCACGCGTTGAGGCTCGCCGTGAGCATGCTGCACGCGGAGATCTGGGCTATGTGCGCCGCAGTCTGCAGCGAGTGCATGCAGGCGGACGGCCGCTTTCATGATAAACTCCTCTTAATGAACTAGAAATACACATTTCCAAACTCGACATGTTCCTTGCCGTGACGATGCCGCCTTCCGGCGAGCCGGAGAGCGACTGTCCAATCGAGCTCGGTCCGTTCAGCAGCGAGTCCGTGACCCAGGAAGCCGTTCGCAAGCATTGGCCCAACACCCCGAATGTGTACATCTGGGAGATTGACTACAGCCGCGTGTTTGACTCTGTCGAAGAGTGGGAGGCCAGCCAGCGTCTGCGCGACATCAAACGCAAGCTCGAGCCCGGCGACCTGGCCCTGCTGCTTGAAGACGCGCGCCATGCAGACGTGGGCGCACAGCTTGAGCAGCAGGCGCGCGCCGAGCTTGGCAAAAAAGAGCCAAACATTGGGCTTGTCAAGCACCTCATCCATCGCCAGAAGTGGCTTGCGGCGCGCCCGGGCTATCCGCATGACATGCGTGTCTACGGGCGCCGTGCAGACGTGGGCGCACAGCTTGAGCAGCAGGCGCGCGCCGAGCTTGGCAAAAAAGAGCCAAACGCCGGGCTTGTCAAGCACCTCATCAGCGCAATCAGCGCAATCAGCACGAGCCGTCGGATGCTTGCGCCCGTGCTGTCGGCCACGTGCGCAGCGGCCAGTTCCGCCGGCGCCGAGCTCCTGTCGCAAATGACCGGCAATGGCTCGACGCCGCTGCCGACGCACGCAACGCCGCCGCCGGATCGAGCAACGACACGCCCAGTGACGCCGCCAGAGCTCCGGCGTGGTACGCCCGAAGAAGTTGCGTTTGATGCGCAGGTGGAGCAGCGCCTGGGCCGCGAATACCGCCTGCTCATACAGGAGCGGCGCAACGAGCGGCGCAAGGCGCAGGCGGCGGCGGAGGAAGCGCAGGAGGCGCAGCGCCGAGCCGACCCGCTGTATGGCATGCCCATCGACGCGCAGGAACGTGACGAGTGGCTTGCGCGCCAGACTCCGGAGGTGCAGAAACTTTACGCTGAGCGCCAAGCCATTCATCGCCAGGAGTGGCTTGCGGCGCGCCCGGGCTATCCGCACGACATGCGTGTCTGCGGGCGCGAGCGCGGTCACCTCAACTAACTGAGCTACGTCCGGCAGCGGCTAACTAGGCCGGGCCCATGCCAGCAGACCAGGGGTGGCAGCGAGCATGGCACGCCAGCGCGCCGGCGCAGCAGATGGTCCGCACACGTAGTGCGCCACGGCTGCTGCCTCGAGCCAGCGACGGACGTTGTCCCGTACGTCGTACCGCTCGAGGCAGCA
>Ga0214923_10008783_pt1 | contig 10653 bp, 7 predicted proteins | sample LL1510_MetaG_FD_177993 | JGI IMG/M metagenome (GOLD analysis project Ga0214923, IMG submission 177993) | Freshwater microbial communities from Lake Lanier, Atlanta, Georgia, United States - LL-1510 | ecosystem: Environmental > Aquatic > Freshwater > Lake | place: USA: Georgia | collected 2015-10-15
ACTCAACCCGACATATCGCGAAGTCTGTAATTGTGACACGATGCATGCTGAAGTCGTGCTCGTTGTATTTGACCCAGAAAAAGTTTCTTATGAAAAATTGCTACAAATTTTTTGGGAGTCACATGACCCAACCCAAGGCATGCGACAAGGCAACGACATTGGTACCCAATATCGCAGTGCGATTTATTTCGATAACTCAGATCAACAGGCCGCCGCAATCGCCACCCGCGATATTTTTCAGCAGCGGCTCAACGAAGCAGGCTTCGGCAAGATAACTACTGAAATCAAAAAGTCAGCCGAGTTTTATTACGCCGAGGAGTATCACCAGCAATATCTCGCCAAAAATCCGAGTGGCTACTGCGGCATTGGTGGCACTGGTGTTAGCTGCCCGGTGGGCGTGGCCAGTTAACTCGCTTGGGCGAGTTGCTCGGCAGTTGGTCGCCGAAACAAAGTCAGCATTGCGATACCCGAAAGCAGAATTACGCCGCTCATAAGTGTCCAAGCTGCATGAAAACCATTCGTCGGTGTATCAGTTTTTGCCGCGGCGACGAGCATTGAACTGACAAGTGCCACACCAAGTGCTGCACCGATTTGTCGTGAAGTGTTGTTTAGAGCAGAGCCCATCGCAAATTTTGGTTGCGGCAAAAATGCCGTTGCCGAACTTGAAATCGTCGAGATGCAAAGCCCGACGCCGATACCGGTAACGACCATCGTCGGAAAGTAAAAATCCCAATAATGAATCTCGGTCGAGATGAACAAGTTCATCCATGCGATGCCGATTGACATGATAAGTGCACCAGTGGCGACAACTTTGCCATGGCCGATGCGGTTGGCAAGTTTGCCTGCTGGCGCTGCAACGATCGCCGCAGCCAACGGGCCCGGCGAACCTGCGAGGCCCGACAATGACGGGCTATAGCCCCATACGACTTGTAACCATTGAGTGTTGACAAAAATCATCGAGAAAAAACCCATCGTGAAAACAAAACCACTGATCGCTGCCGCCGTCACAAACGGCAATCTGAACAAACGCAAATCAAGCACCGGGTGGGCGACTTTGTTGCATCGCCAGACGAAAGCAGCAATAAATAGGAGAGAAATCGCAAAAATTGTCAACGATCGATTTGAAACCCAGCCCCACTCATCGCTTTGCACGATCATCAAGGTGAGCAGCCCGACGCCGAGCACAACGAGTAACGCGCCGAAATAGTCGACCGTGCGCGGTGCTGTTTCATCGCGCGATTCGCGCAACAATTTAAGGCCAATAGCAAATGCCAGCAAGCAGAACGGCACATTGACCAAAAACACCGAGTGCCAACCGAAGGTGTCGACCAAAAAACCACCGATTGTCGGGCCACTCGCCGCCGAGATTCCACCGACTGCACCCCAAATACCGATCGCCGCCGAACGTTTTTCAACGGCAAACTCAGGTAGCACGAGTGCCAACGAAGCCGGAGTGAGAATTGCCCCGCCAATTGCCTGAATAATTCTCGCGATGACCATAAAGATTGCAGTCGGCGAGACAGCACAGAGAATCGACCCGAGCATAAAAATCATCAAGCCAGTTAGAAACGCTCGCTTGCGACCAAACGCATCTGCGAGTCGACCAGCGGTTAGCAAACCCGCGGCGTATGCGATGTTGTAAGCCGAGAAAATCCAGGTCAGTGTCCGTCTACTTTCGGGCCATTCGGCGACAAATGAACCGAATGCAACGTTGACGATGCTGATGTCAAGCGAAACCAACATCACACCAATAGATGTGAGCGCAAGAACTTTCGCGCCTCTCGACCAATTTTTCAAAATTCCGCTTTCTAAACGTGTTTCCAGAGACTTTTGCGAATCTCTTCGCCGTCTGCGTCAAGCTGGCGACCTTCCCACCGTAGTTCACCTGGTGTGCCAGATAACGAGGCGAGCAAACCTTGCATTGGTGTCGCACCCACAACTTGAATTGCCTGTCGCGCAGCAAAATGTGGATCAACTGCGATGTCGGCCATCGACAACACCGGACCAATAGCGGCCTGCGCGTCGGTGAAAGTTTTCAGAACCGTTGCGCTGTCGCGACTCGCACAATACTTGGTCATTAAGTCGTGCAATACGGTGCGATGCTTTACACGACTTGAGAATGTCAAAAATCTTTCATCACCCGCAAAGCCGAGCACTTCGACCACTCGTGCCGCAACCGAATCTGAACTCGCCGAGACACCAACCCATTTTTTGTCATTGCACTGATAGACGCCACGCGGCACTGTATATGGCAACTGTGAACCGAGGCGCGGTTGTTCTTCGCCGGTCAAAACGAAAAGTGAAATCAATGGTCCCATTATTTGAAACATTGTTTCAAGCAAATTGACGTCAACTACTTGTCCAACTTTGCTGTGCAGCGCAACCATTGTTGCGAATGCCGCGACGACCCCAGTGACTTCGTCTGTCAGAGCGATCGGCGGCAACATCGGTGGCCCATCAGGATCGCCACTTATTGCCGCCAGACCCGACATCGATTCAGCGATAGATGCAAAACCTGGGCGATCTTTGTACGGTCCCGTTTGTCCGAACCCCGAAACGCGGGTTATCACAAGTTTTGAGTTTCGTTGCAACAAAATTTCTGGCCCGACACCTAATCGCTCGAGCGTGCCCGGGCGAAAATTTTCGACGAGCACATCGGCCTCATCGACTAGGTTCAAAAAAACCTCGCGGTCGCTATCGAGCTTTAAATCGAGCGCGATGTTTCGTTTGTTGCGATTGACCAACTTCCACCATAAACCGGTGCCATCACGCGGATCTTTCCATGCCATGCCACGAAGGCTGTCGCCTGCGCCAGGTTTCTCAATTTTTATGACATCGGCGCCGAAATCAGCAAAGTAGCGAGCGCAGTTTGGTCCCGCTAAAACGGTCGATAGGTCAATGACCCGCAGATCGCGTAGCGGACCAGACATTTTTAATTTGGTCGGCTGCGACGCGCCAGAACTGAATCAGTCCATGATCGGCCGCTGAATCTCCAAGATGTTTGCACCGATGTGGCGACGGTAGTTTGTGGCTTTGGCCACAACATTTCAAGTGCGGTCGCAATCGCCACGGCTTCTTCGGCAGTTGGTGTAGGCGAAATCGAATTTTGAATCTTCACAACGGCATGTTTCCGTGTTTGCGGCGGGGCAACTCTTCGCGCTTTGACTGCAACATCTTCAGACCTGCAATAAGTTTCGTACGCGTCTCGGCTGGGTCGATTACATCGTCGACATAACCACGCTCGGCGGCCGCATACGGGTTCGCATATTTTTCGGCGTATTCGGCAACGAGTTCTTTGCGACGTTCGGCTGGGTTCGCGGCTTGTTGCAATTCACGGCGATAAACAATTTCAACAGCACCTTGTGGTCCCATTACGGCAAGTTCAGCGGTCGGCCACGCATATGCCAAATCCGCACCGATTGATTTTGAATTCATCACAACATACGCACCGCCATAGGCCTTGCGTGTGATTACTTGAATTCGTGGCACTGTCGCCTCGCAATATGCATAGAGCAATTTCGCGCCGTGGCGAATAATGCCGCCGTATTCTTGGTCGACGCCTGGCAAGAAACCAGGTACATCGACGAAAGTAACTAACGGAATATTGAACGCATCACAGGTGCGCACGAAGCGCGCGGCTTTCTCGCTTGACTCGATGTCGAGCACGCCAGCCAAAACCATTGGTTGATTGCCGACTATGCCGATTGTTTTGCCGTCGAGTCGCGAAAAACCACAGACAATGCTCTTTGCCCAGTGTGGAAAGTATTCGAAGAACTCGCCGTCATCTACGACTTCAGCGATAACTTTTTTCATGTCGTAAGGCTGATTTGCCGATGGCGGCAAGATTGTGCGCAACGATTCGCACTGACGCAACGGGTCGTCTGTCGGGGCGACAGATGGTGCGTCGGCCATGTTGTTTTGTGGCAAGAAGCTGAGCAAATAGCGCACATCGTCTAGACACGCTTTTTCGTCTGCAGAAACAAAGGTTGCCACACCGCTCTTTGATGCGTGGCTCATCGCGCCACCCAACTCTTCGAGCGTTACATCTTCGCCCGTCACCGTCTTAACGACATCAGGGCCGGTAATAAACATGTGGCTGGTCTCGCGAACCATAAAAATAAAATCTGTCATTGCCGGTGAATAAACCGCACCACCTGCACACGGACCGAGTACAACGCTGATCTGTGGAATCACGCCCGACGACTGAACATTTCGGTGAAAGATGCCGCCGTAACTCGCCAACGAAACGACGCCTTCTTGAATTCGCGCTCCTGCGCCATCGTTGAGGCCGATTAGCGGCGCACCCACTTTCAGCGCGAGGTCCATCAATTTGTGAATTTTTTCGGCGAACACTTCTCCGAGCGCTCCACCGAACACGGTGAAGTCTTGGCTGAAAACAAAAATCTTGCGACCGTCGATTGTTCCCCAACCCGTGATCACACCGTCGGTATACGGGTGTTCTTCAAGGCCGGCAGCGTGTGCGCGATGGCGCGCCAAAAGATCTAGTTCATGAAAACTGCCTTCGTCAAGCAAAGCGTCGATTCTCTCGCGCGCGAGCAACTTGCCTTTTTCGTGTTGGCGTTCGATCGACCGTGGCGACCCTGCGGTAAATGCAGCTGCCTTGCGAGCCTTGAGATCGGCAAGTTTTTCGTCCATTGAATTGCTATTCACAGAACTCACGATACTTGCCGAGAGACCGACGAATCAGTCGGATGTTTAACCGCCAATAGTCGTAGCGGTCGGCAGCGTCGTTACGGCTTGCGCTTCGGGCGATTGAGTAACCGCAAGTGTGGTTGCCAGCGGTGTCAAATCTCCGGTCGTTGTTGTGCCCGAAACCTCGATGTTCCAAATGCCAGGTGCATTGAGGATAAACGAACCGTCGCCCGCGACAATCGCCGCGCCAGGTCGCGTCAACGGCACATTGATTTGAATTCCTGAAAACCCGATTGCTTGCGGCACCAATTTGACCGCGAAGTTGTTTATTCGTCGCGGCTCGATCAGCTCGATGCGCATCGCGTTTGTTCCGGTCACACCTGGTGTCAACGAAATTACGACATGAAATCTGTCGTTCTTAAGTTCTTCTCTGAACGAGTATGTTGCTGAAGTTGTGCGGATCTCGGCCTTGGCTTTCGGCGGCGTGGTTGCTACAAGCCATGAAGTAAACATCAACGCGATGAGCGCGAAAGTTAGTTCGACCGAAACTGCTCGACGTAGTCGCCACGCCATACGTCCTGTCAGGTTGTCGCCGTCGATCAATTTTTGGGCGACGAAATTTTTCAACACCAAGGTAATAAAGATCATCACCGATACAAAAATAACTTTGAATACTCCGATTCGGCCGTGACCACTGGTAAAAATCGAAGAGCCGTCCAATAAATAGACGAGTAGCGCGCCAGTGAATGCGGTAACACCGAATGCGACGACGGCGTGTTTTGCAAATGCACGAACGGCGCTAACCAAGTCAGAAGAACCTGGACCAATCAATACCACGCGCGAGAGCAAGAGCAAGCCACCAATCCAATACGCCATGGCGATCGCGTGGAAGATGCCGAGGATGTAACTAAAAATTGCAACATCTTGTCCGAGACGTGAGAGACCGAGAGTGGCGATCATCGCAATAATTATCGAACTTGCCAACAATTGTGAGGCAGGGTCATTGATGCGACCTGGATTCATCGCCACCCAACCAGACGCCAAAATTAAAACGAAACGCAAAATTAAAATTGCGCCACTGCCGGTGTTCAATGCACCGAACCAGCCGAACGGGTTCATTGATGCGATGAACCCTTGCGACTCGGCGCGCATGGTTGATAACACGAGGACAAAAAACATCGTGACGACACACGCGATCCAAGTGAGACGCATGTAGCGCAGAGTCACACCATAGGTAGGACCTTCGGGCCATGCGGTCAGCATCAGGGCTAGTCCGCCAAAAATCGCCGACATCAACATGTACTCAAGAATTCTCAACAGACCGAGAATGCCTCCGACTCGCGGGCCAGCGTCTTGTTGCTCGATTGTCTCGCCGATGATTGTTGGTGCGCCCGGTGTGCCTGGCGTTTCGGTCGCGCCGGCGATCGTCGTTTGAATTTCAACAGCCGAAGTAAAACTAAACGACCCAAGACTTTTATCTGGGAGAGCCCAACTCACGGTGCATAAACCCGAAGGTGGAATTTGTGTCAGCGCCGCCGAGACTGTTTTAAAGTCAGTACCAAGTTGAGGTACACCAAGACCCACAAGCGTGCCGTTGCACGCCAACGACAAGCCCATCGCGGTTACTACTTCGGCGTTTGCCAACGGATTTTGAAATACCAATTGCAGTTGAGTCGGCGGCACCGAAACAACTTGGTTTGGCGCGGGGTTTGACGAACTGAGTTGGTTCTGGCCAGAAACCGAAGCATTCGCGGAGGTACCGAAAAACCCGCCGATTATCCCTAGGCAAATTAGCCCAACCAGAGCCGATTTTTTAGCCCTTTGCTTTGTTTTCAAGAATGCCATGCGTGTATATAAAGAGTAGTTAATTGTGGGGCGTAAACACGGCGAACCACCCCATAGGTAGGCTCGCTACGAAATGGCAACGCAATCTCTATATCGGCTGTATCGGCCCCGTCGCTTTGACGAGCTCAAAGGCCAAGACCATGTCGTTCGTGCTCTGCGTAACGCCGTAATCAATAATCGTGAAGGTCAAGCTTATTTATTTTCTGGACCAAGAGGCACGGGCAAAACTTCGACAGCGAGAATTTTGGCAAAAGTTCTCAATTGCGAAAAATTAAAAGATGGCGAACCCTGCGGCGCGTGCAACTCTTGCACATCGATCGACACTGGTTCGAGCTACGACGTGCTCGAACTTGATGCCGCGAGCAACAACGGCGTCGACAACATGCGCGACTTAATCGAACGGGCGGCACTTGGCAACCCGGGTCGACACCGCGTTTTCATATTGGACGAAGTGCACATGTTGTCAAAGCCCGCAGAGGCGGCGCTGCTCAAGACACTTGAAGAACCACCTGATCATGTTGTTTTCGTTTTAGCCACGACAGATCCGCAAAAGGTAAGCGAAACAATTCGTAGTCGTACGCAACACTTGCAATTTCATCTTTTACCGTTGCAAGAACTTAAAGAGCATGTTCGTTGGGTTGTTGCCGACGCCAAACTTGTCGTCAGCGAAGAAGCGATAGATCGCGTAGTACAACTTGGTGCAGGTTCGGTGCGCGACACTCTTTCGGCACTTGAACTAGTTGTTGCATCAGGCGGTGACGTCGATGAACAAATCTCGCTCGACGAATTTATTGAGGCGTTTATCGATCACGATCCAGGTCGCGCGTTGGCGGCTGTTGGCGCAGCAGTGCAATTCGGTGCTGACCCGCGTGCGCTAACCGAAGACATCGTGCGATATTTGCGTGATGCGTTTTTGTCGTTGATGGCGCCCGAACTTGTGCAGTTACCAAAAGAGCGCGCCGAAATCGTTGGTGACCAGGCTCGGCGAATGGGTGCAACGGGCGTCGTGCGGGCAATCGAAGTTTTGGGTGACGTGTTGATCGAAATTCGGCATGCACCCGATGCACGACTATTGCTTGAAGTTGCGGTCGTCAAATTAACTCGCCAAAACATGAGTGCAGATGTTGCCTCGCTATTGGCGCGCATTGAGCGCCTCGAGTCTGGTGTTACTGCGATGCGCGATTCAACCGGGCCAATTGCTCGGCCGTCGCCAGTCGATCCGACGACTGGTCGAACAAAGCTCGGTGGTCGCGCTTCGGCGACGATGCCAAGTGTTGTGCAACCAGCGAAATCTAATCAGCCGCAGTCGCAGCCGCAACCCCAGCCTCGGCCGCGAGAGTCGGCACCAAAGTCGGTGCAGCCACAATCGACTGTCGAAAATATTGAGCCGATCAAAATAAGTGCCGTGCTTAGTGATACCGAAATCAAGAACATTTGGCCTGAAGTTGTCGCAGCGCAAAAACCAATCGTACGGGCGCTTTTTAGTGCCGTCACCGTCAACGATTGCCGAGACGGCGTGCTTACTCTTGGTGCACCCAGCGAGATGCACATTTCTAAATCAAATGAGCACCTGCAAACTTTGCTCGATTCATTGCTTCGAATCGCCGGTAAAAAATTAGAAATTAATTTTGTTGTCGCAGCTCCAAAGCGTGGCAAGACTGCAGCGAGTGCGCCAGAGCACGACGACTACGAGGCAATCGAAGATTTGGCTGAAACAACTCAGGCGCCACCCGGCAAAGCTTCTTCGCCCATCGATGAACTTGCCAAGGCGTTTCCTGGTTCAAAAATTATCGATGACAAGAAGTAGTTAGCGATGGCTTCGGCATATACCCAACCGATGCAAGCACTGATTGACGCTTTGTCACGACTGCCGGGTATCGGCCCAAAGTCTGCCCAACGTATCGCTTTTCACTTGATTAAAAGCGAAGATCGCGACGTCGAACACTTGTCGTCTTCGATTAATAAAGCCAAGGCGACCGTCAAGTTTTGTCAACGATGCTCAAATTTCTCTGAGGCCGATTTATGTCAGTTCTGCAGCGATGACAGAAGAGACCCGACGACTATTTGTGTCGTCGAAGAGTCGCGTGACGTCGTGGCAATAGAAAAAACCCGAGAGTTCAGCGGGCAATACCATGTTTTGCTCGGCACGATCAATCCACTAGATGGTGTCGGTCCTGAACAATTAAAAATTCGCGAATTGTTGCAACGAATCGAACCACAAAAAGTCAAAGAAGTGATTTTGTGTCTGAACCCAAACACTGAAGGCGATGTCACCTCGATGTATTTGGCAAGAGTTTTGCGGCCACTTGGCGTCAAAGTCACGCGAATCGCCAGTGGTTTGCCAGTTGGTGGTGATCTCGAATACGCCGATGAGCTTACTTTGGGTCGTGCACTTGAGGGGCGTCGCGAAGTCGCCGGCTAAAAATTAGTTAAAGATCATCCGACGCGCATTATCAAAGCGTCACCTTGACCGCCGCCGCCACAAAGCGCTGCTGCGCCAAGACCCCCGCCTCGGCGACGAAGTTCGTAGAGCAAAGTTATTGCCAGACGATTTCCACTCATGCCGATCGGGTGACCGAGAGCAATCGCGCCACCGTTGACATTGACAATTTCATCGGTGATTCCAAGATCGCGCATCGAGGCAATGCCGACAGCGGCGAACGCTTCGTTGATTTCGAACAAGTCGACATCAGAAACTTTTTTGCCGACACGGTCGAGTGCGTTGATGATGCTGCGGCTCGGTTGATGCAACAGCGAGGCTGTGTCTGGGCCAGCGACCATTCCGTATGAAACAAATTCACCGAGTGGTTTGACACCGCGTTTTTCTGCCGCGCGTTTTGACATCATCACGACGGCTGAACCTGCATCGCTGATTTGGCTTGCATTGCCCGCCGTAACGGTGCCAGTTTTGTCAAATGCTGGCTTAAGCGAGGCGAGTGACTCCATTGTTGTTGACGCGCGAACGCCCTCGTCGTTGCTGACGACAACGGGGTCGCCCTTGCGTTGCGGAATCGTTATTGAAACGATTTCTTCGGCAAGTTTGCCGTCGGCGATTGCCGCAGCCGCCCGCTGATTGCTCTTCATGGCCAAGTCGTCTTGTGCTTCACGACTGATTTCTCCTGCTGCATATCTTTCGGTGCCAAGCCCCATGAGGCAAGCGTCAAATGCGCACCACAAACCGTCTCGTTGAATTGCGTCGAGCATTTGCACATCACCGAATCGATATCCACTTCGTGCGCCCATCGCTAGATATGGAGAATTTGTCATGCTCTCCATGCCACCCGCGACGACGATGTCGGCGTCACCATTGGCGATCATTTGATCGGCCAGATAAATCGAGTTGAGACCCGACAAACAAACTTTGTTGATGTTCACGCTCGGAATATTCATCGGTATTCCGGCCTTCACTGCGGCCTGTCGCGACGGCACTTGACCTTGGCCAGCCATCAATACTTGTCCCATGATCACATGTTCAACTTCATGCGGGGCGACGCCTGCACGTTTTAGCGCTTCGGCGATAGCAAAACCACCGAGTTCGGCGGCGCTGAACGAAGCGAGTGCTCCACTGAGTTTGCCAATCGGTGTACGAGCGCCAGAGATAATGAATGAGCCAGCCATGGGTTAGAGCGTAGGCGGATTCGCTCACTACCCTTAAACCCATGAAAAGCATTCTCGAAGCCATCGAAAACAATGCCGACACCAAGGCATTTTCTGCTTTGCAGATGCCCGAGACGTATCGCGCAGCGGTGGTGCGCAAAGACGAACAAGAGATGTTTGCTGGTGTTGCTTCTGCCGACAAAGACCCGCGCAAGAGCGTGCACATTCAGCAAGTGCCTGTTCCGCAGATTGCGCCAGACGAAGCGCTAATCGCCGTCATGGCGAGCAGCATCAATTTCAATACGGTGTGGTCGAGCATCTTTGAACCGATCTCGACATTTAGTGCGCTCACTCGTCTGGCGCGCGAAAGCGAATGGGCAAAGCGCCACGATCTTGCGTATCACATCATGGGTAGCGACGCTTCGGGCGTTGTGTTGCGAGTTGGTTCGGCGGTTCGCAACTGGAAACCTGGCGACCGAATAACGGTGCACTGCAACCACGTCGACGATCAAGACCCAACATCGCACAACGACTCGATGCTTGGTAGCAACCAACGAA
>Ga0214923_10008784_pt1 | contig 10652 bp, 10 predicted proteins | sample LL1510_MetaG_FD_177993 | JGI IMG/M metagenome (GOLD analysis project Ga0214923, IMG submission 177993) | Freshwater microbial communities from Lake Lanier, Atlanta, Georgia, United States - LL-1510 | ecosystem: Environmental > Aquatic > Freshwater > Lake | place: USA: Georgia | collected...
TGGCGGAGGCTCAGGAGGGGTGAACCCTCCCGCTTTTGGCGTAGGCTCAGGAGGGGTGAACCCTCCCGCTTTTGGCGTAGGCTCAGGAGGGGTGAACCCTCCCGCTTTTGGCGTAGGCTCAGGAGTTGTGAATCCTCCCGCTTTTGGCGTCGGTTCAGGCGCGGTAAACTTTGCTCCAAAGAGAGACTGGAACCACGTTTTTTTAGGTGTCACGGATGCAACGGAAGTAGGTGTTGCTTCTGGTGATGGCACTGCTGGAGGTTGCTGACGATCAAGGTCAGGTCTCCACTCTTGCCGAATGCCTTTATTGTCCAAAGTTGGTGTAGCAGTTGGTGTAGCAGTTGGTGTAGCAGTTGGTGTATTTGAATTTTCAATAAGATTTACTGTTTCAGGAAATTGTCTTATTAAATTAGCACGAGATTGTCGGTCGGAATTATCTGGAATAATGTTTAAAAAATTTGGATAATTTGCAGCGGGTACAGGAGCTTTTCTTTCTTCATCGAGAACATGTTCAAGTTGATCTATTTTTGTGTGATGAATTGAAATATATGCTTTGTTTGGGTCTTCCATAAATGGAACTTTTATTCCGTCATATCCTGCTGCCATCCACATTTTCATTTGGAGATCTTCACGTTGTTTTTGAATTGCTTTTGCTTCTGCACTTCTCCAATTAATTATTTTGCCTGTTGCGGGATCTATTGGGTCTGGAATTGCTGATTGCAATAAATGATGTATATTGTTTCTTGGATCGTTTCCATTAAGAAACAACCCAAGAAATTCAGGAGTATATCCTTCCCCTGCTCTTTTTGTTGTGTATTGCAGCACATCAGCCATTTTTTGCAGTTCTTCGTTAGAATACTTTGTGGTATTGGGTCCACCAATCGTTGCTAATTTTACTGAAGACGGCAATTTGTATGTTTTTACGACACTTTTGGGTTCAGAATTAGTAAATGCAGGAGCATCTCCTCCCGGTGCGGCAGCAGTGTTTCCGACGCTATATGCATTTGCTGGCCGATCTAGATCATTGGCAACATAAAAGCCTGTTCCTCCCCACGCTCCTTGCTGATACTTGCTCGGATCAAATGGTTTTTGTGTGCCATCTGCATTCAACCAATTGTTTCCCCATGGCGTTCCATGAAAAACCAATGTTCCAGTGTTTTCATCAAAAGTTCCTGTTCTCGAAGCCAAATCTTCATTGTTTACATATTCTGGTCTTGGGTCATTTGGTGACCGAGAAAGCGTTGCGGGAATCCTGATTTTTGCAGTTTCTGCAATATTTGCAGCATCACGGGCGTCTGGTCTTCCAAGTATTTCAAATCTTTTTTGCATTGCAAAAAGAGTATCCTTATTCGGTTGTGATGGATCAGCAAGCATTTTTGCAATGATGTCTGGCAAATTTTGTTCTACATGCTGAGTCCACCAAGATTTTTTTTCGCTTGTATTTGTTGATTTCTCATACTTTGGATTTATGGAATCAATAAGGGGCACAAAATCAGATTCAGAACCTTTTCTGATCAAAAAAGCAGGATGAATTGACTTGTGAAACCATGATTCTTTTTGCATGATTACTTTTCCAGTGCATTGAGGAAAAAAAATGATTTCTTGAATGTCGAAGGGAATACTGATTTTTTTACTGGTTCCCATTGCCCGGTGGCAGGATTGTATCTTTTTGGCCCAAAATTATCCTGGAGGTATTCTGCTGCCCGTGCATTTGCGGCAGCAACATTTGGATCAGGTCCGCCTTTTGCGGAATCTGCTTCGGGTGGTTTACTAGTGGTATAGTTGTTCCACTTGGGATTTTGCGGATCTGCAAGATATTCAGTGATCATTTCCGGATTCCATCCCAACGCCGTGTACATGGAATACCTTGGAGAGTTCATCCTGCTTACTGCTTCGGTGTCGTCCGTGTCGTCAACATTTCTGCTTGATTCTTTTTTGCTTGCATATCCATCATCATTGGCATTGGCATTTGCCAATGCTGCGGCTGCTCTTTCGGGTTTTCCAGCAGCACTTTCTGCAGAATGTTTTCCGTAATCAGAATGTGTGGATGCAACTGCTGGTGTTTCATTCTGTCTTAAAATTGAGGGTATTCCCCTTATGACAGTGTCTTGAGCATTTGTATTTGGACTGTCAACATCGGCGGGTTTTTCCTGCTGTTGAAAATTCAATGTAACTGAATTATTGTGACTTGTTGGAAGCAAAGAGGGGTTTTTTGCCTTTGCAAGAAGTTCAAACAACGTTTCCGGTAAATTCCTTGCATTCCTTGAAATTCTTCTTTCTATTGACTGTACGTCAAAACCTGTCATTTTTGCGAGAATTTCATGATCCTTGTTCATTACAGTGCTCCATTTTTTTCTAATCTATGAAGAACTTCGGTTTCGGAAATGCGCAACACCAGTGCAAGTCCCTTGATCATTTCATAATTTTCGGCGGTAAGGCCACGACGAAGTACATGTCCATCGTCTTCAAGAAGGCGATATGTTTCGTGAGTGTTTCCACCAAAGGATGCCTTGAGCTCATTATTGGTTCGTGCTGTTGGAGCTGGCGGACTGTTGAAATCTCCTTGGGGAGGAATCTTGTTTCTCATGGCTGGAGGAATCATTTTTGGTTTGTTGGGATCAATTGTGGCATTGATTGGTTGTGGAATTGGTTTCATGGGGGGAAGCTTGATATTGCTCAAGTCTGGTTGAGTCGGTGCTCCACGTGCTTGCTCAGAAGAGCGTGCACCATACCCTGCAGAGGTCTTTGCCCTCCTGTCGGGATTGGAGTCGTAGATGCCTGCATTGCCACCCAACGGTCCATCTGCGTCTTCATCAGGTGGTGATGGTGGTGGTCGTCGAGAAATCGTTGATCTTCTGTTATCTGAGATACTATTTATAATATCTTCAATTGACATGGATGGTGCTTTCTCTGCATGACGTGGAGCAAAACGAGGATCCTGATCATTGTTCCAGTTTTCCGGAGGATAACGTGGGTCCTCAGGATATGTTTCCGTTGAATAATTTCCAGCTTTTTTTACACTGTTATTAAAATAATTCTTAACTTTATTGACGCCACTAGCAACTTTGTCTCTTGCAACTCGTCCTGCTTCAGCAAAACTTTCAATTGGGTCTAGGTTATACGGGTTTTTCACTGGAGGAGCATCATATGGTCCCATCACTTGTCTCGGAGGACGCATTGCTCGAAAATTAGGATGATCTGCGGGCGGATTCGGAGTCTCTCTCCAATCTCCTGTTTCTGATTCACCATAAGGATTTCCGTTTGCAAAATCTGGTTTCTTCGGTTTTGGTTTTCCCCTGTTTATTGCGGCAGAGTTGTCGCGCATTGCTAACTCATTCGGTGCGGAACGCAGATCAGGATTGCGTTGTTTCCAATTGATTGCTCCGTCAGAAGGGGTTGTTGGAACTTCGTAATATTCTTTTTCATAGTATCCACTTGGGGTATAACCTTCTGGAGGAGTATAATTCTCGTTATAAAATCTCGGCTCATTATCACCTTTCTGAATTGTTTCCAGAATTTCGCCGCGAAGTTCAGAAAGCTTCTTCTCAAGGTTGCTTATCATTTGCAAGCTGTGATCAGCAGCAATATGCTGTGGCTTGGTCTTTTCAATTTTTTCCTGTATTTCCGAATGGGGCATTCCCAGCATTCTTCCAAGGATCCATTCCTCGCTATTGACATCATAAATTTTTTCAGATTGATATGCTTTTTTCATTTTCATTTCCCTTCGATAAAATTATATCATTTTGTGCATTTCAGAATTTTGCTGATGGCAAGATAAAAAGGATGCATGCTGTCATGTTTTCCTCGTTGTGTTCTTCCGGTTACTTCATGTACTTCATGGCCGAGGCAAAGAAAAGTTAAACCAGTTACTTGATGCAAGCATTGGTTTGGGAACAGTAATTTTTGGCGCAGTAAAACCTTCAGACTTTGGTGTCGGACTTGGAATCGGATCACTCGCTGTTGGCGGAACAACGGGCTGCACTGGTGTTCTTTCAGGAGTTGGCGTAGGAGTTGGAGTTGGCTGACTCATTGTTGGCGGAACAACGGGTTTCACTGGTGTTCGCATTGGAGTTGGCTCAGGAGTGCGCATGGTCATTTCCGATGCGGATGGCGTAGGAGTGTGCGTGCGAATTCCGTACCTATCATGAAGATAAGGATAAAAATCAGGATGGATTTCTGGTGGTTCAACTGGTGTCCATGGACGCACAGTCTTCATGGGTTTCGGAGTTCTTCTGGTGTCGTCAATATTGACGAATTTTTTTGCATCATCAGCCTGCACTGGTGTTGAAACAGGACTTGGAGTAGGCAAGAACCCTCCGTTCTGATTGGCATAGTTTTCATAACCATTTATCAATCCGTCAAACAATTTGCTTCTCACCCTTGCTCCCAGTTTCTTTCCTTCGTCAAGGATGTCCCTCCATGTTCCATGAACAATCTGTCCGTTTCTCATTGCGGTAAATTTTCCTGGATCTTCAGTAGGAGCCCAGTCCCCTCTTACCCTCTTTGGTATTCGTGTCATCAATGCCTGGTTTCTTTGTTCCAGATCGCCAGTTTCTGCCAGCCGCCCCCATTGCGTATGCGGGATCACCTGTGGTGTATCCAAATCCGTTTCAGGTTCGTAGCCTATTTTCCTTACACCCATCTTGTGCCATTGACCATAAAGTGCATTTCTTGTTTCCGGATCATTGAGCGTTCCTTCAGGATTCATTCCAAGCCAATCGATATACAGTTCACCTGTGTCGGGCTGGAAGCGTCCAGCATATGCGCCATGATCCCCTATCCGGGATGCAAATGCGTCATCTCCAAGATTCCATTCCCTTGAAAGTGGCATGAATTCCTCATCCTGGCTTGCAAGCGCATTGACGAGAGCCTTGGTTTTTTCCACCGATTCAGGATCATTAATACGTTCACCAGCCTTTGCCAACATCGCATCCGGCCATATTGCAAAGGGAAACGGATTTCTGTCAATCTTGCGCATGTGTCCAGTCCTTTGTGCAATTATATTATTCTAGGTATTTCAGGGTTGCTTTATTGACAATTTAAAAGTAAGGCTCGTCTGGAGATGAGCCTTTTTCTTGTTCGCCCGGATTTTCCAATTCAGGTTCGTCATTTGCTTGAGCTTCTGCACGTGCCATGGCATTACTAACCAATACATATTCGTTATACGTGCGCATTCCCCTGAAAAATTTTGCAATTGTTTGTGGATTTAATTTTTGTATTCTATAGTCAAAATTTACTGGTTGAATTGTTTGCATATCATCACCATAATTGAATTCGTTTTCCTGCATTATTTTTTTTGTTTCATCATCAAGCAATCTATCCGAAAGATCAAAAAATAACTGCTGGTCGCTTGCGTGTGCCTGCTTTGCCAATGGACCCCAATGAGAATAATCAGGTACTGGAGAACCGTCCACTGAACTTGGTTTTGTTCCTGCTCCTGAAAAGTATGCTTCTTGCATTTCATCAGGAATTGGAACATATCCAGATTTTATGTATCCGCGTTCGGGTTTTCCAAGATACTCTGTTATTATTGTTGGGGGCAAATCAGGATATTGCACATGAATGTCAGCAGGACGTGATGTCCAATTTTCTCTTGCGGAAGTTGGGGATAAATCTTCTATGTCTCGAACTCCTGCGGGAAGTCTATGTCCTCTGCGTTTTCCAAATTCACGTTCGTGATATGTACTCGCTGCATGCAAGGCAGCAAACATTGCAGGAATGTTTTCATCGGTAAGTTCGCTCATCCGTTGATGTTTCCACGCTTGATGAAGAAGCAATTGCTCCTGAGGACTTTGATACTTTTCCATTGCAATATCAAAGCCTCTTGGCGTATTTTCGTCAATGTTTTTCTGTCCATTTGCAAGTGCATCAAGCGCAATTTGCAAATCAATACTTTGTCCCCGACCATCAACATCCCATTGAATATCTTGTACAGAGGGCACATTCAATAATACTGAAGAAGACACACTGTGTTGGTTGGCTGCCCATTGACCCTGATTTTTATATAATTCATCAAGAAAGCGCTTCAGTTCGGGTGAATATTGTCCACGTGCAGAAGCGGGTCTTTGCCCACTTTGCACTGCACTCACTGCTAATTCCGGTTGTTCTTCTTCCGTGTGTCCAACTGGAAGAAAATATTTTGAACCTACTGGGCCATACTTTAAAGGCTCTGTTGTTCTTTCCGGATACACTCCTTCAGCTTCTCCGGGAATGAACCAATCAGAAAATTGATATTTTGGCCCAAAATCAATTTTATCCCCATTATACATTGCTGGAATTATTTGACGCGGCATCATGCTCACTGCATCCACAGGACGGCCATTCTGCATCAATAGTGTTGGCTTGGAAAAATTTTTAAAATCCACCTTGTCTTGATTGTCAAGGTATGCATTGCGAATCTTTGCAATGCGATGACGCTCTCCGCGGGCCATGTTATAAAAAGTCCTTGCATATTGACCAAAATTTGTGTCTCCATTTTTAATATGCATTTTTCTTTCTTCAGCCAAATCGGAAAGTTGTTGCATTCGCCTGTTGTTCTCAATGGCCATTAATTCATGCCATTTTGCACGATGCTCTTCGGGAATTGTCCAAACAGGCGATATGCCGGAAGAACTTGGTGTTCCAATTGGTGACAAAACGGGAATATGTTGTGGATCCTTGCCTTGTTCGGCAGCATCAAGATGATGCAAATCATCCGCGGATGCATCATGAAATTCAATGGCTTTTGATTTCCTGAATTGTTGTTCGTTTGGCCATATTGCAAAGGGAAACGGATTTCTGTCAATCTTGCGCATGTGTCCAATCCTTTGTGTGATTATATTATTCTAGGTATTCCAGGGTTGCTTTATTAATCGTCCGCTTCTTCCGCATGCAATCGGGACAATTTCTGATGATGCAAGCCTAAGTTTATGAGGCCTATTGTTTCAAAAGGATATTGATCAGGACGAAGACCAGTTCTTTTCAATTCGTCGGGAAAGATGGTTCTATCTCTCTCTCTCCCCGGAATTTCAGGGGGGTCTACACCCTGATGTATATGAGACCAAATATACTGCGGATCAAGTGCGCGGAGATTCCCGTTGTTCGACAAACGCAGTGACCATCGATGCGCGTGGTGGAGATCATCGTAGTCGCTTGCGAGCGCATTTATGGCGATCAGTGGGGCAGCCGTCCGGCGATAATCCCAGTTGATACCATCCTTGTAACGGGCAACGGGGCTTTCATACTTGGACAAGTCGGGAAGCGGACCTCCGCCGGATTCGCGCCATTTAACGTACTCCTTGGCGATGAGATCGGCCTGATGCTTGGCAAGGCCACCAAGGTTCAAGAATTCGGTACCGTCGGTCAATGTGCCTTCCATGGCATGATCGGCAGCAAGTTTTTTCATGACTTCCTTCATTTCTTCATTCTGGTGAAGCATCTCCTGTTCAGCTCTATGCCTGTCAGATGTCTCATATGGCCCGACACCAAGAGAATCTGCAACACCATATTCATGTTTGTATGTAATTGCGGGCTGTCCACTCACGCGTATACTCCGCATCGGAGGGCCTTCCTCCCAGTCCCATTGCTCGAAAATGCGAGCCTCGTTAGCTCCATCCGGGCGAAGACCCGGTCTGGTAGCCCGGTACTGTACACTTCTTCGTGAAGACATGGGCTCCCCATGGGTTTCCATCCACTCTGCGTTTTCTTGATCATCCTCTTCCGGCTGTTCCAACTGACTCCAATTGTACTCGGCAGCTGGGTCGAATCCTATTTCCGATGTTGTCAGTCTGTGCGTGGCCGGAGGCGTCGTTGATGTGCCTGCCGCACCACGTGGTGGCTGCGCCGGTGCCTCGGGAGGTGCAGGCGGGGCAGGAGATGGCGTCCTCAGTGCAAATCGTCCGCTTGTAAGTGCTCGCCTTTGCTCGGGAGTAAATCCTTCAAGTTCTTCTTCTTCTTCTGCTGGTGCTTTCCGCAATAGTTTTTCGTATGAACACACAATTGATTTTTTTTGCATGGGCCATATTGCAAAGGGAAACGGATTTGTGTCAATTCTTCGCATCAATGCGCTCCTTTGTGTGATTATACCAATGTCAAAATGATTTATTATTGCCAACTGTACTGTCTGTGATCAAAGAAGGAAAAAATCTAACCGTTTTTGTTGTGCCTTGAAAAAATGCGCGAAAAACAAGCCTGCAAAAAAGGCCGCAAAAATAAATTGTTGAGAGTCTATTTCCCCATCTATTCGACAATCGCAAGGATAAACTATTCGATATGAATTCTTGTGGTGTCATCACGAAACCCTGGCCAAGTGTTCCGGTGTCAGCACCAAGTGTTACGGTGTCATCACGAATTGTTCCGGTGTCACGACGAATTGTTACGGTGTCAACGTGCTTCCCCGCGCTGCACATCTCGTACGGTGACGCTCATATGGCATGAAAAGAGTAAAAAAAAGAGCACAATTCGTTGAAATTCGTTCCTCGGCGGGCAGCGGGCAGTGGTGCGGTGCGGATCGGCGCGATGAGATGGCGATTCGCGAGTGTGTCAGAGGGGACGAAATGCCACGCCCAGGAGCCAATAAGTATATAAGTTAGACATAATATTAGCATTAAACGTCCCAAAATCCCGGGAAAACGTCCCGTTGGAGCCGTTTTTCTCTTATTTTATGTATAATTTTATGTATTCTTTATATATTATGTGTTTTACGGGGGGTGCGGGGGGCGGAGCCCCCCGCTTCCAATGGTGTCCATGAAAAAAGTCCTGGCCACCCCTACATTTCTGTAGAGGTGGCCGTTGTGCTTATTCGTCGTCGTCTGATTGGAGCATCATGTCGATGACACGATAGCCGTTTTCCACGGCATTTTCTTCGAAGTGCTTGTGCCAGCCGAGCAGCATGTCTTCGGCTTCTTCGTAGGTCAGTTCTGTTGCATTGTCAAGTTCATTGTTGTTGTATTCCAGAACATCATTTGCACACCAGATTGCTGAAACTACCAAATTGTTCTTTTCGGCAATTTCACGAATTTCTTTTGCTGCCTGTGCTTGTTCTTCAGTCATTGCTTGATCCCTTTGCTGTAATGATTTCTTTTTTGGCCAATTCAAAATATCGTTTTGCGCTAGACCACAGAACTTCCTGAATGTCCTGTTCGGCTTCAAGCAGGATATCCTGTGCTTGTTCGATGGTTACTGCAAAATCGTTTGCCAGTGATGTTGCAAGCAGTTCCTGCACATCCTTTGGTGTCCACACAAGTGCGACCACTTTGTTTTTCTTTGCCAATTGGTGCATTTCCGCAGCAATGCTGTTACTGTCAATCATTGTTTGCCTTTTCTCCAAAATGCCGGTCTTCAGTTTGGCGTCGCAGTAAAAATGTTTCTATCTCATTGATGAACTCCTTGACTATTTCCGGAATGATGTATCTTTCTGTTGCCTCTTCAGTTTTGTAGCATATCTCACGCTTGTCTTCATCAGTGAATGCATGATTTTGGTATTCATCTGGGATTGATGCTGATGACATGAGGTCATCCCATGTCAGGAATGTTGAAACCACTGCTAATTGATGGCGCAGATGCAATGCAAGCATCAGTTCCTGCACATGATCGTCAGGCATTTCAAAGAATTCCTGTTTCAATTTTTGAATGTCAATGATCATGATAATTTCCTTTTGCGACGAGTATGGCAATGCGTTCTATTTCATCGTACAAATTGTCGACGGCGTCGTCAAAATATCCCTTGTTGTCGCAGTTTTCCATGATTTTTGCCAGTTCCTCGGGAGTCTGGACAAGATTGTGTTTCTTGCACAATGCTTCAAGATCTTCATTGAGCCAATGTGCTGCCCGTGCATATTCGCCATCTTTGTATAATGTCATTATTGTTTTCCTTTTTGTGTGGTGGAGCGCATTTCTGCACTCCACCTTGAATGTCATTTGCAGACTGTTTCCATGATCTCGCAAACGCAACTGTCGTTCAGCCATCCGTCGTCAGGAGTGTTTCCTCCATACGGCACGATTTTGATCCAGTGCACATGGTCACTTTTTTCATCTTGAAACTCAATGTTGAAGTCTTCATCAACTGCCATGTACATTTCAATGATTTGGTTCCAGGCTTCTTCTGCTGATGTTGTCCATTTGTTGTATCCGAATGGCCCGTCAGGCAAGACAATCATGTCCGGGTTTGGTACACGTATTTTTAGCCCGATTTTTTCAGCAATATCGAGCATTGTTGTTATGTTATTTGGCTCAGTAATGGGATTTCCAGCAGCCTCCACTATGTTGCCCTTGTGCATTGTAACGGTTGGTTTCAGGATTTTGTCTGAGTATGCTTCTGCATTGAGCAGGATACCAATGTCTTCCTTGTCCATATCTCTTTCTCGTACATACAACCGGAACAGTAATGTCATTTGGTTGAGTCGAATCAGTGCTTCATCAATGGTGTTCATTTTGAATTTTTTATTCCGTATCCAATTGCGTCGAATAACTATTCATCAATCAAAATCTTCTGCTGTCCATTCAATGTCCGGTGAACTGTTCATGATGATGTACTTTGGAGAGTACCCATCAATGTAATCCCATTCGCCATCAAATCCTTCTTCGAAGTCCTCAGGATCCTCTTCTTCGCTTTCATCATAGAACCCAATGTTGTTGTCCTTGAGAAATTCCTTGGCTGAAGAAAGAAGACTTCT